>JACCDN010731817.1_pt1 | contig 10445 bp, 6 predicted proteins | sample 7441691 | NCBI WGS metagenome assembly JACCDN01 (sample SAMN15323439, study PRJNA562643) | freshwater metagenome | isolation source: river surface water | place: USA:Blue River Watershed | collected 2017-08-16
AGCAAGGCCGCATCACGCAGACCGAGGTTGAATCCCTGGCCAGAGACGGGGTGCAGGGTTTGTGCGGCATTGCCAATCCATAGCTCACGTGCTCGGTGCAGCGGTTGTCGCAAGCGCAGTTTCAACGGGAAACTGGCGCGTGGTCCGACATCCGTGAAAGTAGCCTGTGGACCGATGGCGCGTTGAATGTTCGACAGAATGCCTGCATCGTCCAGGGCAAGCAGGGCGTCTGCATCAGCCTCCGGGACGGTGTACACGACAGAGACCCGTTTGCCCCCGGTGCCATCGACGGGTAACAGTGCCAGCGGCCCTTGTGGCGTGAAGCGTTCCCAGGCGCGTTGTCCGTGGGGTTGTGCCAGACCGGCCTCGAAAATAATGGCGCGTTGACCATAACCCCGGGCAATCACCTCGGGACTGCTATCCGGTGGTGTGCCTTCGGCGTGAACGATCAGGCGGGTGCGAATCATCCGGTTGCCCGTTTGTAGCGTTCGCCAGAAGGGATTAGTCGCTTCCAGGTTTGTTTGGGGGGTGATGGCCTCAGCCCCAACGTCGACCCGCGTCTGCTCCAAAATCTGGATTTGCCCTGGATGTTGCTGTTGGGCCTGCCGCAGGGCCTCATGCAATCGGCTGAGCAGTGCACCGTAGCGCACCACGTAACCCAGCGCGGGCAGACTGTAATCCTGACGATCAATCAGCGTGCGACCCCAGCCACCATGCTGGGAAATATGAATGGTTTCAATGGCGGTACAGCGGCCGTCTCCGGCCCCCTGGCTGCGTGGCCAGGCCTGTTGTGGTTCGAGTAATTGCCGTGCACCTTCCGAAAGCGCCAGTGCACGTGGGTCGCGTTGACCCTCCGCGAGGCTGCGTTGTTCGACGAGGAGTACACGATGTCGAGTTCCGGCCAGAAAGAGTGCCAGTGTGCTGCCCACCGGGCCGGCACCCAAGATGACAATATCGTATTCGTTGGAATGAGGGCTATCGGTCATCTGCGCGCTGCCATCAGGTCTTCAATGGCCTCCGGGGTTTTAGGTGCAGCAGCAGTTGTCACAGTGCAACCGGTATCGGTGACAACCACATCATCTTCGATACGAATCCCGATATGGTGGAGTGCCGCCGGCACGTGCTCGGCTGGACGGATGTAGAAGCCGGGTTCCATGGTAAGTGTCATGCCAGCCTGCAGGCAAACCCACTCGTCGTTCTCGTGATACGGTCCGGCATCATGGACATCCAGGCCTAGCCAGTGGCTGGTGCGATGCATATAGAACTGTCGGTAGTTGCCGGATTCAATAATCCCATCGAGGCTGCCCTGACAGAGTTTGAGATCGATCATGCCCTGAACGAGGACGCACAGTGCCGCATCGTGTGGTGCATGAAAGGGTGCGCCGGGGCGGGTGGCAGCAATGGCGGCTTCCTGTGCGGCCAGTGTGATGGCGTAGACGTCGCGCTGGGCCTGACTGAAGCGACCATTGACTGGGAAGGTACGGGTAATGTCAGAGGCATAGCCACTGACTTCGCAACCGGCATCAATCAGCACCAGATCGCCATCGCGTAAGGGCTGATTATTGGCGGTGTAATGCAGGACACAGGCATTGGTGCCGCCCGCAATAATGGCGGGGTAGGACGGAGGGTGGCCCCCGGCTTGCAGAAAAGCGTATTGCAGCTCGGCATCGAGCTGGTATTCATATAGGCCAGGTTGGCAGGCTTGCATGGCCCGGATATGGGCGTTAGCGGCAATGTCGGCGGCGCGTTGCATCAGTGCCAGTTCGCCGGCATCTTTGCTCCGGCGCATGGGTTCAACCAGCGCTCGCCAGTCGGCAACTACGGCGGGTGCTTGTTTGCCAGCGCGGGATTGAGCCCGGGCATGTTCCAGCCAGCGGCCAGCGCATGCATCCCAATCCGGGTTTTGTCCCAGGCTATGCCAGAGGGTCTGAGCACCGATCAGGTGTTCGCTGATTATCGTGTCGAGCATTTCCAGCGGATAGGCGGCATCAAAGCCGAACTGTTCGCAGGCGGCCTCCGGGCCAAAGCGAAAGCCCTCCCAGAGTTCACGCTCCGGGTTTTTCGGTCGGCAGAACAGCAGGCTTTGGGGGGTGTCGCTGATGAGCAGCACCAGTACGGCATCCGGCTCTTCAAAACCCGTCAGATACCAGAAGTTGCTGTCAAAACGAAAAGGGTGGTGGGTATCCCGGTTGCGGATCAGTTCCGTTGAGGTCGGAATGACGGCAACGCCGCGCCCTTTTTTGTGCATTTCAGCCAGCACCTGCTGTCGCCGACGGATAAACGGGGTCGGGTCTAGAGGCGTTGGCGTGAGTGGGGAAAGGGGGGCCAGGAGTGGTTGGTGTGTCTGGTGAACCATGGTGTCAGGGCGTCCGATGATGAATGGATCATACGCCGATGAGGGAGTTATGGCGCGGCCAGATCGCGCAGCTCGCGGTCCAGTAAGGCCAGGCGTTCCGGGGTGCCTACATCCTCCCAGCGTCCGCCATGGTGTTCACCGCTGACTTGGTGGTCTGCCATGGCCACACGTAGCAGAGGGGCCAGTTTGGCGGGTTCGCCAGGGACCAGATCTTTGAACAGGCTGGGTCGGTAGAGGCCAATGCCGGCAAAGGTGTGGGCTGTGTCGGTCTTGGCCGTTCGATCGTGTACGCGGTCATCGTGGAGCACGAAGTCGCCGTTTGGATGCTGGATCGGGTTGTCGACCAGCACCAGATGGGCCAGATCGGATGCTTTCAGAGTTCGGGGACTGATGGGCCAGTCACAGTAAATATCCCCGTTAATGACCAGGAAGGGGGCATCGTCTCCGGTGTCCAGTGAGGGTAATGCCTGTCGAATGCCGCCAGCGGTTTCCAGAGCGCCGACCGGTTCCGGCGACCAGGTGATCGAGAGTCCCCATCGCGCGCCGTCACCCAGCGCGGCTACGAGCTGTTCACCGAGGTGGGCGTGATTAATCACGATGTCGCGAAAACCCGCAGCAGCCAGGCGTTCGAGGTGGTAAACAATCAGCGGTTTGTCAGCCGCTGGCAGAAGGGGTTTGGGGCAGTGATCGGTCAACGGACGCATTCGTTCGCCACGCCCTGCTGCCAGAATCATTGCGCGCATCGCTGGGTGCCTCAGAAGGTGTAGCCGATTTGCAGGTCGCGTGGCGACAGACGTTCCAGAATTGGGACCAGCGGTCGAAGCTCGGCGTAGCGCTCGGCCGTTCGATAGGCGTAGTTAAAGAAGCGCGGCAGATCTTCCAGATAGTGGCCTTTGCCATCCCGATAGTTGAGACGGCAGAAAATCCCCAGCACTTTCAAATGCCGTTGTAGGCCCATGAACTCGTAGGCACGCCAGAAGTCGCCAAAATCGGCGTGAACCGGCAGGCCCGCCTTGCGGGCAGCTTCCCAGTAGCGAATGACCCAGTCGAGCTCGCGCTCTTCATCCCAGGAAATAAAGGCGTCGCGGAACAGGGAGACCACGTCATAGGTGATCGGACCGTAAACTGCATCCTGGAAATCCAGAATGGCCGGCGTGGCAGGATCATCGGTACGCATCATATTGCGCGGCATGTAGTCGCGATGCACAAAGACCTGGGGCTGTTCCAGAGCTGATTTAATGAGTGCGTCCATGACGCCCTTCAGCCATCCCTGCTCCTGTGCCGTCAGCTCGATACCGGCATGGCGGTCAATACACCATTCCGGAAAGAGGTCCAGTTCGCGCTGCAGCAGTGTTTGGTCATATGCGGGCAGTACGCCCGGGCGGGTACTTTTTTGCCAGGCAACCAGCGCATTGACAGCACCCCGCATCAGGGTGTCGGCTTCTTTGGTGTCCGCCGCGTGGAGGGTTTTGAGATAACCAGTGTTGCCGAGGTCATTGAGCAACAGATAGCCATTCTCTGGGTCGGCAGCCAGTACCTTGGGTGCTGTCAGGCCAGCATCGGCCATCAACTGGGCTATCTGGATGAACGGACGTACATCTTCCTTGTCCGGCGGTGCATCCATCAAAATCGCGGTTTCGCCGCCGGGCCAAGTGGCCCGGAAATAGCGGCGGAAGCTGGCATCGGCAGAAGCGGGGGCCAGACTGGGGGTTCCGGCGTGAAGCTGGGTCTGGGTCGTAAATTCGGTACCCGCCTGCAGGCGGGCGTCAGGATGGGAATCAGGATGGGAATGAGTCGTCATATTCATGGATGTGAGCGGTATCAAGGCCGTCTTAGAAGGGGAGAAATGCTAGAATTGACAGTATTTTACCTTGCAGCGGTCTAGGGTCGGTGTCTTATCTCCGCCCATGGTCGTTGAAAATTTCTGCCGTGGATTGTTGTGTCATTCAGACTGCCTGATTCCTTACCCTGTTCGCCTGAGCAAGATCTAGCGGCGCCTCCTCTCGGGCGGTTACCGTTAGTGGTTTGCATGGCCACGCTGGGCCTGGGGGTCAGTGCGGGGGTCGGTATCGGGTGCTTGCTGCTAGGAAGCAGCGTTGCCTATGCGCAAAGTAGTGCGGTGCCGACTCGTATGGCGCCATTGCTGGTCGATCCCGCATTACTGGGCGGGGCGCCAACGGTCTCGCCATCGTCCTTGCCCGCCGCCCTGGGGGGCAGCTTGCCCGCTTCGGCTTCGACGAAAAAAGCTGCCGGAAAAAAAGCGGCGGTGCAAGAACCCGTCGCGAAAATGCCGGCCACGAGACCGGCCGAAGCGACTGTATCAACGCCCGTTTCGCCAGCACCTGTCAAAACGGTGGCGGCCAAATCCGAACCCGCATCGGCACCGCTAGCGCCGGAGCCTCAACCCGAGCCCACTCCTGCACCCGTGCCATCGGTGCCTGCGACACCCACGCCGCGTGCACCATCGACGCCGCCATCCACTCCGGCAGAATCAGGTCGTGCGTTGCGTGATGAGGAAACACCTAAAGCCGCCGATCAAACGGTCGCAGAAACCTCGCAGCCTCAGCCCCAGTCACCGATCCAGCCACTAACCCCGGCCGCAGAGGCCGCCGCAAAAACGCCGGCCACGGTGCTGTCCAAAGATCAAACCGAACTCCTTGCTGATGCCATTACGGGTCGTAATGATCTGGAATTGACTGCAACGGGACATGCCGAGTTGCGTCGGGATGGCACGATTCTCAATGCCGACCGGATTGTTTACAACATTGTTGAAGACAACGTGGATGCGCAGGGAAACGTGCTGTACCGCGATCCCATGCAAGGCACGACGATGGCCGGCACCGATGCCGAAATCGTCGTGGCAGCCCGGACGGGCTACATTAACAACGTTAATTACGAGATCCGGCAACAGAAACGGGTGTCGCAAACCAACCCCTGGTCCTTCAATGCGCCGGCGATTGGCGGCAGCATGATGGGCAACCCTGGCGGAGCGGTACCGGTAGGCAGTAATGCCACGCCGAATTACGGCATGGCCGCCAGCGCCACGCTCAGCCAGCAACCAGGCCAGCAGACGGCAATCAATGAAGCGGCCGCGGCGAGTGCCGATGCTGAAACTCAGGCACAGGCCGCTGCAACCGGTCAGGCAGCGTTTCTTCCAGGGCAGACCCCGCTGGGTCGCATTGTGGAGACCATGTCGCATGGTCAGGCGGCACGGATCAATCTGCAAGGGGAGAACCGCTACCAGGCCGAGGATGCAACGTACACGACGTGCCCCGCAGGTGATAGCGGCTGGTACCTACGCGCATCAAGCTATCACGCCGATTACGAACAGAATCAGGGCAATGTCTCGAATTCGCTGCTGTATTTCCAGGATGTGCCATTCCTGTATATGCCCTATGCGTTCTTTCCGCTTGATCGCGGCCGGCACTCCGGGTTCCTGTCGCCGAGCTTAGGATCGTCACAGCTCAATGGTTTTCAGACCGTTGTGCCGTATTACTTCAATCTGGCACCAAATTACGATGCGACCTTCGCGCCGGCGATTTACGGTAAGCGCGGCGTCTCCTTCAATACGGAAGCGCGCTATCTGGGAAATACGGGCAATAGCCCCGTGCCGACTTATACCGGTAAGGATGCCTTCAACTACATGCCGAATGACCGGATGGCCAACCGCGAGCGTTGGAGTTTCCTGAGTCAGCATCAGCAGCAGTTCAATAACCTGCTGCCGGGCCTTTCGGGTGCCTGGGATCTGCAGGGTGTATCGGATTCCTATTACTTCACGGATTTGAATAATTCGCTGGCGGCCATGTCGCAGTCCTACCTGCCGCGCACCGGACGGGTGAATTATGCGGCACCAACCTGGAATGCCTCCGTGGTGGCGCAGGGTTACCAGACGCTGAACTTCAACCCGAGCGCCCCCGTGGCAACACCGTATCAGTTGCTGCCGCAGGTCAATTTTTCGATGAACCGCTCCTTGTTGGGGGCGACAGGCCTTAGCAACGTTCACCTCAATGAAAATGACGAACTGGAGGTGCTGAAGACGAGCGGCATGTTCGATCTGCCGACGCGTCTTGATGCGTTGGTATCGGCGAACAGTTCCTACTTCACCAACCAGACGCAGTCTTATGTACAGGGTAACCGTCTCTGGGCTTACCCGCAGTTGGTCACCAGCTGGCAGCAGCCGGGCATGTACCTCACGCCGAAGTTTGGTGTGCACTACACCCAGTACAACACCAACGCAGGCCAGTTGACGACCTCAGGCGCCTACAACGGAACGACGGGGATTAGTTCGGATAACGCGTCACGGACCTTACCCATTCTCTCCCTGGATTCGGGGCTGATTTTTGATCGGAAGACAGAATATTTCGGTCGAAACCTGAACCAGACATTGGAACCACGTCTCTACTACCTATACGTGCCGTACCGTGATCAGACAAACTTGCCGTTGTTCGACACCGGTGTGGCGGATGTGAGCTATGCCCAGATGTTCAGTGAGAACATTTTTACCGGCTGGGACCGCGTTTCCAATGCGAACCAGGTGACTGCTGCGCTGACATCGCGATACTCGATGGATAAAACCGGTCAGCAACTCATGAGCTTCAGTTTGGGTCAACGTATTTTCTTCCAGCCCCAGCAGGTAAACTTGTACGCTAATCAGCCGACCAGTAGCTATGGCAGTAACGACTACTTTGCCCAGGCGTCCGGCATGGTGGCACCTTTTACCTCGGTGAACGGCTTTGCTCAGGTCAGTCCTTATGCGCAAAGCAATAGCTCAAGCAATAACACGGCCAGCGTTAATCGCATCAATCGGGCCAGCATTGGCGGGCGCTTTCAGCCAAGCCGCGAAAATGTGTTGAACTACACGTATCGATATCAGAATCAGGATTACATTCCCGGCGCATCGACATCGGGCATGACGGCGACGGCCGTGATGCAAAATGATGTCAGCGCCGCCTGGAAGATCTGGGGTCCGCTGCGTGCCGTAGGTCGTTATACCTACTCTGCTGTACAGTCGTCGCAGATCGAAAGTCTGGCCGGTCTCGAGTACAACGCGGCCTGTTGGACCGCACGTGCGGTTTATCATCGGGCCATGACCTACAGCTCGACCCAGACCCCTTTCCTGAATACCAGTTTCTTCATTCAGCTGGAACTCAAGGGTATGGGCAGCATTGGATCCAGTCCGCTGGATGTCTTGCGCCGTAACGTGCCGAATTACACCCGAACCTCGGATGCGGCCTTCATGCCGCCGCTGACGGATCCTTACTATTAATGGATCATTGAACATGCAGATGCTCGAACGTTGCCGAATCCTGATGGCGATACCCTTGGTGGCTCTTTGGGTGTCGCTGAGCGTGTCTGCGGCCCCTGCATCCCCCGGGCCAGTGCATCGGGCTCATCAGCCGCAAACGCTGGATCGTATTGTCGCTGTGGTGAACGATGGGGTGATTACGCAGAACCAGCTCAACAGTCGCGTACGTTCGGCGACGATGCAGCTGCAGCGTCAGAAAGTCCAGTTGCCGCCACCGGAGATTGTGCGTCAGCAGGTGCTGGAGCAGATGGTTACCGAGCGCACCCAGGTGCAGGTGGCACAGGAAGCCGGTATCCGTGTGGAAGATACTGAGCTGGAGCAGGCCCTCAATCGTATTGCGGCTAACCAGAAAATGACGACGCAACAGATGCGCCAGACCGTTGAAAAGGACGGTATTCCTTGGGCCGATTTTCGCGAAGAAATTCGCAGCCAGATGATGATTGCCCGCGTGCGTGAGCGTGAGGTCGATGCCAAGATTAATGTCACCCCGGGTGAAGTTGATAACTTCCTGGCTAACCAGGCTGCTACTGGCGCTGGTGAAGAGGTTCACCTGGCACACATCGTGATCCGGATTCCTGAAGGTGCCTCGCCGGAAACATTGAACAAGCTGCGCATGAAGGCCGTGTCGATTGATGATCAGGCCAAGGCGGGTCGCGATTTCGGACAACTGGCTGCGACCTATTCTGAGTCCAACGATGCCATGCAGGGTGGGGATCTGGGCTTCCGTCCGGTCGATAGCCTGCCACAGGTAATGAGCTCAGCCATTGCTAACCTCAAGCCGGGCCAGGTCAGTGATGTTGTGCGCAGCCCTAGTGGTTTCCATATCGTCAAATTGATCGCCCGCAAAGGGGGCAGTGCCCTGCCGCAGATCCAGCAAACGCATGCCCGACATATTCTTATTAAAGTGACCGAAATTACGTCGGAAGCCGAAGCCCGTCAGAAGATCAACCAAGTGCATAGCCGCCTGAAAAGTGGCGAAGACTTTGCCACATTGGCGAAGCTCTACTCACAGGACGGTTCCGCCCAGAAGGGGGGTGATCTTGGCTGGTTGTATCCGGGAGACACCGTACCCGCTTTCGATCAGGCTATGAATGCCCTCAAAATTGGCGAGATCAGTAATCCGGTGCAGTCTCAGTTCGGATTCCACATTATTCAGGTTTTGGAACGGAGAACCACCGATGTCTCGCAGGAGCGCCAGCGTCAGCGGGCGATGATGGCCTTACGTCAGCGCAAGCTTGAAGAAGCTAACCAAGAATGGGTGCGTCAGGTCCGTGACCGGGCGTACGTTGAAGTGCGTACGGACGACCAATGACCGAGCCAGCACAGCGCTCTGACGCAAACTTTGCCGCACAGCCGGTGCGACTAGCCATCACTTCCGGAGAGCCAGCCGGCGTTGGCCCTGATCTTTGTTTGCGCCTGGCGGAGCAGTCCTGGCCTGACCAGCTGGTGGTGTTGGCCGATCGCGATTTGCTGGAAGCACGTGCCCGACAAATGGGTGTTGCAGTTTGCTTGCGGGATTACGACCCGGCGGCACCCGTGGTCGCTTCCCATTGTGGTGAACTAATCATCTGCGACATCGCGGCACAGGCCCCCATTGTTACGGGTCAGCTAAACCCGGCCAATAGTGATTATGTGGTCGCCATTTTAGATCGTGCGATTGCCGGTTGCCAGCAGGGTGAGTTTGCTGCCATGGTCACGGCACCGCTGCACAAGGGTGTGATCAATGAAGCTGGCCGCCCGTTTACCGGGCATACGGAATATCTGGCAGAGCAGACACAGACGCCGCTGGTCGTCATGATGTTGGCCGGGGATACGCCACATGGTCCGCTGCGCGTCGCGCTGGCGACAACCCATCTGGCACTGTCAGCGGTTCCGGCAGCGATTACACAAGATCTGCTGATCCGGGTGTTGCGGATTCTGGATCAGGATCTGCGTGAAAAATTCGGCCTGGCCGCGCCCCGTATTCTGGTGACTGGCCTGAACCCACATGCCGGCGAAAGTGGTCACATGGGCCGTGAAGAGATCGACGTCATTACACCCGTGCTGGATCGTTTGCGTTCTGAAGGCATGCAGCTGATCGGGCCGCTACCCGCCGACACCCTGTTTACCCCACGGGTGTTACCGCAAGGCGATGCCGTACTGGCCATGTATCACGATCAGGGGCTGGCCCCGCTCAAGTACGCTACCTTCGGGCAGGGCATCAACATCACTTTGGGTTTGCCGATTATCCGTACCTCAGTGGACCACGGCACCGCGCTGGATCTGGCGGGCCGTCAGCCCAATGGTGATTTGCCGGTGGCTGACCCGGGTAGCCTCCATGCGGCCGTGGCACTGGCTGCGCAACTCGCCAGGCAACAACGTTTATGAATCGACCCGGTAAACCCGCCACCAGCAAACTTGCTCGAGAGACCGGCCACACCGCCCGCAAGCGCTTTGGCCAGAACTTCCTGATCGATCATGGCATCATTCACGGTATCGTGGACGCCGTGAATCCCCGTCCGGGTGAGCATGTTGTTGAAATTGGCCCGGGCCTGGGGGCACTGACGCAACCGCTGCTAGAGCGCGCCGGTCATTTGCATGTGGTCGAGCTGGATCGTGACCTGATTGCTCGCCTGGAAAAAAAATACACGCGTGAGCAAATGACCATTCATGCCGGAGATGCGCTGGTGTTTGACTTTGCCTCGCTGGGGCCGGATCTACGCGTGGTCGGCAATCTGCCGTACAACATCTCAACGCCGATTCTGTTTCACCTGCTCGACAAGGTCGAAGCCATTCGCGACATCC
>JACCDN010208913.1_pt1 | contig 10443 bp, 9 predicted proteins | sample 7441691 | NCBI WGS metagenome assembly JACCDN01 (sample SAMN15323439, study PRJNA562643) | freshwater metagenome | isolation source: river surface water | place: USA:Blue River Watershed | collected 2017-08-16
GTACACCCCAAGTTCTCGGCATGGCACAAAGCCTACTGGGATAATTTGGACATCACCGTGTCTTTGCACCACATCAAACGCGTGGTGGGCATTAGCCACCGCGATTGCGGCGCAGCTAAATTAGCTTTTGGTGAAGACAAAGTGGCGACCAAAGAAATTGAAACCGAATCGCACGCCGAAGCGCTCAATGAGTTCCGTCGTCAAGTGCAAAAACGCCATCCCAAGCTCAGCGTCATTACTGGCGTGATGGGTCTGGATGGCCGCGTCGATTTGATTGGCTAAACCGCTAAAGCCTTGGCAACTTGGGCCGATATATAGGGTTCAAGGTTGCTTAGGTTTATGACCGCTCTCGCCACCAGCCCGAAGTTTTAGGGCGCGTGTGGACTCCAATTCACCGCCGGGAGCGGTCCCCTTTTTATTTACAAGCGATCTCGTGCATGCGGTAGTGCCTAATGTCATCAAAGTGCAACGGCGTCTTGATGAACTGCTTGGCAAACTCCGAATTACTCTGCTGAATAAACGTGTCCTTCACCTTATGGGTAATGAACGGCCGCTTGCCCACCATATCCCGATAAAAAATACGCTCCATCAAATGAATAGTTTGGTCTTTGCAATTAATTTCGTAGGTTGATTGCTCAGATGTGTAGTTGTAGAGCATGACCTTCACCACTTCTTTGGGCGTATGAAAAGGTACTTTCGCATCCACAGGTAGCTGCGTGAACGTACGCAACACCTTGACCTTGCCTTTATCCTCAACAGGTGCATAGTAGTAATCGTTTGCACCGTGGCTGTTGTTCGTGAGAAAAACCCATCCCGCCCAAGCAGAGGGGGACAGTGCGATCGCACAGAGAACAAACAAATATTTATACATAAGTCGATAAGATTTTATTTGCAAACCCAAAGACGTCTGTGCGCTTAAACAACAGCGCAAATCATGGAAAATCAGACCCATGACTGACACAACAACACAACGCCCCGACCTCCCCGATCATCTATCTACCGACCCACGCAGTCCTCACCATGTGGCTGCAGTGTTCGAACACGATATTGGCATTCGCTTCAATGACAAAGACCGCTTTGATGTGGAAGAGTATTGCGTTTCTGAGGGCTGGATTAAAGTAGCAGCCAACAAAACACTCGATCGCAAAGGCAAACCCCTTCTCATCAAGCTCAAAGGCAAAGTCGAAGCTTTTTACCGCTAAACGCACATGAGCAAAACGTATTTAGTCGGCCAAATCACCGTCACCCACCCCGAGGGCTATGCGGTCTATTCAGCGCAAGTACCTCAAACCATTGCGGCATTTGGCGGTAAATACTTGGCCCGCGGTGGTCGTGCAACGCAACTGGAAGGACACGCGCAGGGAGAACGTAACGTCGTGATTGAATTCCCCAGTCGCGAAATTGCCGAGGCTTGGTACAACAGTGAGGCTTACCAAGCCATCATTGAGCACCGGACCAACAACTCTACAGGCGCGCTCGCATTGGTAGACGGCTACGACCTATGAAACTCACGCGAACTCAGAAAATTGGCCTCACATTTTTTATAGCCTGCTACTGACTCACTTCGTCGTCAATTGGCGTTAAAAGATCAAACTAGCCAACCTTAATGCGATTACTGCATAGATCTAAGACCAGGCCAAGACCCAAATGGCGCGACATCGGAACTTTGGATTAGGCCTTGCGCTCTTCAATTAAATTGCATTTACCTTTTAGAGAGCAACCATCTATCGCATGCGCGAATTGAGCAAAGCTTGGTAACAAAATATAAAAAAGATTCAATAGAACATGAAATCATTTTTTGAAATAAAACTCGCCTACAACCTGGTCATAAATAGCGGGAACTTGTTCATGGCCGACCGACTTAGCTAAATCAACAACCTCGGCACGAACGTTTCGCACAAGTCGGTCCACACTAACCCCTTTTTTCTGCATTTCACGAACAAAGATGCGAGTGAAAAGTCCATTTTTTTCTTTATCACTTGAACCTAATTTATCTAAGGCTTGCTGTCCTGTACCTGCAGAAAAAATAATCATTTGGCCGGTAGCGGCAGTTGTAGGGGCAAGTCCTCTAGTACTACCTCCTATTGCGCGTCCATTCGATTTAAATGGGTTGTCACGACACGCATCGATCATGGCAATTGTAAATTTAGCTTTCTTTTCACTTATGTCATCCAAAACTCTTTGGAGAGCGATGCCCTCATCCTTAATTTGCTCCTCCCCCTCTCCAGCGACATCTATTGGAACTAAAAAGTTAGAGTTGGCGAGTTGTACTCCATGTCCAGCATAGAAAAAAGCAACTTCATCGCCAGCCTCAACTTGGGCTTTAAAACCACGCAGAGTAGCTTTCATTTCTTTTTCCGTAAGATCCATTCGCAGAGTTACTTTGAATCCCACATTAGTTAAGTTATCGGCTATAACTCTTGCATCCTCTCTGGCATTTGCTAACTTTGAAACATATTTGTAACTATCGTTACCAATAACAAGAGCTTTTCTATTTGCAAATATTGTTTGCGGTTCAATTGGATTGTTTTTAGACGATTCTGCCGATGAAATAACAGGTGTCGTTGAAGGTTTAGCGTTTGCTGACTCCGCACGCAGTCTCGCAAGTTCAATAGTGAGTTGCGCTAGCAATTCACGGTCTTTTAGTCTAGCTTGCTGTTCAATGCGCGCGTCTTCATTAAGCTTTTCAGATTCGAGTCTGATTTGTTCTTTTCGAAGGCGAGACGCTTCAAACAAGCGTGCCTCTTCTTGCTTTTTCGCTTCTTGATTAAGTCTGACTTGCTCTCTAAGTTGCAACTCTTCATCGAATTTCTTTTGCTGACGCAATTTCTCGGCAGCGGCCAGTTGCTGTTGCTCTTTCATAAGAGTTTGCTTCTGTTCCTGTTCTTGTTCGCGAAGTTTGGCCTCTTCCGACAACTGCTGCTCGCGCAACTTTTCGACTCGGAGTCTTTGCTCTTCAACTGCAGTGGTTTTTACAACATCCGAGTTATTAACAGTAAGCGCCATTGCCAAATGTTTGGGGATTAAGACTCGGCCCCTGTTCACTACTACAGAGCAATCACACTCCTTTGAGCAACTACCAACGGCTGCGGTATCGGCGAGCGCAGAAAGTGGGCTAGAGTAAGAACCACTCACCGTTGACAAGCCAATGCCAACCTCCGCACACTTTGCAGATGCAGCAACAACATACCCCCCGGAGCCCTTCACTAAAGACGAAATACTACTTCCCCATCCCTTAGGTGTTGCTTTTGCCAAGGGCAGATCCGTAAGACACCCTTTTTCACCATCAGGATAAGTCACTTCTAGTCGGAAGTGACATGTATCTGCAAAACTTACGGGCCCACTAAGAAAAGCCAAAGTAAAGATCGCAATTTGAATGCTACGTTTGAAGAAGGTCATAAATTATTTTTTAAATTTCTTACAAATCGACGAACCATAAGTCAGTGAACCGCATTCGTTAGCGACGACAACTTGAGTCATGTAAAAATCGCATCAAGGTAAATATTGTTTTGCCATTTCTTTCAGCTTATTTTCTGATTGAGATTTCTTAAATGCAAGCATCCAAATCGCGTAGGTTTGAGGGATTGCAGCTCCATATGTTTGCACAAATCCAGCTTCGCTAAAAAGCTCAGACAGCACAGGAAAAGTAAATCCTGATTTATGCGCCATGTATTGGTTTCCCTTAGCAATCGACCCTATGTGACCATAAATAATGTCCAACGCAGAAATTGGACCAGCATCACTTTCATAAAGCGATTCAGTCAAGTTACCAGTAGCAAGTTGAGCGCCCACGCTTTGCAAATCTGGGCATGTAATTACTACGAATCCATCATCATCAAGAACTCTATGGAACTCTTTGAGCACGGTAGGTACTTCGTGTGGAAATACATGCTCAATATTGTGTGAAGAATAAACTGCGCCAAATGTACCTGTCTTCGCGCCCTTCATATCTGTAAGCGTGCCCACGATATCTGGATTTACAAGGGGATTAATATCTAATCGAATCTCATCCCAATTCTCGAAGCCCCTCAGGTTTTTCTTCGTCTGTGGGCCGCACCCAACATGCAGAAAATTATTCATCATTTCTAAAATCCTATTTGCATTTATCCTGCCACAATTTTTGGCAATGGGCAACCCGTGGCCGATGTAAAGCTATCGCATCGTATATAAGACTTGAATGGCGAAGTTGCAAAACTCGATTAAGTAAGCCCTAAAAGTTGCTCATTATTTAATCTTTAGTTAGGTCTTTGTACCGAGTCTACTTAAAAAAACAAAAAGCCCCTTGCGGGGCTAAATTGTTGATTTCAAAGATGAAATCTGGAGGCGCGACCCAGAGTCGAACTGGGCTAAACGGATTTGCAATCCGGTGCATAACCGCTTTGCTATCGCGCCATTTACTTTACGAAAAAGGGAAGCATGGTGTGCTTCCCTTATCGAATTTGGAGCGGGAAACGAGGCTCGAACTCGCGACCTCAACCTTGGCAAGGTTGCGCTCTACCAACTGAGCTATTCCCGCATGAGACGCATATTCTAGCGCATTTTTCACTCTATTTTGGTGTGCGCTAGAAAAATCTTAATGCTTGATTGCTTCGGCTTTCGCCACAGCGTCTGCAGCAGCTGCGGCAGCAACCGCTGGCACTTCATCAGGCAATGGCGTGGGCATCTTCTCAAGTGCAATTTCAAGCACTTTGTCGATCCAACGCACCGGCACGATTTCCAAACCGTTCTTCACGTTTTCTGGAATCTCTTGCAGATCTTTCACGTTTTCTTCTGGGATCAACACGGTTTTGATGCCACCGCGCAATGCCGCCAACAGCTTCTCTTTCAAACCCCCAATGGCAGTAACTTCACCACGCAAGGTAATTTCACCTGTCATGGCCACATCGGCACGCACAGGAATGCCTGTGAGGGCTGAAACCAACGCAGTCGTCATCGCTGCACCTGCACTTGGGCCGTCTTTGGGCGTTGCGCCATCAGGCACGTGAATGTGGATGTCACGCTTCTCCAGCAACTCTTCTGAAATACCCAAACGGCGTGCACGGCTACGCACCACAGTGCGAGCTGCTTCCACAGACTCTTTCATCACATCGCCCAGTGAACCAGTGCGTGTGATGGTGCCCTTGCCAATCATGATGGCGGCTTCAATGGTCAGCAAATCGCCGCCAACTTCGGTCCATGCCAGGCCAACGACTTGACCCACTTGGTTCTCGGCTTCTGCACGGCCATAGGTGTACTTACGCACGCCTAGGAAGTCAGGCAAGTTATCCGCAGTCACTTTGACCTGAGGTGTCATTTGTTTGAGCAACAAAGCCTTGACCACCTTGCGGCAAATCTTAGACATTTCGCGCTCTAACGAACGCACACCCGCTTCACGGGTGTAGTAGCGCACGATGTCGCGCACCGCCGCTTCGTCTACCGACAGCTCTTCGTCTTTCACGCCATTGTTTTTCATTTGCTTAGGCAGCAAATATTTGATGGCAATGTTTGTTTTCTCGTCTTCGGTATAGCCCGACAAACGAATCACTTCCATCCGGTCCAGCAAAGCTGGTGGAATGTTCATCGAGTTGGATGTGGCCACAAACATGACGTCGCTCAAGTCGTAATCGACTTCCACGTAGTGGTCAGCAAACTTGTTGTTTTGTTCCGGGTCCAACACCTCAAGCAAAGCACTGGAAGGATCGCCTCGTGAGTCCATGCCCAGCTTGTCGATTTCATCGAGCAAGAACAAGGGGTTGCGTGTGCCGACCTTGGTCAAGCTTTGCAGCACCTTGCCTGGCATCGCACCAATGTAGGTACGGCGGTGACCGCGAATCTCAGCTTCATCACGCATACCGCCCAAAGCCATACGCACGTACTTGCGCCCCGTCGCCTTGGCGATGGATTGACCCAGCGAAGTTTTACCCACACCAGGAGGGCCTACCAAGCAAAGAATAGGCGCCTTGACCTTGTCGACGCGTTGTTGCACAGCAAGATATTCCAAGATGCGGTCTTTGACTTTTTCCAAACCGAAGTGGTCTGCGTTCAGAACATCTTCAGCATTGGCCAAGTCGTGTTTGATTTTGGTTTTCTTGTTCCAAGGCAAGCCCACCAGCACATCGAGGAAGTTGCGCACCACGGTGGCTTCGGCTGACATAGGGGACATGAGCTTGAGCTTTTTCAACTCAGCCTCAGCCTTTTTGCGTGCCTCTTGAGGCATACGCGCAGCTTTGATCTTTTTCTCGATCTCTTCAATGTCTGCGCCCTCTTCGCCTTCGCCCAGCTCTTTCTGGATGGCTTTGACCTGTTCGTTCAGGTAGAAATCGCGTTGGTTCTTCTCCATCTGGCGCTTGACACGGCCACGGATTTTTTTATCGACGTTGAGGATTTCAACTTCGCGTTCGATTTGCTCAAACAAGTTGGACAAACGTTCGCGCACAGGCGACAAATCGAGCACCACTTGCTTGCTCTCGAGCTTCAAAGGCAAGTGAGCTGCAATGGTGTCGGCCAAACGGCCTGCATCATCAATGCTAGAGATTGACGTCAAAATTTCAGGTGGAATTTTTTTGTTCAGTTTGACGTATTGATCAAACTGCTGCATCACCGCACGACGTAAAGCCTCGACTTCGCTACCCGACTCAGCGGGCAATACTTCGATGGGCGTGACGTGTGCCGTGAAATGCGACTCACCATCTTCAATGCCGTCGACCTTGGCGCGTTGTTGGCCTTCGACCAACACCTTCACTGTGCCATCTGGCAGTTTGAGCATTTGCAAAATGGTCGAAACACAGCCAACTTCGAACATGTCGCTGACAGAGGGCTCATCTTTGGCTGCGGCTTTTTGTGCCACCAACATGATGCGGCGCTCTGCGGCCATGGCAGCTTCGAGTGCTTTGATGCTCTTAGGACGTCCCACAAACAAGGGGATGACCATGTGCGGAAACACCACCACGTCACGCAAAGGCAACAGCGGCAGTTCTAGAGGGGTAGCGGGCAGCGGGGGTTGTCCAGACATGGTCAGCCTTCCAGTAAAAAAGGGACAGGCTTCATTGCGCTGTCCCCGAGTTCATTCATCAAGCCTTTTTGGCGGCCTCTCGGTACACCAACAAAGGAGGTTTGTTTTCTTCAATGGTGGCTTCTTCAACCACCACTTTCTCAACATTCGTCGAATTGGGTAATTCGTACATGGTGTCGATCAGGGATTGTTCAAGGATAGAGCGTAAACCACGCGCACCTGTTTTGCGTGCCAAAGCTTTTTTGGCAATCGCACGCAACGCAGCAGGGCGAATTTCCAGCTCAGCGCCTTCCATGGCCAACAACTTGCTGTATTGCTTGACCAACGCATTCTTTGGCTCGGTCAAGATTTGCACCAGCGCGTCTTCGGTCAGCTCAGCCAAGGTGGCGACCACGGGCATACGGCCTACGAGCTCGGGAATCAAGCCGAACTTGATGATGTCAGCCGGTTCAACCTCGCCAAACACTTCAGACAAGCTGCGTGACTCTTTGCTCTTCACGGTTGCGCCAAAGCCGATACCGGAGGCTTCTGTGCGGTTTTCAATGACTTTTTCAAGCCCTGCAAACGCACCGCCGCAAATGAACAAGATATTGGTCGTGTCGATTTGCAAGAAATCTTGATTGGGGTGCTTGCGACCACCTTGAGGTGGAATGCTAGCCATCGTGCCTTCGATCAGCTTCAACAACGCTTGTTGCACGCCCTCACCCGACACATCACGGGTGATGGACGGATTGTCAGACTTGCGTGAAATCTTGTCGATCTCGTCGATGTAGACGATACCGCGCTGCGCGCGTTCAACGTCGTACTCGCAGCTCTGCAAAAGCTTTTGAATGATGTTCTCAACGTCTTCGCCCACATAACCTGCTTCGGTCAAAGTGGTGGCGTCGGCCATGACAAAGGGCACGTTCAACATGCGTGCCATGGTTTGCGCGAGCAAAGTTTTGCCGGAGCCTGTGGGGCCAATCAGCAAGATGTTGCTCTTGGTCAGCTCAACGTCATCCTTCTTGGACGACTCTTTGTGCTTCAACCGTTTGTAGTGGTTGTAGACCGCCACAGCCAAGGTGCGCTTGGCGGGCTCTTGGCCAATCACGTAGTTGTCAAGGTTGGCTTTGATTTCTGCAGGCGTTGGCAAATCGCTGCCATTTTCTTTGGCGGCTTCCAAGCCTGGCAACTCGTCACGGATGATTTCATTGCACAAATCAATGCACTCGTCGCAAATGAAGACCGAAGGGCCTGCAATGAGCTTCTTGACTTCGTGCTGACTCTTACCGCAGAAGGTGCAGTACAGCGTTTTTTCGCCAGAAGCGCTTTTTTTATCAGCCATGTAAGTGCTTGTGTTGGGTGTTTAGCCGCGTTTGTTGATCACTTGATCAATCAAACCATACTCTTTGGACTCGTCTGCACTCAGATAGTAATCGCGCTCGGTGTCACGTTGGATTTTCTCCAACGGTTGGCCTGTGCGCTCAGCCAAGATTTTGTTCAATTGCTCGCGTGTCTTCAAGATTTCACGAGCATGAATTTCGATCTCAGTAGCTTGGCCACGAGTACCACCCAAAGGCTGGTGAATCATGACCTTGGAGTTAGGCAACGAGAAACGTTTGCCCTTCTCGCCTGCAGCCAACAAGAACGCGCCCATGCTGGCGGCCATGCCGATGCACAGCGTAGAGACGTGCGGCTTGATGAAGTTCATGGTGTCGAACACCGACATACCAGCGCTCACCGAGCCGCCAGGCGAGTTGATGTAGAGCGAAATATCCTTATCTGGGTTCTCGCTCTCAAGGAACAACAATTGCGCCACTACCAAGTTGGCGGTTTGGTCATTGACTTCGCCCACCAAGAAGATCACGCGCTCTTTGAGCAAACGTGAATAGATGTCGTAGGACCGCTCGCCGCGGCCCGACTGCTCAATGACCATGGGGACCATGCCCAAAGCTTGTGTATCCAGTGCGCTCATGTTGTTTCCTTGTGCGTGGATCAGCCTTGCTGACCCATCAATTCGTCGAATGAAATCGCCTTGGCGTTGACCTTGGCTTTAGACAAGATGAAGTCAGTCACGTTGTTTTCAATGACGATGGCTTCGACTTCGCCCAAACGGCTCATATCGCTGTAGTACCAACGCACAACATCGGCTGGCTTCTCGTAGCTCGAGGCCAATTCTTCGATGTGGGCTTTGATTTGATCAGCAGTCGCTTGCAAGTTGTTGGCGCGAACCAAGTCAGCCACAACCAAGCCCATGCGCACGCGCTTTTCAGCTTGTGGACGGAAGATGTCGTCAGGGATAGGCGCTTTGTCAGCGTCTTTGATGCCGCGTTGCTTGAGGTCAGCGCGAGCACCTTCGACCATGCGGTCGAGTTCAGCTTGCACGCTGGCTTTTGGCAAATCGAGCTCAGCTTTAGTTGCCACAGCGTCCAAAGCGGCTTGCTTGTTACGGCCCAACAAACGGAACTTCACTTCGCGTTCCAAGTTTTTCTTGATGTCAGCGCGCAAACCAGCCACTGTGGCTTCAGCAACGCCCAAAGACTTGGCTAATTCGTCGGTCACTTCTGGCAAGTGAGCAGCTTCAACTTTCTTCAAAGTCACCAAGAAATCAGACTGTTTGCCAGCCACTTCTTTGCCGTGGTAATCGGCTGGGAAGCTCAATGGGAAAGTCTTGCTTTCGCCAGACTTCATGCCGCGCACAGCATCTTCAAATTCTTTGAGCATTTGGCCTTCGCCGAGCAAGAACTGGAAGTCTTCAGCTTTACCGCCTTGGAATGGCTCGCCGTCGATCTTGCCTTCGAAGTCGATGGTCACGCGGTCGTTGTCTTGGGCTGCACCGTCCAAACCACGTTGGGCGAAAGTGCGGCGTTGCTTGCGCAAGATGTCGATGGTTTTGTCGATGGCTGCGTCGGTTACTTCAGCAGACACAGTTTCCACTTCCACGCTGGCCATGTCGGCAAATTTCACTTCTGGGTAAACCTCGAAGACAGCTTCGAATTGCATTTGGCCTTCTGGAGCGCCTTCTTTTTCGGTGATGCTGGGTTGACCGGCAACGCGCAACTTGGCTTCGTTGGTGGCCACAGCAAAAGCTTCGCCCACTTTGTCGTTCATCACTTCGAACTGAGTGGAATAACCGTAACGTTGAGCAACGATGTTCATGGGCACTTTGCCTGGACGGAAACCGTCAATCTTGACTTGGCGTGCCACGCGCTTCAAGCGCAGGTCAACTTCTTTGGTGATGACGTCCACTGGCAAGGTCAAAGTGATCTTGCGTTCGAGTTTTTCCAAAGTTTCAACTGTCACGGCCATGTGGTTTCTCCTAAATTGGCATGTTTAGCAGCGGCCTTTTTGGCCGCTTGCTATGAATCAAGTGGTGCGCGGGGCGGGACTCGAACCCGCACATCCTTGCGGACGTCAGGACCTAAACCTGGTGCGTCTACCAATTTCGCCACCCGCGCGGGTATCTAAATAAC
>JACCDN010654383.1_pt1 | contig 10443 bp, 11 predicted proteins | sample 7441691 | NCBI WGS metagenome assembly JACCDN01 (sample SAMN15323439, study PRJNA562643) | freshwater metagenome | isolation source: river surface water | place: USA:Blue River Watershed | collected 2017-08-16
ATACAGCTTTCCCAAAGGGTCTAATTAAATGAATTTCCTTTTTTCATTATTAACCGATAAATGAAAAAGTAGGAAAAAATTAAAAAAACTCTAATTTCTTACTATTAATAGTGGGTTTTCAAATTTAAGCACTTTTATAGCCTAAATAGCAGCTCATCAGCAATATCCATGGGTTTTTCACACAGTTTGGCCCCCTCGCGAATCAACTGATGGCAGCCAGTGGAGCATACCCGCCCTATCGCGTTGGGAATCGCAAAAACTTCTCTTCCTAGGTCATTAGCTAGCCTTGCAGAAATTAAAGACCCAGACTTGGTGGCAGCCTCAACCACGAGCGTGCCCAATGACAGTGCGGCAATAAGGCGATTTAGCTGAGGAAAGTGATACGGTTGAGTAATGGTGCCAATGGGGTATTCTGAAATTATCAACCCTTTTTCTGCAATTTTTTGAAATAAGGCCCTATTTTTATGGGGATAGCAGCGATCTAGGCTGGTTCCACAGATGGCAATTGTTCCTGGTTGCAGGTTTGAGTCCAGTGCGCCGTAATGAGCTGCAGCATCGATTCCTTCCGCTAGACCTGAAACAATACATAAACCCATATTAGCAAGGGTCTTGGAAAATGAGTGGGCATGTCGTAACCCCTGGGTGCTAGCTTTTCTTGATCCAACAATGGCAAGGCTGGGAAGTTTCAGGGCCTCCAGGTTTCCTATGCAGAAAATTTTGGTAGGAGCATCCTGCAAATCCAGCAATCTCCTTGGATAATGGTGGTTTGATTGATTGATTGAGATAATAGGTAGCATTAATTGATTGTCTAGAGCTTAGATCTCGATAACAATCAGCATTCATTGAATTTTTTGTAAGAAACTTCTGAAATGGCTGTACTACCCATCCTTCACTATCCTGATCCGCGTTTACACACGGTGGCTAAACCTGTATCCGAGGTTAACGAAAAAATTCGTGCCCTTATTAAAGATATGGCACAAACCATGTACGAGGCTCCTGGAATTGGCTTGGCGGCAACTCAAGTAAACATCCATCAACAAATCGTTGTGATTGATTTGTCAGACGAAAGAGATCAGCTTCAAGTTTTTATTAATCCAAGTCTAGTTTGGGCTAGTGAAGAAAAAAAAGTTTGGCAAGAGGGTTGCTTATCTGTGCCTGATTTTTATGACGAAGTACTGCGCCCAGCAGAAGTAAAAGTTCAAGCTTTAGATATCAATGGTAAGCAATTTGAAATTCATGCAGATGGCTTAATGGCTGTTTGTATTCAGCATGAAATGGATCATCTCAAAGGAAAGGTGTTCGTTGAATACCTTTCATCCTTAAAGCGTATGCGTATCGCAGGTAAGCTCAAGAAAAAAACTAAAGCGGGCGTTATCTAATGTTAAGAGTTGTTTTTGCTGGAACTCCAGAGTTTGCGAAAACAGCTTTAGCTTCAATCTTGGACGCTGGGCATCAGGTTGTAATGGTGATGACACAGCCCGATCGACCAGCCGGCCGTGGAATGAACTTACAGGCAAGCCCAGTTAAAGAGTTGGCGCATAGGCATAACATTCCCGTTATCCAGCCAAGCTCTCTAAAGGTAGATGGCAAATATGGAGATGAGGCTAAGCTTGCTTTGCAAGCTTTAGAGAAAGTTGATTTTGATGTGATGGTTGTTGCCGCATACGGATTAATTTTGCCTCAAGCCGTTTTTGATATTGCAGAACGTCATGGACGAGCAGGATGTTTAAATATTCATGCATCACTTTTACCTCGTTGGCGTGGTGCAGCCCCAATTCATCGCGCCATAGAAGCAGGAGATCAAGCAACTGGCATTGCGATTATGCAAATGGATCTGGGTTTGGACACGGGGCCAGTTATTGCCATGAAAAAATTGGCAATAGCCGCTGATGAAACAACGGGTGGTTTACATGATCGTTTAGCAGGCCTAGGCGGGTCTATGATTGTGGAGTCCCTAAATGAGTTTGAAAAAGCAGGTTCATTAAGTCATGTTGCGCAAGATGATGTGGGCATCACTTATGCACACAAGATTAAAAAAGACGAAGCTCGTTTAGATTGGACTCTTGGCTCTAAACAATTGGATTGCAAGATCCGAGCATTTAACCCTTACCCTGGCGCAAGTTTTGATAAAGATGGGCTATTAATCAAAGCATGGGGATCCCAACTATTGGCAAATAATATTCACAATAAGCAGCCAGGAGAAATTGTTTCACTTGATAAGCTAGGCGTTGTTGTTGCAACTGGAGATGGGGCTTTATTGTTGACTGAGCTTCAAAAGCCGGGCGGTAAAAAGATTTCTGCTGGCCAGCTTGCACAGAGTTTGTTGTGGGCGCCAGGCCAAGCGCTTGGTTAACAGCCCCTTTAAAGAGTCAACAATTAAGCTGACATGATGCTAGATGATTTAGATAAATCTAAAATTTATGGAAGTGTATTTCCTGAGGATATGAAAAATGTTTAACTGGTTTAAGACTGCAATATTAATGGCTGGTATCACCGCCTTATTTGTTGTTGTCGGCGGCATGATGGGTGGAGAGCAAGGCATGTTGTTGGCATTGCTGCTAGCATTTGGCATGAACTTTTTCAGCTATTGGTTTTCAGATAGCATGGTTTTACGCATGATGAATGCAAGAGAGGTTGATGAAAGTACAGCCCCTCATTTTTATCGCATGATTCAAGAGTTGTCTAATAAAGCCGGCTTACCAATGCCTAGGGTTTATTTGATTGAAGAGGATGCGCCAAATGCATTTGCTACTGGCCGTAATCCAGAGCATGCCGCAGTGGCGGCTACGACTGGAATTTTACGAATACTCTCTGAGAGAGAAATTCGAGGCGTGATGGCTCATGAGTTGGCGCACGTTAAGCATCGCGATATTTTGATTTCAACAATTTCTGCAACGATGGCGGGCGCATTATCAGCACTTGCAAACTTTGCTATGTTTTTTGGTGGAAGAGATTCTGAGGGTCGCCCCAGCAATCCCATTGCAACGATTTTGGTGGCAATCCTTGCGCCTTTGGCGGCGAGCTTAATTCAGATGGCTATTTCAAGAGCAAGGGAGTACGAGGCTGATCGTGGCGGCGCTGAAATTTGCGGAGATCCAGAGGCTTTGGCAAGCGCTCTTGATAAGATACATCGATATGCTTCAGGACAACAATTTAACGCAGTAGAGCATCACCCAGAAACTGCGCAGATGATGATCATGAATCCATTATCTGGCGGAGGTATTTCTGGTTTATTTTCAACACACCCACCAACCGATGATCGTGTGTCACGTTTGATGGAAATGGCAAGAACTGGAACTTACCCTGTCTGATATAAAACAACAAGGCGCAAGCCTATCAAAAGCTCTTCTTGCAACGGCAAAAGTTTTAGAGCAAGTTCAAGAGGGCGCCTCTTTAACGGTTGCGATCCAAACAGTCTCACCCAATTTACGGCCTGCTGTTCAAAGCATTACTTTCCAAGCGCTTCGACGCGGTTACTGGGTGCAGGCTGTATTAAATGAATACGTTCAAAAAACGCCACCTGGCTTAACTTTGTACCTGCTGTGGGCAGCCATATCGCTGGTGCCTGAAAAAAATCGTGAGCCGATGTATCCCATGCACACGCTAGTGAATGAAGCTGTCAATGCTAGCAATTTAGATCCAAACTTGGGGTATGCCAAGGGTTTGATTAACGCAGTGTTGCGTCGAGTTTTGCGAAATGAAAATATTTATCAAGAAATTTCTGAAGAAAAGAATCCTTCTTACCCAGATTGGTGGATAAGAAAACTGAAGTACGCTTACCCTGAGCAAGCTGAAGCCATTATTTCTTTTTCAAGAGCAAAGCCACCGCTCACGCTTCGCTTAAATCAAAAACAAATTATTGGAGCAGAATCCAAGCAAGCTTATATGGCGCAATTTTCAGAAGCTGGGTTGGAGTGTCAGGATTTGGCATCCATCGGCAATTACAACCTTTCTTCAGGTTTCGAGTTGACAACCCCAGTGCCCGTTGCACAAATCCCAGGATTTTTTGATGGAGCGTGTTCTGTTCAGGATGCGGGTGCTCAGCTAGCAGGTCAGATTTTGAATCCAGCCAAAGGTGCAAGAGTGCTAGATGCTTGTGCTGCACCCGGTGGTAAATCTGCACAACTGTTAGAGCAGTTTGATATTGCTTTAGATGCCTTAGAAATTGATCCATTGCGCGCTAAGCGCATTGAGGAGAATTTTTCTCGCCTAAAATTAACTGGTGGACAGGTATTGATTGGGGATGCAGCCAATCCAAACGCATGGTTTAAGGGTGAGCTCTATGATGCTATTTTGGCTGACGTTCCTTGCTCGGCATCAGGAATTGTTCGCCGTCACCCAGACATTCCGTATTTACGACAAGAAATCGATATTAAAAATCTGCAAGTAACTCAAAGAAAAATTTTGACTGCACTGTGGAGCGTTCTTAAGCCTGGCGGCAAATTGTTATACGTCACTTGCTCTGTATTTCCTGATGAAGGCGAATTGCAGGCTAAATGGTGGCTTAGTGCTATGCCAAATGCATTACGATTAGAGGCACCGGGACAGTTGTTGCCAAATAAACAGCACGACGGTTTCTTTTACGCCCTCTTTGAGAAAGCGAAAGATTAATTAACTAACAAGTATGCGTCCAATATTTAACTGGATTCTAGTAATTGTCTATTCAATGACTTTTGGGGTCAGTGTCGCCCAGGCAGATGAAATTAAATTTCAAAAGGTTAACCTTAGGGCTGTTGAAAAAGCTTGGGTCCTAGATGCAGACGTTTCTCTTGAGTTAACTCCCGCATTAGAGCAGTTAGTAAATAAAGGCGTGACCCTTCATTTTGTTACTGAATTTCAGTTGACCAAAAATCGTTGGTATTGGTTTGATGCCAAAACAGTTGAGGTTCAGCGAATTTCAAAAATCTCCTACCAAGCGTTGACTAATCAATATCGCGTTACGCTTGGCAGCTTTACGCTGAATGCAGCTAACTTAAAGCAAGCAATTGCCGCGGTTAAAACAATTGAAGATTGGACTGTCATTGAGTTGGCCGGCATTGAACAAAATCAATCCTATCAGGCGGCTGTTCGAATGCGCTTAGATACCAATCAGTTTGCAAAGCCATTTCAAGTGAATGCTATTAATTCAAAATCCTGGAACTTGCAAAGTGACTGGCAGCGATTTGAATTTAAACCTAAATCTTTAATTAATGGGGTCAACCCATGATAAAGCTCTTAGGAAAACCTTTATTAGTTGGCGTCATAGTTTTATTAGCCCTGATTCTATTGGTTTTGCTAGCGGTTGCATCTGCCAACACTTCCTTCTTTGATGAATACTTTGCATGGTTATTTGCTGCAAATGTTATTGTTGGACTTATCTTTTTAATTGTTATTGTTGTTTTGATTATCACCATAGCAATTAGATGGCGCCAAAAATATTTTGGCGCTAGATTAATTGCTAAGTTGGCAATGTTCTTCGCGCTCGTGGGAGTTTTGCCTGGGGCGATTCTGTATGGTGTGTCACTTCAGTTTGTTTCAAGAAGTATTGAGTCTTGGTTTGACGTTAAAGTTGAAGGCGCATTAGAGGCTGGTTTGAACTTAGGGCGAACCACCATTGAGATTTCAAAATCTGATTTGCTAAGCAAAGGGAAAGAGCTGGCAAGCTCCATTCAGGCAAACTCTAGAAATTCAGGCGAAGGCGGCATCACACTTTTACTATCAAGGCAGCGTCAGCAATTAGATTTGCAAGAATTAGCCCTGTTTGGGGCCAATGGAAAAGTAATATCTAGCGCGAGCCTTAACTTAAAGTCATATGTTGAGGAAATGGTTGTCGCAGAAAAACTTCAGCAGGCTAAATCGCTTGGTAGTTTTGTAGAGATTGATGAGCCAAGCCGCGATAAGGCCAACTCAACTTACAAAATAAAACTATTGTTACCTGTATATATGGCTAGCCCATCAAGTTCGGCAGGATTTAATTTCAAAGCTCAGTCAGATGACCGATTTATTTTGTTGGTTAAAGATATGCCTGAAAGCTTAAGTAACAATGCTTTAGCTGTTCAAGAGGCATATATTGAATATCAAGAAAAAGCGTTGGGTCGATCAGGTTTGCGGAAAATGTATATCGGCACGCTAACCATCACCTTGTTTTTGGCATTATTTATAGCGATGACTTTAGCATTATTGCTGGGCCGTCAATTAGCTTACCCCCTCATCATGTTATTAAAGGGCACGAAGGCAGTGGCGGAGGGTGATCTGTCGCCGCGGCCAGAGATTAATACTGGTGATGAGTTGGGTCTGCTAACCCGCCAGTTCAATATCATGACAAAGCAACTTTTAGATGCAAGAAATTCTCTTGAAGATTCAAAAGCTTTTTCTGAAAGTGTTTTATCAAACTTAACTGCCGGTGTTTGTGTGCTGGATGCCAACTATCGATTGGTTTTATCAAATGCTGGTGCCGCTAGAATTTTTGAAATTTCATTGGATCAATCAGTAGGACAGGCTTTACGTGAAATAACGAAGCTTGAAGAATTTGATGCCGCGGTAAGAGATGCGTTTCATACCCATGAAATATCTAGCGCAGATCCAAGAGGGCATTGGCAAAAGCAAATTGTCTTGGGTGGCGAAGGCAAAGACGCTCAGCATGAACATGGCATTACCTTGCTTGTGCGTGGAACACGCTTGCCTAATAATTTGTTGATAGTAGTATTTGATGACATTTCTGAAGTCATTACTGCTCAGCGTTCAATTGCCTGGGGTGAGGTTGCTCGCAGACTGGCTCACGAAATCAAGAACCCGCTAACCCCAATTCAGTTATCTGCAGAAAGAATTCAGCAAAAATTAAAAGATCACTTAGATGATGGTCAGCAGGAGTTTTTAACTAGAAGTACTGCAACCATTATTACGCAGGTTGAAGCTATGAAGCAGATGGTTAATGACTTTAGGGATTTTGCAAAAACGCCAGAAGCTAATTTGAAAAGTCTATCAATTAACGATTTAGTCATTGATGTGCTGGGCCTTTACGAAGGTAGTCCGGTGAAGGGGGATCTGGATAAGGCCTGCCCTAACATCATGGCTGATGCCACACAAATTCGACAAGTTATTCACAATCTAATCCAGAATGGATTGGATGCAAGCATAGACGCACATCATGATGAAGCCTTTTCTATTTTGGTAAGAACAGAGTTTCTTTCACATCCATCTGGTGCTGTAAATGGAGTGGGTATTGTTAAGTTAAGTATCTTAGACGCAGGAACTGGATTTGCCCCAAGGATTCTTAGTCGAGCGTTTGAGCCGTATGTGACAACAAAGATTAAGGGAACTGGGCTTGGATTAGCCACTGTTAAGAAAATTGTCGATGAGCATGGCGCCAGAATTGAATTGCGTAACCGTATGGAGCAAAATCAAGTTGTAGGTGCAGATGTTTCTATTTATTTCAATCAATTAGTAAAGCAAAATTAGTTATGGCAAGTATTTTGGTAGTAGATGATGAAATGGGTATTCGTGAGTTGCTCAATGAAATATTGACTGACGAGGGGCACTCTGTTGTTTCTGCACAAAATGCACATGAGGCCAGAAATGCTAGGAACAATCTTGAGCCCGACCTAGTTCTCTTAGATATTTGGATGCCTGAGGTTGATGGCGTGACTTTATTAAAAGAATGGTCTAGTAACGGTCAATTAACAATGCCCGTGGTGATGATGTCTGGCCACGCAACAATTGATACAGCAGTTGAAGCTACTAGAATCGGTGCGGTGAATTTTTTAGAGAAGCCAATTGCTTTGCAGAAGTTGCTTAAAACAGTTGAGCAGGCATTAGAGAAAGCACCCCCTAAAGAGTTATTTCAGCCAGATACCAAAAGTGAATTAAATGCGGCTATTGGAAGTAAATTGGAGGATCTTAAGCCTGCAGAGACCCAAGCTGAAGCATCAACATTTAATTTCTCATATATTGATCTACCTTTGCGAGAGGCAAGAGACTTATTTGAAAAATCATATTTTGAATATCATCTCGAGCAAGCTGGTGGAAGTATGACTAAGGTTTCAGAGAAGACTGGCCTTGAGAGAACTCATCTTTACCGTAAGCTCAAGGCTTTAGGCATTGATGTCGGCTCTTATAAAGGTGATTAATAGGCTTAGATCTAAGCTGGCTGGGGTTAAATGGCTAATGGCTAGCGGAATTGTTTAATTAATCCCAGGGGTTTATTCTAACTAGGGACGAAGTCTTAAAGAAATCCTCTTTTCTGTCAAAGCTAAGTCCACCAATGCCGCCTTGTATAGTTATCTTAGTTATAAATCTTTTAACTTCTTGCGGAGGCATTAATCGATGATCAGTTTATGAAGGTGCTCTCAGCCAACAAAAAGCCAATAATGCTGGCATCAAGCTAAAAAAGAAACTCTGCCAAGTTAATGCCTATCCTGAAATCAGAAATATTCGCCAGGTGGTTATTGGAATATGGAGTTTAATTGTTGTGACATAAGAGCAAACCGCTTAACTAATTTTTCGGTTGGCTTTACGCGACGAATGCGAGTATCTTTGTCGCCATTATGTAACTCAATCCATTCATTTTTGATCAGAGTGCGGAAGTGATAACGAATGCCCATATCGCTATATGGCAGATTAGCAAAAAGAGCTTTTACAGTTAGGTCTTCTCCATCCGCATTTCCTTTTATGACTGCTAACAAAATATCAAAAGAAATAAATGAATGTGCGATAGGTAGTAATACCGTCGACTGTTTGCGGACTTCAATTAGAGCATTAACGATAGAGCGGTGTTGTGTTAAATCCAAAGCAATAGTGTTTATAAGTTTAATAAACACTATAAATTTGATAGCCAAGTTTTCCTACAAAATTTAGATACGAAGTTCGTATATTTATTAGATTGTTGTAAATGCAAATAACAACAAAAATACTAATTCCTATAAACGTTTACTAAGGAAGTAAGTATGAAAAAGAAATTATTTGCGATTGCAATGACTGTAGCTGCCTCATCTGCTTTTGCACAAACATCATATTTTGGTATTGAGGGTGGTGCTGCTTTTGCAGACATCAAAGCTGATGAAACTGCACAATATCTAGCAAATGCATCTGGTCGTACAACTAGCTATACATACGACAAAGCTACTGGCGTTGCAAGAATTTACTATGGCACTAACGTTGCTAAAAACGTAGATGTTGAGATTGGCTATTTTAAAACTAGTGATTTGAAAGCTTCATACTCAAATAGCTTGGGTACAGCCAATGAAAAATATAGTGCCTATGGCGTAGATTTATCAGCCGTTTATAGACCAGAGCCAACAGGCTTATTTTTTAAAGCAGGGGTTCATCAATCAAAAATTGATGGAAATGCTCGCGTGACAGTTGGTAGTTACACTGCAACAGGTACAGGTAGCGAATCAGGCGCAGGTCTCCTTTTGGGATTAGGGTATGACGCAAAATTTAGTAATGATTTGTATTGGCATACAGCATTTACTCATATGAATAAAGTTGCAGGCGAGATAAATGTTAATGTTTTAACGCTCGGAATTTCTAAAAAGTTCTAATTGTTAATTTAAATTAAAAAGCCCACTGCAGTGGGCTTTTTTACATAGGAAGGTTATGAAAAAGTTACTACTTTTATCTGCATTTGCATCAATACTAACTGGATGTCAAACATTCAATGCTCAAATGTATGGTGTATCAACAGACACAAATTATGCGGTTAAATCACTCAAAGTAAATGAAACAATTTCAGTTGGTGAATTCTCTTTGAGCAAACCGGTAGATGCAACCTGTCGTGCAGTTGGTCCAATATCATTACCAAATAATTTAACTTTTCAGTCTTATATTAAGAAGGCTTTTGAAGACGAGTTGAAGGTTGGTGGTGCTTATGCTTATCAATCTCCAAAGGTTGTTCTTAATGGTCGAATTAATAGATTAGATATGTCAAGTAGCAAAGGATTAATGCGAGGATATTGGGACATTGATGTTACTGTGGAATCAAGTAATGGGCAATCTATTACGGCAAGTGAATATTATGAATTTGAATCTGGCTTTGAAGGAAATTCTGCTTGTCAGAATACAGCAAATGCTTTGATGCCAACGGTCCAAAACTTAATTGGAAAAATTATTAAGTCACCAAAATTTAGAGACCTCATAGTAGTAAAAAAATAGGGCTTTTCTAATTGCCATAAGATATTCAATGCAAAAACTAAAAAATAATCTTCTGCTCAATCACTCTTACAGTTCATCAGGATTCAATATCCCCACTTACCGTAGGATGCTTGTGGCATAAGGAGGGTAAGCACAGTTGGGTACATTTGTTCAACATATCAACAAGTTAAGCTATAATACTTCTCTTATTTGGCCTGGTAGCTCAGTCGGTAGAGCAGAGGATTGAAAATCCTTGTGTCGGTGGTTCGATTCCGCCCCGGGCCACCAAAATCAAGCGCCCAACTGTTCTCAGTTGGGCGTTTTCATTTTGGCGAC
>JACCDN010034635.1_pt1 | contig 10442 bp, 9 predicted proteins | sample 7441691 | NCBI WGS metagenome assembly JACCDN01 (sample SAMN15323439, study PRJNA562643) | freshwater metagenome | isolation source: river surface water | place: USA:Blue River Watershed | collected 2017-08-16
CCTGGAACATCTTGGCCTTGAACATGCTGGCGGCCTTGGCCAACAGCACTTCGCGAGACTCGAGGTCAGCAAGCTTCTTAACCTCATCAGCAGTTAGAGATGCGCCGTCTAGGACACCGCTCTTGACTACCAATAGAGGGTTTGCCTTAGCAAATTCACGCAATGCCTTAGCTACGGTCACGGCGTCACCGTGAACGAAAGCCATTGCAGTAGGACCGAAGAGCTGGCCATCAAAGGCGCTTACTCCAGCGTTCTTAGCTGCAATTTCAAGCAGAGTGTTCTTTGCTACGGCGTAAGTAGCGTCCTTACTGATTGAGCGACGCAGCTCCTTGAGCTGAGCCACAGTAAGGCCGCGGTACTCGGTTAGTAGAACGGCAGACGAGCTCTTGAACGAGTCAGTTAGCTCGGCGACGGTCTGTACCTTGTTCGCCATGGCACTCCTTGATTGTTTATGCCGGCTAGCCCCAGAAACAAAAACGCCCCGAGCGTAGACGCACGGAGCAGAAAACCCAGAATGGGTAATTACTTCACACACCTACGCGGGCCGAAGCATTTGCTTCCTTCGTCAGGACAAGGCTGAATCGTTGATTTCTCAAGGATTTGGCCTAACCCCGAAACCGGCGGTCTTTGGCTATCTCCCAGTTTAGGCGCTGGGTCTGGATTACCGCAAGTCTTAAAGCTGAAACCTCGCCCTAATGCTCTGGGGCGAGGTTTCAAGTTTTTTGGACTTAGGCGCGATCTTTCGAGCGAGCGTTCTTGCCTGGGCGATTTGGCGAGCGCCGAGAGGAGTCGAAGCTGCGCTGAGACCCCTCTGCGCGAGACTTGCGCGAGTAACCAGCTTCGCTAGCTGAGCGACCACGTGGTCGGTCTCCGCCTCTTCCGCCATCTCTTGATCCGCGTCCGCGTCCGCCGCCGTTGCCGCCACGTGAGTCACCGAAGTCGAGGACTTCCTGTGCTGGTGGTGGGGCAATCGGTCCGGCTAGTTCTTCAAGGATTGGGTTCGCTGGGCGAACCTCGGTGAAGATTCCATCGCGTTCCGCGCGGTCGAGCATTTCTTCCATGCGACGACGACGGTTGCGAGGGATAAGAGTGATTACTGTTCCTTCCTTGCCGGCACGACCAGTTCGTCCTGCGCGGTGAAGGTAAGTCTTGTATTCCTCAGGTGGGTCGACCTGGATTACGAGTGCGACATCATCTACGTGGATACCGCGAGCGGCAACATCGGTGGCAACAAGCACGCGCACGTATCCCTTGGTGAAACGCTCAAGGTTACGGTTACGTTGGTTTTGATTTAGGTCACCGTGCAAACGTGCAGCAGGAACACCAGCTGCAGTTAGTGATTCACTCAAACGCTCTGCGGTCATCTTGGTGCGAGCAAAGATTAGGCTCTTGCCTTCACCCTGCACGAGACGAAGTAGCACCTGTGAGCGGTCTTCTGCATCAACAGTGAAAACTCGGTGAACGATGTTTGCAACATCCTCTTCTTCATTTGGCACTTCGTATACGAAAGGCGCAGGAAGGAATTCCTTAACCAATGCGTCTACTTCTTTATCCAAAGTTGCAGAGAACAAAAGTTTCTGTGAGTCGCCAGTTGCACGCATGATGCGCTTGACCGGCTCAATGAATCCAAGATCACACATGTGGTCTGCTTCATCGATGACGATGGTCTCGACTTCGCTTAGGTCGACAATGCCCTGAGCCATCAAGTCTTCCAAACGGCCAGGTGTTGCCACCACGATGTCGGTACCGCGGCTCATCATGTTTTCCTGACGACGCTGTGGCACACCACCGTAAATACATGCGGTGAAGAAGCCGACAGACTTGGCAAGCGCGTGAGCGGTGCGGTCGATCTGGTCAGCCAGTTCGCGGGTTGGAGCAAGGATTAGAGCGCGAGGCTTGCCTGCTTTACGAGGCTGTGAACCACCGGCAATCAACTTTGTAATAAGTGGCACGGTGAAAGCAACGGTCTTACCCGATCCAGTCTTTCCACGACCAAGCACATCCATTCCGCCAACTGCAGCAGGAATAGTTGCAGCTTGGATTGGGAACGGAGCGGTTACGCCCATTGAAGAAAGCGCGTCAAGCAACTTAGGGTGCAAGTTCAAATCGGCAAAGCTGCCAACTAGTTCAACAGTGCTCTGATCAACACTCTGCAAACGCTCAAGCTTGGTGTCCTCGAAGAACGCCTTCTTGTTTGGGTTTGACTTACGTGCGCCATCAAAAGTTTTGTCGCGGTCGCGGTCGCGAGCTACGCGATCGCTGCGGTCAGGTCTGCCGTTTTCGAATGATCGTGCCGGACGTGAGTCACGGTCGAATGAACGCTTTGGGCGATCAGAGTTTTCAAATTTTCTCGCTGGTCGTGAGTCGCTCTCGAAGCGACGGCCAGATGATGGACGAGAGTCACGTTGTGGACGCGAATCTGATTCGAATCTTGAAGAACGCTGCGGGCGGTCTCCTTCAAATTTGCGCGCTGGGCGTGAATCGCTTTCAAAACGACGACCAGTTGACGGACGTGAATCGCGAGAATCGCGAGACGGACGCTCATCGCGTGAATCAGCTGCGAAGCGCGACTTGCGAACAGGAGGGGTTGGAGACCAATCGCGACGCTTGTCGCCATCGCGCGCTGGACGAGAGTCTCTTGAGTCCGATGCAAAACGTGATGAACGCGAGCTCGGAGCGGAGTCGAAGCTGCGCTGAGACCCCGCTGAGCGAGACTTGGACGAATCACGTTGTGGACGTGAATCTGATTCGAAACGTGAAGAACGTGCCGGACGCTCCTCGCGTGAAGCGGAGTGACGTGGCTTGCGAGAGCTTGGGGCTGCGTCGCTGGCACCACCCTTGCGGTGGGTTGCCTTGGCGCGTGGAGCGCCAGAGTTAGTTGATTTCGGTGCGCCCTTGCCGGCGCGCGCGTTTGAATTGCCAAATTTAGGCATTTTTTCCTCATTCAGTTATGTGTCTAGTCGAACTGCGCTAGACCACATAAGGCTCTGGAGTAGAGAGCCACTGAAATTACAGTGATGAGGTTCAGACTGATACTCGCATCAGTTTTTCTAATTTAGAAAAAGTGCGATGTATTGCAAACGACTACCATCGGATCGTTCCGATTAGTTCAAGCCTAACTTGGTTAGGCCAAATTACCTAGGACTATTTGCCTGGAATTAGGTTGCGAATTGTGAGTTCGGCGTGAAGCTCTGCATCGCTTGGTTCCACCAGGAACTTGCCGTCGGCAAACTGCACTACCGGAATGTTCTTGCGACCGGCGATTGATTCCGCTTCGGTGGCTAGTTCTGGGTGCTGCTCAACATCTTTCATGTCGTATTCCACGCCGAGGGTGTTTAGCAGTGACTTTGAGCGGCGGCAGTCTGAGCACCAGTCGGCACCGTAGAACTTGATTTCTGACATTTCTCTACCTCAATCTGTTGGCATCTGGGATATAAAGCAATTCACCATCAAAGGTTATTCCCGATAGGTCTTTGACCACAATGTCGGCGATGCCGTTGAGTGCGGTTGCGCCCACTCCGACGATGAGTCCGACACCTGCGGCTTCTGCTGCTTCTGCCCCGGCGATTGCGTCTTCAAAAACCACGCAGTCTTCTGGGGCAAAGCCTAGTTTTTCTGCACCGAGCAAATACGGATCTGGATGCGGCTTGCCACGCTTGACATCATCTCCGGTGACAAGTTTTTCCGGCAGGGGTATTCCGGCGGCGGTAATTCGGGCTCGGCCAAGGTTTGCGTTCGCGCTGGTGCAGATGTTCCAGTGTGCTGGGTCAAGGCTGGTGGTTAGTTCAACTGCACCCGGCAGCGGAAGGGTTTCGTTTGCCGATTCTTGTTCGAGGTCGTTGATGTAGTTGTTTGCTTCTTCAAATAGAGCAGGGCTAGCAATCCACTCGCGCACTTTGTCTTCTGCGCGCTGACCGGCGTTGTCGTCCTGATCCCAATTGATGTGTGGTGCATATTTCGCGCACCACTTTTTCCAGGCCGCCGATGCTGCCGCATGCGAATCTACTAGGACTCCGTCGTTGTCAAACAGCAGAGCTGATGCGTAAAACTTCAAACCTGGTTCTCTCGCTTACGGTGACGCTCGGTGATGCTCAGATAGACGCCGATTACGGCTAGAAGCAGAAGCACCTTTGCTGGGGCCAGATCTTCCAGATACCACTGCAGAGTTGGTGCATCTAGCGTTGGGTAGTTTGGTTCGGTCTGACCCTCGCGCCATTCCGGCCACACCTGCAGTTTGCTGATGGCTGTGCTGCCAAAGGTGAATGCCATGATCGAGACCACGCCACCGAAGACGATTGAAAGCACAAAGTTTAGGTTTGCCGCGCCAGCCGCGAGCGCGGTCTTTGGCTTAGGCGGTGCCTGGCGTGCAGTCTTTGCCTTTGCGGCAAAGTAGGTGCCCATAACCACTCCATAGCCGACGATTGCGATGATGACCACCCAGACCCAAATTTGCAAGTTGGTTCTGGTTGCCTGATAAATTGCCAGGCCGAGGATGATTGCAAAAGCGGTGGTCAGAATTGGGATCGCATATCCAAGCGCGAGTGCCTTTTGCTGCTCACTCAACTTTGGCTTGGCTTCACCCTTGGAGCGATCGGAGCCACGTTCAAAGACAAAGGCCTTGAGCACCACAAAAATAACGAGCCCGGTGGCCAAAATTATTGGGATGTAGAGCCAAATCAGATTTTCCAGCAGGGTTCGATTATCTGAATTGCCGTTGAATGATCCTAGGAAGTTACCAAAAACAAAAATAACCAGTGCCGCCAAGCTGAGCACCACTGTCAATGTGGTGAATCGATGGGCCGCTCTCTCGATTCCGTTTCCATCCGAACTCTTGTGTGCAGTTACAGCCCAGCCTTGAGCAATGAGCGAGCTGACTGCGGCTACCGCGAGCGCGGCAAGAAAGACATAGACGCTCGGGTTAGGTCCGTAGTTGTAGCTCTCGACCACAGCCATGGATACCCACTGCGCGAATAGGAACAGCGCCCAGGTAAAGATCAGTCCGATGAGTGGAAGAGCAATGGCACGATTTGGCAACGGAATTCGCTTCATAGTTCAACCCTATGCCCAGCGATTATAAACTGACCCCATGATTCTGGTGATTGGCGAAGCTCTTATCGACCTAATTGAAAACCGGTACCAGCCGGGATCCTTCAACGCGGTGGTCGGTGGTGCTAACGCAAACGTGGCGCTGGCGCTGGCCCGCCGCGGTACCAAACATCAATTCCTCGGACGCATCAGCCGAGACAGTTTCGGCCAGACGATTCGCGAGCGACTTTCTTCCAACGGCGTGCATCTTGATTACTCAATCGACGCCGACGAGCTCACCACTCTCGCGGTAGTGAAGATGAATTCTGCCGGCATACCTTCTTATGCGTTTTACGTAAACGACACCGCCGACTGGGGCTGGACTCCGGAGGAGCTGCCTAGCAATACCGATTTCGAAAACCTGCATGCGACCGCTATTCAGTTTGGCTGCCTCACTATGGCGATGCAGCCATCCAGCGCCGTTATTGAAACTTGGGCACGCGAGCACTTTGACCAAAGGTCAGTGACCATATCGCACGACATCAATATGCGTCCGGCTCTAGGATTCGAACGCGAGACCGAGCGAGTTCGCGTGGAACGACTTAACGCAATCTCTCACATAATCAAGGCGTCAGACGAAGACATCTATTGGCTCTACGGCCTCGCCGAGGGAAGTTCGGTGGATCAAATTGTTGCCGCTTGGATTGGCGACACCGACCGGGTCGTACTAGTCACTCGCGGTGCCGAAGGGACTTCTATTTATCGGCGAGATGGACTACGCATTGATGTGCCAACTCGCGCCATCAACGTGGTCGACACCGTTGGTGCAGGCGACACATTCTGTGCAAACTTGCTAGGACAGCTCAGTGACGCGGATGCCCTGGGCACTGATCCGTTTGATCGCCTGGCCAACTTGGGTAATGACGAACTTCGTGGAATGGTTCGCGTGGCGGCTGTGGCCGCATCGATCACCTGCGAGCGCGCAGGCTGCGAACCGCCAACCCGTGCCGATTTAGACGCCGTTTTGGCGAGTCTCTAATGTCGCTCGCATAGGCGAGAATTAGAAGATGGATTTATACAACACTTTGCTCGTGGTGCTCATTGGCCTTCTGGTCTTGACCATTTCTTCCGCGTTCGTAATTGCCCGCACTGCAAAGAGCAAGGGTTACAGTTTCGGTTTGTTTTTCTTCTTTGGCATAATCAGTTACCTGCTCGCGGCTGTAGTGACAGTATTTCTTCGCCCCAAGGGTCAAACCACTGCCAAGCCTCGGATTACTTCAGTTTCACTTTTGGCTCTTGGAGTGCTCATCGAGTTCGTCGGCCTTGGCTACATTCCCGATGCTGAACTAAATTCATCCAGCGACGCCACTGCCCTATTGGCCATGATTGGCGACTCGCAATTCATTGGTGGAGCATCGATTGCGCTAGCCGGGCTGCTAGTTATTGTTGGAGCGGTCGCCAACGACTACCGCGGCGGCGAAAAGGTCGAAGTCCGCCAGCTCTAAACGCTAGCTACGATTTCAGCACTGAACAGGGTTTTATTTTCGCTGAGGCGACTTAGTGACCACGACAGCGCCAGCTCATTGAGCACCTTCGTGCCATAGCCGGTGCTGGCCTGTTTGTCTGTCGGTGGCTTGCCGTTATTGATCACCTGGAGGTCAATCACGCCGCCGACCAGTTTGGCAGAGATCTCTATCTCGTCTGCTCCACCGTGTTTGACCGCATTCGATACTGCTTCGCGAATAACTTCTGCAAGGGATTCAGCCGCTGCCGGATTTTTGGTGGTGGCTACGTGCACCGACTTCGGAACTGAAGTGTAAATCGTGCAAACGCCCGCCCAAAGATCAATGATCTCGCGCAGAATCGTTCGCACCGGCACCTGACTGTTCTGCTCGAAATTCAATTCCTTTAGCGAAGCAGACAAGTCACTCGTGACTTCTTGAATGAGTTTTTTGGTTGGTCTTTTGGCTTGGGCCAGGCGAATTGCCGAAGCGTAGAGTGCTGCCTGAATTGGACCGTGCAGCACGGTTGCAATTCTTCTGCGGTTTACCCAGAGCTCTTGCTTCGCTTGAGCGTTCAACTTCTCGAGCTCGGCGTTTACAGTTTGTAGATCTTCGTTTGCGAGCAATAACTGCATGTGGCGAGATTGACCGATGAAGAACATGACACCAAAAACTATTACGAGAATAAATACGCGAGAGATGAATTGATCGAGTAGCTGATGGTCTACCAGGTAGATGGCGGCGAGCGTTGTGGCACCGATAAGCACGTAGGCGAGCATGTGCACTGAAGCCGCTAAGAATGTGCCGAGTTCGATTTTGCCGAACAGAGTTCGAGCGAGCCTCAATATGACAAATGCACTAGCGGATAGGGAAGCAACTAGAACAGTTCCGTTCAGTGGGCCAGCGATAGAGACCGAAGACGGAATTGCGACCAGCGCGAAAACAAATGCAGACATGGTTGGAAGGAAGATTTCTCGCAAGCGAATCTTTGCGTCAAGGTTGAGTCGCTGCACCAGGGTCGAACGGGATCTACTGAATGTTGGTTCGGAGAGGTCTGAGGTGGCGTTCAGCACCGAGTGACTCATCGGGCGAACCACGTTTTCCACGGTGTCCCTGAGGGCGGCAACCTCCTTGCGGATTTCGCCAACCTTAGCTGCGCTGAGTCGTTGAATAAGATCGGTAATCACCGGCGAGAGTAGGCCGCTTACGCGCCCGGCAATCTCGCTGTTTTGCTCGCTGATCTCGATTTTCATTGAGTTCAAGCGGTTTTCAAGGCTGCGCCGTTTGATTTCGAGCTCTCTAATCGACTTGGCCGCACGGTCGAAGTTTGAAATGAGAATCGCAAAAATCGAGGTCATAGCCAGCACATAGATACCCGAGCCGACAATTCGGTAATTGAGTTCACTCGCCGGCACAATGCCGAGCATGCCACCTGAAAAATAAATCGTGGTGCCGCGAGCTGTACCAATTAGAAAAAAGGTAGGCAGGTACAAATATGTTGGCACGTTGATGCGGCGGTACAAGTAACCAATTGGGCCGGCGACAATCAAGAAAGTGAGATAGCCCAAGAATGCAACTAAGAACCATTTCCAAAACTCACCGGGCACTCGACCGAAATCGAGAAGTAAATTTGCAGAAAACATTGGCAACGCAAGTGCGAGCAAAGTCTCTTTTGTGAATGCGTAGTTGCTAGAGGCCTGTCGGTAATAGCGTCCGAAAGTAACCTTCTCGGTGCTCTCCACTGACAACTTATTCACCCGGACGAGTGGCAATCAAGAATTTCTTGGTTGCCTCAACGCGTGCATTACCTGAAGCGTGCACATCAATTCCAAGCTGTTCAAAAATTCGACTAACCATTCCTTCAACCGCGCGTACTGAAGTGCCTCGAGCTTCAGAAATCTGCTGGTTGGTTAGACCCTCGGCAATCTGCTTCATTACTTCGAGTTGTTTCTTGGAGAATGAGGCAAATGGACGCTCGGCGTCGAGATCGTGGCGATGCTTTTCTGAGATTTGATCGGTCAATACTGCGTTTAGTGCATCGATAAGTTGATTTGCGTCAATCAGATTTGATTTGCGCAAGTAAGCGGTGTGCTTTCCAATCACCTTGGAATCACGGCCAGCGTGACGAGGATCTGGAAGGTTGGTTAGAAAGACGATGGCAACTTCTGGGTTTTCTTTGGTCACCGCTGTGGCAAAGTCGAAACCGTCTGGGCCCGGGCCAAGTTCGATGTCGACTACCAAACCATCTGGGTCGTTGGCCAGGCAGGCACGTCGGGCATCGGCTGCGTTAGCCGCGGTGCTTACGGTGAAACCGGCGCTTTCAAGGGTGCGACCAATTAGGTCTCGGAGTAGGGCCTCGTTTTCGACCACAACAATATGTCTTGAATACATAACCGTCTAAGCCTAGTTAGGCAGGCAAAACCTTCAAAGTCTTCAGGGTTGGATCAGCGACAAACGCGATGCGCACGCCGATGTCGCGGGCCTGAAACAAGGCTCCGAGCGCGGCTTCAGTAATGCGTTCGCCAGGGCTGAGTACCGGTACACCGGGCGGGTAAGGGCAAATCATTTCAGCCGATACTCGACCAACCGCATCTTTTGAATCCACAACTTCGTAGCCGGAGAAGAATGCTTCACGCGGAGTGACCACCACTTCTGGCTCAATCGAAAACGCTGGAAGAATCTCGATTGGGCGAGGTTCACTGCGGTACTCGTTTACCGAGTCAATAATTCTGCGAATCAAATCGTCAATGCGATCTGGAGTATCGGCAAAGGTAATCATCGGAATGATGAGGTCGCGATTCGCCATTTCAACATCGATGTTGGCAGCCAGCAAATCTGCTTCGACTTTGTTGCCGTCGGCTCCGCAGCCGGATAGCAAAATTACCAGCTTGAGTGGATCGATGTATTCCCCATCGATTACGTCGATGCCCGCTGCACGTAATGTTGCGCGACCTTTTTCTGTAGCTTCAATCACCGGACCAATTAGTTCTTCGCCGTGGCGTTCGAGCAATGCACGCGCAGCATCGATTGAAGCGAGAATTCGACCAGACATTGATGTGGTTTGAGTCGAATCAAACATTTTGTTAAAGCGCGCAAGATCAACATACTTCGAGTTGACCAAAACAAAACTGGCCTGCGAATAACTCGGCAATGTTTTGTGCGCCGAAGTCACGACGATATCGGCACCTTCGGCAAGAGGATGCTGCGGTAGCTCTGGGTGGAAACCGTAGTGCGCAGCCCAGGCCGCATCCACGACGAGTGGAATTCCATACTCGTGAGTTACCTTGGCAAGTCGAGGGATGTTTGACATCGTGCCCACGTAAGAAGGTTCACCAATCAGAACTGCTTTGGCATCTGGGTGGTGCTTCAGGGTTTCGGCTAAACGAGTAGACGGAAGATATTCCGGCAATCCGGTGTCAGGGTTGATCTCCGGACGAATCCAAATTGGCACCACACCGGCGTAAACCAAACCAACCAGCACCGACTTGTGCAGCGTGCGCGACACGATGACTTTGTCGCCTGGTCCGGCTACTGCCATTACGGCTGCGTGATTTGAACCAGAAGATCCGTTCACACCGAAGCGGCAGAGATCGGCTCCCCATAGCTTGGCGGCGAGCGCTTCTGCCTCGAGAATCAGGCTTGGTGAGATTCGATGCGGGTGGTTACCCGGAAGTACCGGGATGTCGCCGTCGACCACGGTACCGGTGAGGTCGTTGCGGCCTTTGTGGCCAGGAATTTGGAACGGAGAGCGGTCGGTCTCCATGTCACGAATCCACGCGTCTAATAGTGGTGCGCTGGTGCGCAATCCCATTGGATCTTTAGGGTCTAGCAAGGTTGCTGCGCCAAAAGCGTGCTGTGACAATATCCCGCCCTTCCGGTTTAAAAGTTTTCAGGCACTTAGCCTATGAAATTTTC
>JACCDN010301471.1_pt1 | contig 10441 bp, 12 predicted proteins | sample 7441691 | NCBI WGS metagenome assembly JACCDN01 (sample SAMN15323439, study PRJNA562643) | freshwater metagenome | isolation source: river surface water | place: USA:Blue River Watershed | collected 2017-08-16
AACCGGTCCTACAGGAGTTACAGGATCTACAGGCGCAACTGGTCCAACTGGCGTGGGTGCAACAGGATCTACTGGTCCTACAGGCGCAACTGGAATTACAGGACCGACTGGAGCTACAGGGGCAACAGGAATTGGAGCAACAGGACCCACAGGTGATACGGGAGCAACCGGTCCTACAGGAGTTACAGGATCTACAGGCGCAACTGGTCCAACTGGCGTGGGTGCAACAGGATCTACTGGTCCTACAGGCGCAACTGGAATTACAGGACCGACTGGAGCAACTGGTGCAACGGGACCAACTGGTTCTACCGGTCCGACAGGCAGTGGCGCAACTGGTGCAACGGGTGCTACGGGAGTAACAGGTGCAACAGGCTCAATTTCGCTTGGAGGGATCTTTAATTATAACTCAACGGCATCAGTCATAACAGTTGCTGTTGGATCAGCGTTTTCCTTTAACCAAACTGCCATTACATATGGTTCTGGAATTTCACAAAGTGATGCATCTACGTTTACAATTACCAAAGTTGGCACGTATATGATCCAATTTAGTGCGCAGACAGGCACTTTGACCTTGTTAGGGGGAGCCCAGGTTTATGTAAATGGGGTTGGAGTGGGAGCAGCTAATAGGCTTTTAGCGGGGGGGATTCCTCTTGTTTTATTTAGCATGATACAACTGGGGGCAGCAGACTTGCCAGCTTCTATACAAGTTCGAGGTACAGGCGCCCTTCTTACTCTTGCTACAGGAACAACCAATACCATCTCTATCTCGCAGTGGAGCAATTAAATAACTTTAAATAACAAAGGGTAAAATAGTATGCAGTTATGGATCTATGTGAGGGTGTTGTTAGTTTTTTGCGCTCCTCTCACTCTTTTTGCACAATCTGAAAAAACAGCGAAAGCTCGGGTTTGTTTAAATATGATTGTTAAAAACGAAAGTCATGTGATTGAAAGGGCCCTTGCTTCAGTAAAGCCGATCATTGATTGTTGGGTCATTGTAGACACAGGCTCCTCTGATGGAACGCAAGATATCATCCGTGAAACGATGAAAGAAATTCCGGGAGAGCTTTATGAAAGGCCCTGGAAAGACTTTGGATCTAATCGAACAGAAGCTTTAGAGCTTGCTAGAGGAAAAGCCGATTACATCATCTTTTTAGATGCAGATGACATTTTAGAATATGAAGAAACTTTTTCCTTCCCTTCCATGCATGCCGACGTTTATTGGGCAGAGTGGCAATCCAAATGGGTTCCGAGTTTCTCTTACATGAAGCCACTCCTTGTTAAAGATTCTTTGTGCTGTCGTTGGGAAGGGGTTATTCATGAATACATCAACTGTGAATATGCTTCTTCTCAACAAACTTTGTGTGGAATAAAATATATTTTCACAAGTCAAGGGTCCCGCTCTCAAAATCCGAAAAAGTTTCATGAAGCGGCTCAAGTATTAGAAGATGCCTTGGAAAGAGAGCCTGAAAATTCTCGCTATGTCTTTTATCTAGCCGAGAGTTATCGAGATGCAAATCTTCCCAAAGAAGCTCTTATCGCCTATGAGAGAAGAGCTGATATGGGAGGATGGCAAGAGGAAGTTTTCTGGTCTTTGCTTCAGGTGGGACATTTGAAAAAGGCGCTCGGATATTCTCATGAAGCAGTTGTCTCAAGTTATGAGAAAGCTTACAAAGCAAACCCCTCTCGCAGTGAGCCGATCTATTACCTTGCAGAGATGCATAACCAGAAAGGAAACTATGAGAGAGCCTACGATTGCATTAAGTGCTGGCAGTCGCAACCAAAAAATGATCAAAAAGATCTTCTCTTTCGTATTGGTTGGACAGAAGATTATGGGATTTTATTTCAGCTCTCAATCGCAGCGTTTTATGTCTCTGAATATCAAGAGTGCTTGGATTTAAATGATGAGCTTTTAGACAATCCCCATTTACCTGAAGCCATACGCAATCGAGTAGTTCTCAATCGAGAATTTCCCCTAGCGTATCTTATAAACGCTAAATAAAAATTTCCTCTGCCTGCCATCGATCCTCTTTTTGGGTGATTTCTAGCAGGCTGAGGTTTTTGATCTGTTTAGGGCAGGGCATATGAAAGGCATCACATAAACTTACAAACAGGCGCCCATGAGAAACTAAAAGAGGTTGAGCATCTAGTTTGAACGCCATCTCTACAGCTTGTTTTGCGCGCATCTCAAGAGATTGACGCGACTCGATAGAAGGATGCAGTGGATAAGAAGAAACCGTCTCTTCAAGAACTTCTACTTCATACATACGTTCGCTAGAAACACCTTCTAAATAACCCCAATTTCTTTCCATTAATTCCGGTAATATACTTAAAGCTGCTCGTGGGTGATGATGTTGAACAATTTCAGCAGTTCTTAGAGCTCTTTTGAGGGGAGAAGTGCATATATGGTTTATGGGGAAATTTGTAAATTTTTTAGCAAAAGCCTCTGCTTCTTCTATCCCTTTTTTACTTAGCTCAATGTCTTTTTGACCTTGGCAAAGGTTTTTTGCATTCCATAGAGATTCACTGTGTCTGAGGAAATAGAATTTTTTTTGGATCATCATTGGCGATTTAATAACCTGAGTTTTGGGTTTATCAGACTGATGGTCAATGAGTTTTGGTTTAAATTTCAAAGAACTGAGCGAACCAATAGCTAAAGCGCCTATAGGTGAAGTGAAGAGCCGTAGGCGTTTCTTTGAAATTTGACCAAAAATCGAAGAGCAGCAGGCTTAGAAACCCAAAACTCAGGTTAATAGTTCAGATAGCAACTCTTTAGGGATTTCATGACCACTGTCGTATTCAATTAATTCTATCAAAGCACCTTCATCAAAACAATCTCTATAGAATTTCTTAGCAATCTCATAGTGATGAAAATCTTCTTTACCGATCAGCATAGTAATTGAGTTAGTTGGCTTCTTTCCTGCAAAATTTCCCCCTGCTCCGATTGTAATGATAGGGGAGGTCAAAGATCTCTGTTGGGCTAAAGCCAAGAGAAAAAAACCTCCATTAGAAAACCCTATATAACCTCTAATATCTTGTTCTGGCACGATAGTAGTTAGATATTCATGGCTCTTTTGTAAGGCATTTTCATCTTGATGGGGCCAACACAACATATGATTAAAATAAGGATCTCTCTCTGGAGGGTCGATTGCAATAATCTTAATCCCAAGGTTTGTTCCAATAGCATGCAATATAGATATTTCATTAGGGCAAGATTCAGAAGCACCGTCTTTTTTGAGCCCAGAAAGATAAACCCAAGTTTTTTTCGAACCTCGGTCTCCTAAAATTTTAGAAGGGGAAGCAAAAAGAGAGTTTAATATTAAAAAGTTAAAAATTAATAAGTATAAGATTTTCATGTTCTGTATGATACACCTATAGTTTGATAAAAATCTAGGTAAGGTTTATACCGAACGTGATTAAAAGAACCTCCTTTTTCAGAAGGAGGTTCTTTTAATCACGTTCGGTATAGATCTTTAATCCAAAAAACCATTTTCTTGGGAGTTTTTTTGGCTCTCCGATCTCTTGATAGGATAGGATTTCTATACCAACTAGAGAGGCAAGAGGCTGACTTGTGGCCACCATTGCTTGTGAGGCGTGTACAGAGGGGCGCTCGTTATTAAATACCTTCATATAAACACGTATTTAGTCACGGGATGTAAAAAAATATACAATAATACGTTCGAGATTTGCTAGGTTGAAGAAAAAGGATAGATATGAGCCATCACCTCTCTTTTCATAAGCTTAAGCCTCAAGACCAATCCGAAGGGGGATATCGTATTAGGGCCACCAAGACAAACTTCCCTGCTTTACAAAACATGTCTTTTTATAAGCTCTTTTTAGAGCAAAAAGCTGTGCGAGAGCCCCACTGGCATGCAAACGCGGATGAACTTGGGTACTGTCTTAAGGGAAAGCTTTTAGTCTCTATCTATGGAAATAAGAATATGCGGGAAATCTTTGTGGTAGAGGAGGGGCATATGTTTTTTATCCCCCAGGGCTCTCTCCATAGCATTGAAAATATTGGCCCAGGTATGGCCGAGGCAATCCTTCAATTTTCCCACGAAGAGCCTGAAGATTTTGGGCTCTCCTCTGTTTTTGGTCTTTTTTCAGATGCGGTCCTCGGTAACACCTGGAATATTCCAGCTAGCCACTTTAAGGCGATGAAAAGACCTTCCAAGGAAGCTTTCATTGCAAAGCTAGAAGAGTCTACTCCTGTATCTAAGGATATGCACTATGCCTCGCCGTATCACTTTGCCTTAGAGGAAAGCTCACCTCTTCTTGCAAATGACGGGGGGTCTGCAAAAGTTGCAAGAAACAATGTCTGGCCTATTTTACAAAAGCAGGCCCTTTACTCCCTAAGACTTAGCGGAGAGGGGATGAGAGAGCCCCATTGGCATCCAGAGACTGCTGAGATGGGATATGTGGCAGAAGGGAGAGGGCGCATGTCGATCCTTTCACCAACAGGGAAGATAGACTCTTACATTATGGAAAAAGGGGATATTTATTTTATTCCCAAAGCTTATCCCCACCATATCGAAAATTTGCAAACTTCAGAGCTTCACTTACTCATCTTCTTCGATCAAGCAATGCCTCAGGATATCGGTTTTACAGGGAGTGTAAAATCTTCTCCTGACACGGTTCTTTCGGGAATTATGCACTGCAAAAAAGCGGTGTTCGAAAGTCTTCCGACTTATTACGAAGATCTTCTCATTGTCAAAAAGAAAAATCCTGTTGATTAAGCCTAGAAAACTGGGCTTTTAGCTGGAAAGTTTTTTGGTGGATGCTCTATTCTTTTCTCTTTTAACTTCGAGAGTCAATTGGGAATTGCAGTATTAAGACCACCAAGTTTGCCAGTGAGAACAGCGCTGCTTGCAACCGTTCTAAATGAATGCAAAGGGGTGACTAAGTATAAAAGATGGGCTCTTAGAAATGAAGCTCCTGAGCATGCTGATTGTGTTACTGCTGCGGCTTACGTCTCAAGAAGAGTCTGGGATCTTACGATTCCAAGGGCTTTGATCGGTGATCTACCGAGAGTATTGCTTGGATCTAGATGGACGATAGATGTTGTTGCTCAGGAAAAATTAGCCATTGGAGATTGGATTTTCTGTGCAAGCCCAACTATTGAGAGACTTGTGACTCATGTGGTTTTGGTGGTAGGACCGAATGAGATTTTCCATTGTAAAGAAGGGGAAGGAGCTGTTATCACAACTGTGGATAGAATCTGGAAAGAATATAGGCAAAAGTTGACAATAGGATTGTCCGAACACATTGACTCTAGAGGAAATAGGATTCTTCCCGAGGAGGATTTTGCAAAGTATTCTAAAGTATGAATAACGTAGATATACAGAAGTTAGATGAGATCAGGGAAGTTTGCCATGAGTTAAACCTTTCTTTGACAGAGTTTTTAATTCTCATTAATTTAAACACCCAAAGGCTTTTCCTTATTCATTCTGAAGAATTAGTCGGTTCGTATCTTGTTTCTACTTCTATTAAAGGCCCGGGTCAAAAGGATAAGACAGAACAAACACCCTTAGGTTTGCATTTTATTAGAGAGAAAATAGGGGAAGGAGCAAACCCTTTTGAAGTGTTCAAATGGAGAATTTCTACAGGCGAAATCGCAGAGATCAATATAGAAAAGAATTTGATTGTGGGGCGTATTTTACAATTAGAGGGATGTCAACAGGGGTTGAATAAAGGTAAAGATCGAGAAGGGGATGTAGTAGACACTCTTCTCAGAGATGTTTATATCCACGGAACAAACGACATTGCTCAAATAGGTAATCCTGCATCCGTCGGCTGTGTCCGTATGAATCCCCACGACATCATCGATCTTTTTGAGAAGGTACCAGTAAACACGCTGGTTTATCTCTACACTTCTAAATAGATTTCCTTTAGGCCCAGTATCCGTTTTCGACAAGTAACCCTTCGCAACTGCCGTTTGCGTAATAAGAGGTCAGTTGATCGAGGTTCATCGAATCCATGATGCTGTAGAGCAAAACCATTCCTAGAACAGCGGTGTCTGGTTTTGCAAACCCTTTGAGCTCTTCAGGTGGTTTGCCTGCGTACTCAGTAATCGCTTGCCAGAGCTCTTCTTTGGTAAAGGTATCTTTACCAACACCAGTTGCTCCCATCGCGAAGATGAAGTTCTCATTCCCAATACCGACAATAGAATCAGGGGAGTTTTGTAATTTTTGGAAAAATGGATCAGGGAGTACCGGCATCTTAGTTTGCATTTTTTTAACGAGAAGCTCTGCTTCTTCAAGAGTGACAGGGGCAGGGGGGGTTTGTAGATCAAGTTTTTGTCCTCGGATCTCCATAAGAGCTTCTAGGCTGGGGATGTAGCCAAGCTCGCCTTCGATCACTTCAAGTTGATCATCGATGAGTGTGGTAATTTGAAAGCTTCCAGAACCTGAGTCGACAGCAATAATTTTTTCTTGGGGGAGGTTACTCACAGCAGCAGCTGTTGCAAATCCAAGGCGCCCTTCTTCATTTTGAGAGATGATAGTGATATCAATCCCTAGGTCTTTATTGATCTTATTATACATTTCTTGAGCGTTTGTGGCTTGCCTTGAAGCAGCGGTCGCGATTCCTTTCCATTCGGTCGGGCGGTGAGTGGCAAGTTCTTCTTTTAAATTTTGGAGCTTTTCAAAAGCCACCGTTTGAATTTTTTCGCTTAAGGCTGAGTTACCACCGACCTGGATATCTCTTTTGAAAGGGATGGCATGTTCTTCAGAGTAAAGGACGCGGTGGATTTTATTGTTTTGGGGGTCTACTTTAGCCACAGTCACTTTAATGCTTCCAGAGCCGACATCGACAGCCGCTCTTGTAATGGTCTTCGGCCAAAATTGCCAGGTGAGGAGAGAGGCAACAGCGACAACTAATAGCATTATAATAGAAATTTTTCTAGAAACTTTAAATGACATAATAGATCCAAATTATTTATTTCGTATTAATTATAAACGCAGTTGTTTTTAGAGTAAATTACTAAGAAATGATTTGATGTTAGGTAGCTTCAGCTTTAAAGGTGAGAGAACCGAGCTTTTTGGCCGACATAAAGAGGATAACCATAAAGCAGATCGAGATAAAAGAGGTGCCGTGGGTGTAGAGCACAGGAGAGGAAAACAGGATGAGTAGCATTTGGTGTAGAAGAGATGAGCCTGATTTTCCAAGACGTGATCCTACGGTGTCGATCATTGACTTGGCTTTAGCCCGGTCTTGGGCGTCAACGGAGAGAAAAGCGATCTCTTTACAGCTATCGAATAGAGAATATTTAGCGCTTAAAGAGAGGATATAATGGACAGAACCAAAGGTCATGATGAAGTAGGGATACGGAATATGAAATAGATTCGCAAAAAACGGGGTTTGCAAAAAGAGGAAAAAGAGGGTGCTTGTGATCAAAAGGGCAATCGGTGTGATCAGTAAAATGGAGGCTTGGGTGAGGAAGCGGAAAAGGTAGGGAATAAGGAAAGAGAAGAGGAGGGAAAATACGCCGATCAGGGTTGTGGTTTGGTTAATATAGCCGTTATAGTCCGAGGGGAGAGGGTGGACAGTTTTGATACTGTTTTTCCAGATCACTTCGAAAAGGTTACTTGTGAGGGCAAAGCTGATCACTAAAGCTGCAATTGAGAGAAGCTCTGGTTTTTTCCAGATGTTTTGTAGGCTCTCTTTGAAGTCAGAAGACGGCTTATTTTTCTCCTCCACGCTAAAGCGAGGGAGGGAGTGAAATACTTGTCTATGAAAGAGCATCATGAGAAGGGCAACTCCCACCACAACACAAATCATAATCTGAAAAGAGTGCTCAAACCCTTTATTTTTACAAAGGAGTTGTCCGATCAAATAAGAGATCTGTCCTGATGCAACTCCTGCAACGTTTCCAACCATGATGCAGAGAGGGAAAAATCGTTTTGCAATGCTGGAAGGGGTAATTTCATTGATGTTTGTCCAAAATAAAACAGAGATCACTAGAATCGACCACATCTCAGAAAAAGCATAGAAAAGAGAGAAGCTCCAAAAACGGATCATATTGGTCCACCCGGAGAAAGAGGCGGGGAGGATGCTTTCTAAGTAAGAGGCTGTCTTATCAAGGTGAAGGGAATCGCGATGAGGAAAGAGGTAGAAGGCAAAAAAGAGGTAAAATAGAGAAAGAGAGCCCACCACTATATAAAAGGTTTTATCTCGACCAAAAGATTTATAGAGTTTCTGAAAGAGATACCCGCCTAAGAAGGCAGAGGGGAGCATAATCCAAATTTTAATAAAGGGGATGATTTTTGCCCCTGTATCGCAGGAGGTAACAATCACCGTATCCTTTAAATCGCGCAGGATATGGTAGGCGAAAATGATCAGGAAGAAATTTGCGAGCACAAAGAACTTTCTGTGCCAGGTAGAGAAGAGAGAGTGTAAAAAGATCTGTTTAGAGTCTGAACTGTTCACGCGCTTTTTTTTTTACAAAAAAACCACGGGGTCTTTCGTAAAAAAATAAAACTATCGGAAACTTTCGGTAAGTTTATCTGATTGTCTTTCTTTTAGTCAATTGTCAAAAAAATGAAAAAAAGCTCTCTTCTCAATCTATTTAAAAATAAAGTAATTGCTTGGAAAAAATTGAGAAATCCTTCTACGATGATTAAGTTGTTTAAAATAAAAATTTTGGAGTCGCAATGAGATTTTTACTAAAGTTAAGCACAATTGTATCTGTTTTTATATTAGGTTCTCCAATTTGTGCTGTAGAACTCGACACAACTGGTGATAAAGGGCAAGTTAAAGTGGCTGTGTGTTATTGGGGTCTTACAAGAAGCACCAAATATGTCTATCCCACACACTTTACTTGTATTTTTGATGTTTTAACTGAGCATAATATCGCCTATGATGTGTACCTCCATACCTGGGAGATCCCATCTGGACCACAGCGAGTGCAAGGAAATACAGTTGATATTCCGGTTGACTATGAAGAGTATAGCCTTTTGAAGCCTACGTACTTTGTAAGAGATAATCAAGAGAGTTTCACCAAAGATTTAGAGTGGGAGCAATATAGCTGTGGGATGGGGTGGACCCCTGTCATGATCTTAAATCACTTTTGTGCTTTAGAATCTTTAAATCGAGTGACCGACATGGTGATCAATAGCGGTAACGAATATGATTTCATCATGTATGTTCGACCAGATGTTTGTTTTTTGACTAAGTTAAATACAAAAGACTTTATAAACCTTAAAGATAATCAGGTAGCCATACCGGATTTTGATCATTTTGGTGGTTACAATGATAGATTTGCTATCCTACCGTTTCCTATTAGCAAGATATATGGGAAAAGAATAGAATCCTTGCCTCTTTACGGATTAAAAAAGCCCATCCATTCAGAGACTTTTGTAAAAGACACCCTCGATGAAAACGAATTGGAAGTAGTTCTCATGGACGATTTTCGATTTGTAAGGGTAAGACCTGATGGAGCTGCAAGACCTATCCATTCAGAAACCTTTCTAAAAGATGGGATGTGCGAAGAAGAGCTAAAAGTGGTTTTTATGGGGCGTGCAAACGATTAAATATTATAAAAGAGAGGGTTTATGGCGATTATTGAAAAAATCAATGAAGACATCAAAGAAGCGATGAGAAGTAGAGATCAGATTAGACTCTCTACCCTGCGGATGCTTAAATCAAAAGTGCTCGCAGTCGATGCACGAGGTGCTCTTCCTGATGCAGAAGTAGTAAAGCTCTTTAAAACCTATTTCGGCAATCTTCAAGAGGCTCTAGAAGAGGCCCAAGCAGCAAACTCTCCAGACCGAGTCGAGCAGATAAAAAAAGAGATTCATATCGTTCAAGAGTTCTTACCTAAAACTCCCTCCCTTGAAGAGACCAAGAAAGTCGTTCTTCAAGCTATTATCGAATCGGGCGCCAAGACCAAAAAAGATCTCGGCCTTGTCATGAAAGCGATTATGAAATTGAACAACACAGTTGATGGAAAACTTGCCAGAGATTTGGCTAATGAACAGCTTACTGATTAAAACCCGGTTGGCTACTTATTCGCCCTTAGCACTGAGCGAACCAATTAAGATACGAGCTAAACGACGAAGTTAAGGTTCTTTACCTTAACGAGGAGATGAGCGAAGTAGATTAGTTGGTGTAGCCAGTGCTTAGAGCGTAAGCGCTGGGATGAACCGATCTATGGTGTAGGTGACTAAAAACAAGAGATTGTTTGTCGTCTTTAATGTTTAATAATTTAAGAATATCATCCCAAAGACAGTACACAAAAATAATTTTTAGATCCATTGCATCTCCTAAAAAGTTGGTCTAAAAAACATAAGGGAGTCGGGCTCTCATCACCAGGCGTTCTCTGGCGGCGATCTTTGATAAATCCTTTCTCGCTAATGTGAAGAACATTAGCTTCAAAACGATTTATCAAATCTCATCCGTCAGAGAGCCGCCTAGTGGATGAAATAAGTAGCCAACCGGGTTTAAA
>JACCDN010615111.1_pt1 | contig 10441 bp, 11 predicted proteins | sample 7441691 | NCBI WGS metagenome assembly JACCDN01 (sample SAMN15323439, study PRJNA562643) | freshwater metagenome | isolation source: river surface water | place: USA:Blue River Watershed | collected 2017-08-16
AATCTGTAACTAATATCTATATCATTATATTTTGTATTTATTTTATCAAAAAATTATTTTACTTTATAAAAATAATAGATTATATTATAATACATATAAAAAAACCACCTTGTATATCATGGTCGTCAAACTAAGTACACAAGGTGGATAAGCAACCAATGCAGCAAATGAGGTCATCAAAAACTACATGGAGGTATAATGACTATAATAAAAAAACTACTATTAAGCAATAGTAGTACAGATACTCGTGTAAATACACAGACTCTTGGTTCGGGGAATATAGTACCTAATTGGTGGTATAAAGCGATTAGGAATGAAAGTGGCAAGCCAGATTTAGTAGCAATTACGATATTATCGGAGTTATGGTTTTTATATCGCAAGGATAATGGTCAAGAGTTTAATGATGGATATAATTACTTTGAGCGTAAATTCGGTTTTACTCGTGCTCAGCTGCAAGAAGCAACATTAAGGTTACATTCATCTGACATAGCGATTCGTTCTTTTAGAACTGTAGTTGTACATGGACGTAACTTTCCTAATGAGCTCCATTTAAAAATCAATTTACCTAAGCTTCTTAATTTAAAATCTCAATATATAGCTAGTAGCGAAGAAGGTTCGTGTGATAATACTGATGGTGACTTTTTTCATAATGATGTATTAGGAAAATCCCATTGTGATACTTCAGAAGAAACCGAGGAACATATAAGTAAGCAAGAGATATCTATAAGAAAAAATAGATCTAGGGGATCTAATTTTTCTATGGAAAGATATGGATTTGCATTTTTTTACCCATTATCTCAATCCGACATTGAAAGTCTAATAGGCATAAGTGGCCGAGAGTTCTCAGCAAGGGCAATGAATGAGATATTGCTATCACTAACTAAGAAGCTACCGAATCATACATTTCCAAATAAATCAGCATTTATGAATTACATGGGTAAAGCCTTAGCATATGAGATGAGAGATGCGGTCAAGATAAGTAATGAAACATTTAGGATAAAAGCGAATGTAAGAAGCGAGCAAGAGTTAGAACAAGAAAAATATTTAGCATCTGTAGAAGACAATAGGGGTAGTGATTCAGAGACTAGGATTAGGAAGAAGGTAGCAGCGATATTTAGTAAAGAGAAGGCTTATGAAATATTAACATCACTTCTTGCGCTGCGCTTAACTGGAAGTAATTTAATACTTCAAATGAGAAATAATATAGAGCTAAGCTCTTATCAGGAAACATTACTGCTAAATGAGATGCGCAGCGTATATGGATCAGAGGTTGATAAATTCCTACTTAATGTTGAACCTCAAGAAGAGAAGAAATTTACTATTAAATCTTTTGTTAGATCGCAAGAGCTTCTTGGTGTTTGGTGTCGTATACGTAACGAATTAATAAAGCTATTTGGCAATGAAGGCAAAGCGATAGATAAGAATTGGTTTAGTAAACTGCGTGTAGAAGAAAATGAGCAAACAAAATCTCTAAAGCTGCAAGCACCAAGTGAGTTTGTAAAAGATTGGATTAGTACAAAATATAGTACTTCAATTGAGAATTTGTGTAGAGCCCATAACTACAATTTACAACTAGTATGACTGGTACAATTATGAAAAATATAATAAAACATATTAGTGTGTTAGCAGCATCTTTAATATCCTTCTCTACATTAGCAAAAGCAGAGGTAAATCCTAGTAACTTTGTACAAAGCGGATACTGGTATGCTGATGAAGATATAAGAGGGATATTAAAGCTCAAAACAGGAGATAATGCCTACATAGCTCCTGCACTACCATTTGAGAGTAGGGAATTAGTCAGAGACATAATTGTAGCATCGGTTGCGCAAGTCAAACAAAACGGTACGGCATTAATTCCGATTAACTTTGGTAATAGTCATTGGGTAGCTCTTGCTTTACGCAAAAGTGAGAATAATAGCATCAAGGCAATATACAATGATTCATTTGGCAGTGCTCTAAGTAATACAACGAACGGCGCTTATGTGCGACAAGTCTTGCAAGAAATCGACCCAACTATAGAGCTAATTGACTTGCAAGTAAGGCAGCAAAGTGATGGTAGTTCGTGCGGGGCATTTACGGCTGAGAATCTAGCAGTAATAGCAAGCCTTGATGTAAGTAGTCTTAGCAGAGATCAGCTAAAAGATATTCTAGTAAAAATCAATGATGCTGGCAGTATTAGAAGATCACACTTTTATCTGTTTTACAATGCAGAGCAAGCTACGCTTGATGTTGTAGCGCTTAAGCCTCGTGCTGAACTGGTAGTATCTAATATTGCGCATCAGCATCAGCAAATATCTTCAAGTTTAAGAAATGTCCAAAACTTGATACATGATCGTTTAGGTAGCTTAAATAGAAGCAGCTATTTAACAGGCTTATCGTCAGGCGATGAACAAAGCACTTATGGAATTTGGCTTAAAGGGTATTTAGGAAATAGTAAAGACAAAACCTCAACTCTAGCAAACAAAAGCAAACTGCATGGAGTAAGTATTGGAGCTGATAGCAAATTAGATGAAGATACAACGATAGGAATTGCCTTTAATAAAGGTAGTTCAAAGAGCAAGTATTCTAGCAGCGTCCTGAATTTGGGAAATAGCACGCTAGAAACGAATTTGGTTAGTTTATACGGAAGCGGAAACATTGATGATGATTTAGTTGTTAATATTGATGCGTCATATGGTTTTGCATTAATTAGAAATACGCTAGCAAATAATAATAGCAGCAAAAGAAAAGCGACGATAATGGGCGCTAATACCTCTCTTAACTACAATTATTCATTATCAGAGGATTTACTACTTACTCCAAGTCTTGGAGTGTCTTATAGCAAGTTCACATTAAAGAGATATGAAGATGGTGGTATTAGAGTAAAAACTGCCAAACCGCAAGCTTTAAGTCTTATAGCTGGCTTGACTCTAACTACGTTTTTTGACACTAAATTATTTACTTTAATTCCTGAAGTATCGGCAAGTTATAGCCACGGTATATGGAATAAAGGGAACAAACAAATAATATCAAGCCTAATTAATCAAAGTATTTTGCAGCAGAAGATAGGTACTAACCGAAAGACTATGGAGGTTGGCGCTGGGGTTACTATTGCATGTGACACGGCAGAATTAGGTGGTGGATATGAAAGAGCTTGGCAAGGTAAGAGTGTATCGCAAGTAGGGTACATAAAACTTAGGGTGAATTTTTAATTTAAGAGTCAAAGAGTAACAAAGAAGAAAGGAGAAAGAAACAATGAGTAGTTGGTTGGAATATGACGATATGAGTTTAGCCCAGTGGTCAGGGGTAGCGCATCGTAAGCGGGTTAAAAGGATGGCAAAACTTTATGAGGTAAGTCAGGAAGCAATAAGATTAGCAAGGTCATTAGAATCACAAGAGCGTCTACAAGCTATTTTGGCATATCAAGAATCGAGGCTAAAGAATCAAGGAACAAAGAACAGAGATGACATAGCTTTGTATTACGTAGAAAAGAAAACAAGTTGTCTTAACGGAGGTAGGGTATGAGTGCAGGTAGTGATAATAGGGGCGTGGTGGTGACGAACATTTTACTGATACTAGTTTTAGGGGCAATAGTATTTCTTTGTATTGCTCAGAGAGAAATAGCGAAAGAAGCAAGGGAAGGAGAAGAGAGGTTATATGGATTAATGAGGCATTTTGTAGGACATGTAGAGGTAGAGGATTTGCGGATGGAAGCTAGAGGCGGTTAGCATTTGCAAAACGCTATGCGGAGCAGGTTTTAAAAGCTGGTGAGGATCAGAAGAAGTTGTTAGAGCATGGTGCATTGGGGATAGAGGCATATTTAACATTAAATAATAACGAAGTGATTGAGGCATTTAAGAGTGTTAGTACGGCGTCATTAGGGTTTTTTCGTCAAATGAAACATATGTGGCCAATTGGAGTAGATAGCAGTGTTAGTAAAACAAAAGAGTGAATTAATTAAATCAACAACAAAAGGAGAAACAAAATGAAAATAAAAAATCTAAAAACAACAGAACTAAAAGACCTAGAACAGGAGCGTAATTACGTGATGCTAAAATTGCTATTCATGGTGGTGGTTGCGACTATTAGCTTATTATTTTTTACTGAATTGGCTTTTGCAAAGTTTGATATAGATGCCGGTGTTGCAGCGGCAACTAATCCGATTATAGCAGGGATTGAAGCACATTGGGGTAAAGGAGTAATTCTAACTAGTACAGCAGCTGCGTTATTTGGAGAAGGAGACGGTAGACAAAGAGCAATGCGCGCAGGTGCTGCTGCAGGAGCAGCCGGTGCAGTAGTACTCGGGGTAATAGCGATGCTTAAGTAAATAAGGAAAAAATGTAGCTAAAGAAAATTTAAAGATGAAAAGACGAACTTTTTTATTGTGCTTGAACAAACAACGCAAATTTTACAATTTCAGTATTGGCGGGGTTGTAGGATGCGCCTCATGCGCCTTAATATTTGGCTTACCTAAAGGGGTGATATGGGGATTAGCAGCAGGAGCGATTGGGTTTGTTGTAGGGAACTGGACATCAAGGGCTTTGTATTATGGAGATTTACAAAGAGGTATGTATTGGTACTTGCCATATGCAAAGATTTGGTTATCACCAAATGTTCCTGAATCATCTGAAAGAGAGGAGTTGTAGATTATGCAATTACATGTGATGAGTCAGAATATAGAAGGTGTAGCAAGGCAGAGGAATGTATTTCTAGTTTTGAGTATGCTCTTACTTGTTAGCTTAATATTAGTAACCTTAAAACTTCTTAGTGTATCAGAGAGAGTGATACTTGTTCCAGGACTTCATCAAGAAGCATGGGTATCAGACAAGAAAGTATCATCTAGTTATTTAGAGGAAAATGCAGCAATGTACTTACCACTGCTGCTTGACCTTGACCCGACTTGTATTGCGTGGAAAAGAGATAGGATACTTGAACATGCGGCAAAGAGCGACACTAATTCATTAAAGATCTTAAGTGAGTATTTTGCCAATGCTAAGCAAAACTATGAGAAATTCTCACTGAGCACGCACTTTGCATTGAAGAAGCTTGAAAGTGATCAATCAACATTAAAGGTAATTGCACATGGTCAATTAGTATCGAGGTTTGGGAATAGGGGATTTGAGAGTGAGCCGGCAGTATATGGTTTGCAGTTTGAGTGGGTAGCAGGACGTCTTTTATTAAAAGAGTTTGTCAAAATCAGTAAAGAGGAGCTAGAGAATGCAAAGAAATAGTAAAGTACTGCTTGCAACTTTAATGCTTGCAAGTCTTAGTTTTAGTGCTAAGGCCAGTACAGCACTTAGCGCAAATCATAATAATTATTTACAACATGAGATTGCGCAAGAACATATATTAAAGCTTGAATACGGCAAGCCTCTAAAAATAACAGTAAGCGCTAATGAGATTAATAGAATCAGCTTTGCGCCTAATGTAATTGTAGCTATATGGGGAGATAACACAAAGTATAGCGCGCTCTTAAGTAAGAATGGAAGTGAGCTGTTTTTAACTACTAAGGTGGAAGAGAATAAGAAAATACATCTTTCTATAGAATTATCTGGAGGTAAGGTCGTAGATCTAGAACTAACGGCAATGTCTTCCGAAAGCGCAAAGATTGTCAAGATTGAGCAATCGGATCATTTAAAAGCAAACCGTCAGTTAGAAGGAATCACTAGAATGCTTGAAGCAATGAAAGCAGGGACTATCGGAAAGTATAATGTAAAAGAGATTAAGAGCTCTAAAGCGCAAATTTTAAAGAACCTAAGTGTTGTGGCAAAGAAAAGCTATAGGCATGAAAATTTAACAGGTTTTGAACTTAATGTAATTAGCGATAAGAAGAAACTCAGAAATAAGGTTACCGCAGGTGTGCAGATAAGTTCAACAGACCTAGAACAGATTAAGAAAGAATTGAGTAATCACTTTAGGAATGTAGTTGCGATTGATATAGCTCCAATCTCTAAATCTAAAACAAAAATAGGCGAAGCAAACTATAAGGTTTACTTAGTTACAAGAAGTGGGGAAAAGCTATGAGTGTAGGTATGGGCTTGATTGAGAAGATAACTAAAACCTTAAAGAGTGTGTTTTCTAAAGGTGATATAGGAAGTAATACAGCAATATCACAAAAGCAGAAGAGGCTGATTAAGATTGGTTTAGGTCTTTTTATAGCGTTAATATTGGCTCTTATGACATTCATACAGGAAAAACAGAAAGCCAAAGATGAAAAGGCGTTAGAGAAGAAAGAGGAGATAGTGAAACTAGAGCTTCCTGATACGACAATTGATACGGAGAAGCGCTGGAGAGATCACTTTGAGACTGTAATAGAAAAGCATCATGAAGAAACCAAGGCAAGGCTTGCGGAGATGGAAGAACAGCAAGCTAGTTTACTTGCTAAGGCAAACAGTGCGATAGAGCAGGAATTAAGAGAGACAAAAGAAAAGTTAGAGATGGCAAAAGCTGAGCTTGCTACTGCTGGCCTTGAAATGAGGAGAGTGACAGAGCAAGAAACCGAAAGAGCTCAGAACAGAGTAGTGATTGCAGAGAGTAGTTTGAATGTGCAGGAGTTTGAGCAAGAAATAGAATATGACAGACCAAAATCAGCCCAGAATTACATTCCAGAGGGAACATATTTTAATGGTTATCTCTTAGGAGGGATTGTGGTCTCTACGGCATTAAATACACCTGATGAGAATGCAACGCCGGTGACAATCAAGCTAACAAGCCGAGGTAACTTAGATGCTGATAACAAAATGGATGTATCGAAGTGTAGGATCATGGGGAGTAGCTATGGTGATCTCTCATCTGAGAGGGCAATCATTAGGCTTGAGAAACTAGTATGTCTAAGAGACGGTATGTATCAAACAAGTAAGATAGCAGGTCAAATATATGGTCCTGACGGATATAACGGAATTAAGGGCGCAGTAGTGTCAACAAGTAGTAAGCATTTAAAGAATGCAATGATTGGCGGAATGATTAGCGGATTAAGCGGTAATGCTAAGGGACAAGATGGATTGATGTTAAGCGGTGCTGGTGCTGTATCAACTAAGAAGAAAGGAATGGGGGATATGCTAACTCAAGGAGGTTTGCAAGGAGTTAGCAATGCAGGAGATAAATTAGCTGAGTACTACTTAAAGCAAGCTGAAAGCATGTCACCAGTACTAACAGTGCCATCAGGAGTAAGAGTACAGGCCCAAATTACCAAGGGGTTCTTTGTAGGTGAGGTAAGTACTCATCAGAAGATTAAGCAAGCTAAACAATAGGTGTGAGGAATTAAATATATGGGCAATATGAGTTTAGTATTAGCGTTATTAGCATCATTAATTTTGAGTGGTTGCAGTACGTACAATACGAAGTTTGCATGTGGTGATGCAAGGGGAGCAAATTGTATGAGTATGGATAGGGTAGATAGGATGATATCGAATGGTCTAATAGAAGAGTATACAGAGCAGAAACAGAAATGCCGAGGTAGGAAATGCAAAGCGCAGAAGAGTGGTAATGTACTTGGCGATGATGAGTTACAGAGTAAGCAACGCTTAAGTAAAGATGTGACCTATTACGAGTAAAATAAAGGATAGAAAATGTTAGGTATAGAACAGTATTTTAGCAAGATAGCAGTTTATTGCGGGTTTAAAGTAGAAGGCGAGAAGGGGTATGACCCTCAAGAAGAACTTGCCCGCAAGCTTGACGTTGATACTAAGGGAGCAAAACCTTTGAGTAATGAACTATTGTATGAGTATTGTGATGATGAGAGCGGCGTATTTTTTAACAAAGGAAGTATAGGTTGCTGGTTTGAGATAGACCCACTAGTGGGTTCTAATGATTCGATAGAAAAGAACCTGACATTATTCTTTAGTGATGAGCTTCCTGATGGGGGCTACATACAGTTCTTAATTGTGGCATCGCATGACATAGAGGGCATATTGCATCGCTGGGAAGCGGGGCGTACTAGCAGCAATGAAGCTTTAAAGAAACTAACATACTACCGGAAAAATTTCATAAGGAATTTGGCTGCTGATTTTGCTGCTAGTGGTGATGGTAGATTGCCGCGAAACTTTAAAACTTTTCTAACATATTCCATCAAAGATGGAGGAGATAAGTTTGTAGAAGAATTGCTCAAATTCAAAAAGAAATTAGAAAGTAAACTCAAGGCTGAAAATTTAAATCCAAGAGTATGCAAGGCGGGGGATTTGATTGAAATAGGTAGAGAAATTCTACAGATGGAATTAAACAAGGATTCAGATAGTAACACTAAAAACAAAACAAAGTACAATCTACTTAACAGTTTGAGTGATCAGATAGTTAGTCCTTTTAAATCAAACACCATCACGGAAGAAACTATAGAGCATAATGATACTGGATTAGTTTCAAAAGTATTTGCTCCAAGAGAATTACCGCAGAGTTTTTGTTTAGCAGAAATGATTAACTTGCTTGGTGATGAGAGAAGAACAATACCTGGTAGGTTTGTGATTTCATATACGGTAGCCAACAATTTAGGTGCAAGCGGTAAGTCTGCATTAGAGACGGCTGGTAATAGAGTGGTGCACGCAGCAAGTAGATCATATACCAAGAATGATTTAGTCGCGCAAGAAGAAGCAAGGGGGTGGGTTGAGGTTAAGGCTCTAGTCAAGAAAGGAGAGAGCTATTTACAAGAATCGATGCTAGTTATGCTAACTACCTACAAGGAAGAGATGGAAATAGCACAGGAAGTACTCAAGAGTTTGTACAATACAAATGACTGGAAAATGGAAGTGTGCAAGAGAGTGCAGCGCATAGCAAGCCTATCTATGCTACCAATGATGCAATGTTCATATTGGAATACAATGAAGTTCTTTAGGTTAACTCGCTTTGCCTTAAGCGGAGAGGTAGTAGCAAAGTTACCTATTCAGGGAGAATGGAAGGGAGTACCGCTTTCTGGAGCATTGTTACTTGGGCGTCGTGGACAGCTATTTAACTTTAATCCTTATTTTCGTGTAGGTGGCGGGGGTAATTACAATATCAGTATGATGGCGCCACCTGGCTCAGGAAAGTCATTCTTCTTAGAAGAGCTTGCACAAAGTATGTTAGCTCAAGATGTAGCAGTATTCATACTTGATATTGGTGCAAGCTATAAGAACATTTGTCAGGCTCAAGGCGGAGAGATGATAAGGTTTAATCAGGATTGTAGTATATCGCTAAATCCGTTCTCAGGGCTTAGTGGAAGCGGAGCAAGATATGCAAAAGCACTTGAACTACTAAAGAGCTCAAAGGAAATAACATTAGAAGAAATAGCTAACATTACAGGTCTTGATATAGAAAAGATAGAAGCACTGGACTTTGGTAGAAAGAATAATACTAATGAAGCAAAGGAGTTAGACGGGATAGAGTTACTTGAGATTAACTCTACTGCAGCGGATGGCAGAGAAGAAAAACATTTTGTTACTAAAGATAGCGTTATCTATGCAAAATCGATGCTTGCCGCTATGTGTGGGATCTCAGGACAAGCAAGAGGAGAGGCTTTAATAGAGCGAGCAATTATTGAGGCAGTAGGTAAATATGGGCAGGATCTAGATATTTCTAAGATTGCAAAGATCTTGGGTAATCTAAAAGATAATGAAGGTAAAAGTGTAGATGGTGTTAAAGGAATGGCAGATAGTTTGTATCCTTATACTGTATATGGGACAAATGGAAGATTCTTTAAAAGTGGAGGAGAAGCAAGCTTTAGAAACAACTTAACTGTATTTGAGCTTGAAGAGCTTAAAAATGATGAACCATTACTTGCTGTTATTTTGCAAATTATTTTGATGCAGATCACGATGCAATTCTTGTGTGGAGATAGATCAAAGAGATTCATGCTCATTGTTGATGAGGCGTGGCTGATTCTTGATTTTGCAGCATCCTTTTTAGAAAGGTTTGCACGTACTGTTAGAAAGTACGGTGGTAGTTTAGTTGTATGTACTCAAGATCTCACTAGTTTTAGTAACAAATGTGGCACAAGAAAAGCCCAAGCTGCAGTGCTGGAATGTTCTACGTGGAAATTGATGTTACAGCAGAATGCTGACGGTATGAATGCTTTTGCAAATAGCGAAGCATATAGCAAATACGTGCCACTTATATCTAGCCTTAGAAAATGTGCGCAGAATAAATTTTCTGAGGTGCTTATTATGACAGACGGGGCAACTGTAGTAGGGAGACTTGCAACTGACCCGTATTCTACTGCTATGTTCTCAACAGAAAATAGTGATTTTGCATTTTTATTGCAGAAGGAAAGAGAAGGTGTATCAAAACATGAGGCGATATTGGAGTTATCCAAGAAGTATGGAAGATTGCCTGAAATTGAGCAGAAGCAAAGTGAGAATTTAAGATGATAAAAGAAACAAGAAACTTGTTGATAGTAGCAAGTATTGGAGTATTAGCAGGTTTAACTCTTTTGATTTTTAATGATCAAGAAAAAGTTTCCACTTTGATTGAACAAGAGCAAAAAATAGAATCTAGA
>JACCDN011040714.1_pt1 | contig 10439 bp, 8 predicted proteins | sample 7441691 | NCBI WGS metagenome assembly JACCDN01 (sample SAMN15323439, study PRJNA562643) | freshwater metagenome | isolation source: river surface water | place: USA:Blue River Watershed | collected 2017-08-16
GACACTTTTAGGAATTTTGCGCATGTCAAATTAGACAAAATCACAAGCCGCTCCATGGCACAAGCAGAAAAAAAATTGAGACGGCTACTCACAGTGCCAAATTGCAAGATAAATCTCTTCATCGACTTGCATTGCACTTTGGAAAGGACAAGCCAAGAAAAAATCTTGAATTGGTTGAAAACCTTTGACCTTTCAGCATGTAGGAAGTTTTCAATAATTCTTCATAACCACGACATTGTGCCATTAAGTGATTTCTTCGCTACTTTAGAAAGACTTTCAATCAAGTGTTTCTGTCCAAATGTAATAGAGAAGGATTTCAGTGTTGTACCGATACCACTTGGAATTGAAAACAGGTATTTTCAGAAAAATGGAATCGTCAGACATTTTCCAAAGGTAAGAGAGTCACTCGTTAATTCAATTGGGACCAGAGACATTGGGGTATTTGCATCCTTTAACATTCAAACAAATCAATTGGAACGCCAGGAAGCCGCTGATTCAGTCATCAAGTATGGTCATGGATTTAATACATCACGGATGCATCCTCGCGAATTTCGGAGGATGCTTGCCAATTCTCTGTTTGTTATTTCGCCTCCAGGCAATGGAATTGACTGCCATCGAACTTGGGAAGCAATCTATTTTGGTGCGATTCCGGTTGTGAAGAGGGGAAAGCTAGCAGAATCTATTTACAACGAATTACCAATTTATGTTGTGAATGATTGGTCAGAGATTTGTTCATTGTCAAGGTTTCAACTTGAAGATCTTTACAGTGTTGTAATCAAAAAGTCTGCTGAAAAGGCATATTTTGAGTATTGGAAGAATACAATTAATAACTGATTCTCGTACATTAGAGTCGTTTTGTGCGAATTCAATTGATCAGTCCGATAAAGATTCTGAAAGATGATCAAATTCTATTGGAGACGGACTTAGGGAGTGTTCGTAAATCCATTTCCTTAGGTATTCTGAATTCAATTGCGGAGCTATTTGCTCTTGTTTGCTCAGTTCCATTGATGGAATCTATTGCAAAGATTGAGACTCCGATCGCTGAAAGCATCTTTGATCGACTCGGCATCAGTGGAGAGAATCACAGATTGGTTGCATCACTAGTCTTTTTCCTATTAGGGCAAATCGGACGATTTTCCGTGCTCTATCTCAAAATACGAGCCAGTGCAAAATACAAAAGAATTCTGTCTGAGAGAATTTCAAACTCCTTATATAGTTCTTATCTTTTTCTAAAAAATAAGAGTCTGGCTTTTGAGAATTCCAGTGCAAATAGTCAAAATGTGATCAATGCCATCGGCTACGTAAATTATCGAGTGTTCTCAATAGTCAGTTTGGTCAGTGAAGTATTCACGTTATTGCTATTAATTGTGGCAATGAGTTTGTATAGCCCATTTTTTATTTTTCCAGTAATTGGAATATCTGGTGTTGCTGCATACATCGTATTTAAGTTAACAATCAACAAAGTTAATTTCTTTGGAAACCTGGTAGCAAAGCAAACAAAAATTCGGAATCGAATTCTGAATGAAAGCCTCAGAAATATAGATGAAATACAGGTTTTTGGGAACCAAACGTATTTCGAACGGATGTTTCGTGACGCAAATGCGGTGGTGCTCACGGGAGAACGAAAGTATGAAGAGATCACAAACTTTGCTCCTGTTGCAATTGAAATCAGCGCAATTTGTGTTTTTTCGGTGATATTTGGTTTTCAGATTGTCGGTAACGTCAGTGCAACTACTCTTCTTGCAACAATTGGTGTTTTATTTGTTGGCGCATTGAGAATAATTCCCAGTCTAGGACGAATTGTCAGTGAACTTCAAAAGCAAAGCTATGGAACAGAAGCAAGATCAGCGATTCAACGTGACATAAAATCTAATTCGCTTTTTGCGCTCGAAGGTTCCTCTGTAAGGAGAGAAAAAGTTGCTTCTGGTAACCTAATCCCGATACATATTCATGTTTCTGATCTTGAATATCGTTACGCAAATCGAAGCATCTCGACATTTGCTCATCTGAGCTTTCGTATTGACGGAGAAAAGTTATTCGGTATCAAAGGAAGAAGCGGTTCGGGGAAAAGTACACTTTTAAGGTTATTGCTAGGGATGTACCACCCTAGAAACGGACAAATAATTGCCAATGGAGTTCGCGTTGATGAGGATGTATCTAGTTGGCGTAGACATGTTGGGTATGTTCCACAGACAATATTCTTTATAGATGGAACTGTGAAAGAGAATGTAGTATTTGGGAACATTGATCAATCCTCAGAGAAAGTTTTGGAGTGTTTAGATAGGGTTGGCTTGATTGATTTCATTTCGAGTCTCCCCAATGGCGTGAATACCTACGTTGGTGAAAGTGGTGAATTGTTCTCTGGCGGCCAGCGTCAGCGGATTGGAATTGCTCGGGCGCTCTTCAGAGATCCATCGGTTCTGATTATGGACGAGCCGACTAGTGCTCTTGATGCCCACGCCACTTCTGAAATGTCTCAGATGCTCAAGAGAATATCTGAATCTGTAATCGTGCTCGTAGCAAGCCATGACGAGATTTTGTTGAAAGAGTGTGATGAAGTGATAGATCTTGACAGGTATCAATTCAACCGATAATTATGTGAATTAACATCACTTTAGCTTTTCATGGACGAAGATTTTTGCGAATATTTGACGAAACATATGAGCTAAACCGTTACGGCGGGCAAATCTGAATTTGTTGATTGCAGATATCCGCCCTGAATGAATTTGGTTATCAGGCATCTGTATTGGAACTGGTTGAATGGTCCCGTTAGCAGTAGCAATAATTCCCTTCCATAATTGATTATCTTTTTCCAATGAAGGAACAAGGATTTTTGAATGAATGTGAACATTGGCAATTCTGTATGCCGTGTCGTCTTTCATGGCGAATAAACATGGTTTTTGATTTGGCCTGGCAGATGAAATACTCCAGCTCCATTGGTCAATTTGATCTGAATAGAATTCATTTATATGACCTGCAATTGCATAACCTTTTGTGTGATACGGATCCTGGCCAAGTAAGTACTGTCCGATTGCCAAGCCGTCAAAAATAATCTTTTGTTGATTGTTTTCAGAATCCGCTGCTTCAATATGCCAACTATCGGCTAATCGAGTAGGCAATTCATCGAGTAAACCTGAATTTAGTCCAATACCCAAAAGGTTCATATCGCCTAGCCAGGTCTTTGAATTGTCAATTATTTCTTCAAATGCACTTAACATAGACATCAATTCATTGATAGTGGGAGCGAATAACACGCTTGCGATTCCCTGAGTATCCGAATAGCGAGGAACAGCTACTCTTTTGCATCGACTCAGAAGTTCGTTATAGATCTGGCTGTCTACAAGTGAATAGCAATCAGATTCAATATGCAGAATCGGCGTATCTGTAGGATAAACAAAACTAAGAATTTTTAGTGCAAATAATCGTTCAAGCGTGTAGACCCAATAACTTCCTGATATCTGTTCTCGCTCAGGGAAGCGCTTTACCAATTTAGCAATTGAGCTATTTCTCGGATAGGAAGAACAATCAATTACTTTGCCTGGAAAATCTTGCCAATTCGTTGGGGTATTAGTAATCAGAACTTGGTCAGCCTGAGGTAATTCGTGTTTAGAAATTGTCGCGAAGTGAATCAACGTCGGACTTGGATTTAGACCTAGTTGCACATAGACAATGAGCGGAGACTTAAGTTCCATCGCTTCACGATTTCTTGGTTGGAAGAATGGATTTACGGATGCCCGAGTAGATGCAATATGCGAAATTTCTCAAGAACAACGAAAAAGATTTAAGCGTAATTCTAAATGACTGTCGCAAATGAAACTCTTTGCGGACATAAAACGCATCACCCCACCCGGATCGACCATTTCGACGTAGGCAAACTCTTGAGAACCCTCTTGATTCGAGAAAAACATCCAAATCCTTCAATTTTGCACAATCTTTGTAAAGTTCATCATCATTGATTTCGGTATAGATGTAGTCGAGAGATTCAATTAGTTTTCCTAAGCCTCGAAGTACATGTAATTCTGCTCCTTGGACGTCAAGGTTTAAAAAGTTCGGTATGTCTTCAAGAATTGAATCAAGACGTTTTGTAGAAAGCGCGAGTTGGGTTTCGAATTTGATATCTGGGTGCTCAATTAAGTGCGTGACTGGCTGCAGAAAGCTTGATGATTCACCATTATTTGCAATATTAAAATCAAGTGAAAGATCGTTTTCGTCCCATAGCGCTGCGCAGATGACCGTGTCTTCTTTGGGAACAATCTCCCTCAGTCGATCAATAAGCATTGGGTTCGCCTCAATCCAAATAACTGGTCTCCATCCACACCGCTGATACTCGTCGCTTTCTTCTGCGGCGTGAGCACCAATGTGAATAACGCCAGTAGGCCAAATAGACCATGCATCAACTAATTCTTGTACTTTGATTAACATGACCATGCAACACTAATTCACTTGCGGCACCAAATTGGTTCTAGGAAAGTTTGGCTAGTCGTAATTGTTTCTTGCCAGCAAGTAGCTCTCAGTTGACCAATCAATTTCATGAGAAATCTCATTATTTGAAAAGACAACTTGAGCCTGACGTAATCGTCTAATAGTTCGAACAATCTTTCTCGGAAGGGATGCGGGATTCCGCCAAATGAATCGTATTGGATGACTCAATTCATCCAATGAAGGCCACTCCCGCAAAGAATGTATCCAAAGATAGTTTCTTTTTGAACCAAGCTGTCCACCGAAAACTACTTCGTATCCAGATGGCAATAGCTTGGCAACAGTCTGAAATGGATAACCAGCCGAGAAATACTCTGGGCTTCCGTGAGGGAAGTTTGAAGAAGGGAAGCCCAACCATAAATGACCTCCTGGTTTAACCAAGCCAGCGATGGCTTCTATGCTTCTTGGTAGATCATATAGATGCTCAATAACTTGCGAACATAAAACCAAATCATACTTTTCATTGCTTATGTCAGTTGATTGATCAGAGTTGAGGTCAAACTTCCTAAAACGAGAATCTTCATTCACATTCTCAATTCCGTAGAAAGTAATCAACTGATCAGTCAAATGCTCCAACTCGGGTTCATTAGAGTCGCCGCCCACCACCGCAATTGTTCTCGGAGTGATAGAAGTCCTTAACCAGTCATTAAATTTGGCTGTAACTAATTTTCGCATTGCAACCCCGAGTTATGTCGTTGATTTATTGAAGGATACCAATTCTTACATCTGGCGATAGACAACTTCTGCTGAACAGTGCAAATGACTTCTTATTCACAATTTCCTGAGCAGCAATTAAAAAACCGAAATATTTTTCTTTTATTGGCTTAGCTCTAAATTTCTGTTGTATTCAAAAATGCGATGTCGATTTGAACAACCTTGTTGTTCATGTAGTGAACTTCGGTGATATCAATAGGAGTGAAACCTAAATTATGCATGGTAGATAGATAACTCTGGATGTTTGGCGCACCTAAATTGTATTCAATCAAAGGACACTCCAACAGAACAAACTTAACCGAACCTATGAAGTCAGAGCTTCCCGCAACAATGTCAAGTTCGCTGCCTTGTGTATCAATTTTTAAAAGTTGTGGGATTGGTAACTTGTTTTCTTGAACTAAGTGATTAAGAGTGTTAGATAGGACTTTGCGCGATGAAATACTTGCAAACGTTTGACCGGAATCTTTGAAATAAGAATCCCCCAGTCCACCTACGCCAAACCATTCCACTGTTTTTGTTTGATCGCTCAAAACGTCATTGAAGAATTTGAATCCAGTCTTTTCGAGTTGGGAATTATGGTTTTTATTTGGCTCAAATAAGTAAAAATCTGATGATTTGAGTATTCGACTTACTTGGTTGGTCCAAGATCCGTTGTGAGCGCCAACGTCATAAACAACGCGGATCTCTTTCGCCAGCTTATGTTTGATCAAAAATGGAATAAGTCCGGATGAATACTTTGTAAGTGAAAGGTGAAGACCAAGTTTGGTCAACGAATCTCTCAATGCTAGGAGCTTGGACATTCATCAATCTTAGATCAGGCATGAAAAACGCCGTTGATGGGTCACTAATGGAGCCCAAGATGAGAATCGAACTCACGACCTACGCATTACGAGTGCGTTGCTCTACCCCTGAGCTACCTGGGCGGGTAATTGGTTGTTTAGTTTACTGCCGCAACCTTGCCCAGCATCATGAGTGATGGGCACTGCAGGAAGAGCGACTGAAGCAGGAGCTCTTCGTTGACATTTAAGCCAAGGGAGCCCATGGCTTTATGAATGCGGTGAATGGCATCGTGGAATTTGGGTTCATCTGGATATTGCGTTTCAGAAACTATGAGCGAGTGATAGGTGCCAGCGATGGTGGAAAGGCCACTGCGTAGTTCATCAGTATTGAACTTGCGAAGTTGTCGCTTATGACGGTCTTGCAGTGCTTTGCGGCCACTTCCACGTTCACCAGTGAGTGAAACGCGTGCTTCCAATTCCTCAAGTTCTCTCTTCTGTTCTGAAACGAGGGGAGCCGTTGCTTGTTCGATCAGTTCGAAGATTTCGTCCACAATGAGAGCAACGGTTGCGCCAGATCCATCCAGTTTGTAAGGAATGTTGGCGAAAGCCGCTTGCCGCTGAGCGAACTGTGGATCGTTGGCGAGCAATCGTTCGCGATAAGCATTGTTGGCAGCGAATTGCACCACAACACATCGCGAGTTAATGGTGGCAAGTGATGGCACTAATTGGTCGGCAAGCAGAATGAAGACGACTTTTTCAGAAGGCTCTTCTATCGTTTTCAGTAATCGTGCTGCGGCAGAATCGCGCATGAGGTGAACTTCGTGAACGATAACCACTTTGACTTTGCTTTCGGTTGGCGTAGTAGTTGCAAGGCGAATGATTGCCTCTGCTTCGTCTTTGTCAACCGCAGCACCTTCACGTAACACTTCAATCACGTCGGAGAAGCTGCCGCGCATAATGAGATCGGCTTCGCGAGAAGCTGCTTTGTCAGAACCAGTAATCAGTTGCGCAGCGAATGCTCGTGCCGCCTCGTCTTTTCCGCAACCTTCTGGACCAATAAACAAATATGCATGGACATGGTTGACGGCTAGTTGGTGCAGTTGTTCAACAGCCTTCGCCTGGCCAACAACGCTGTCCCATACCGACTGAGTCATGAAAGAGTTATACCAAGACGGTCTTGCACACCTTGCAAAATGGTTGCCTGTAGTTCTTCTTTTGGTGGCGTGCCGTCAACAATCATCCAACGCTGCGGGTCAACTGCAGCCATGGTGTGAAATCCGGTATAGATACGTTCAAAAAATGATCGGTCTTCGCGTTCGAAGCGGTCGAGCTCGCGCTTCTTCAAACGCTCGAGCAATTGGTCAATGGGTACGTCAATGAAGATGACCAGCTCTGGCCAGTTGCCTTGAATTGCCCAATCATTAATGCGCTTCAACTCATCAATATCCAGAAGGCGACCGTAACCCTGATAGGCGAGTGAAGAAAACGCACTTCGGTCACTGACCACATGTTTGCCTGAAGCAAGAGTTGGCAAGATGAGTTCGTCGATATGTTGCGCACGATCGGCCGACATCATGAGCGCTTCGGCGCGTGGTGACAACATGGTGTTGTTCGTGTCGAGCATTGCTGCGCGCAATGAAGAACCAATTGCAGTGCCACCTGGTTCGCGTGTGGTGATGCCACCTATTGCTTCAGCTAAGCGTGTGACATGTGTGGACTTGCCACAACCTTCGAGGCCTTCGAAAGCGATATATCGGCCCCGCGTCATGGGCTATTTCTTATCAGCCTTTTTCACCGTTTTCTTGGCCACTTTCTTTACGGCCTTTTTCGCTGGCTTTTTGGCTGCTTTTGCGGGCGCTGCTTTCTTGGCTACAGCTTTCTTCGCTGCCTTCTTGCGCTTGGTGCTTGGCTCAGCATCGCGACGAATTGCAAGCAATTCAAATGCGCGTTCCGGCGTGACATATTCCAGGCGGTCACCTCGGGTGAGGCTTGCATTGGTCTCGCCGTCGGTTACGTACACACCGAATTTTCCATCTTTAGCAACAACTGCTTTGCCACTTACCGGGTCGACACCGAACTCGCGAAGTGGTGGTTTTGCTGGTCCGCGTTTTCCGTACACTCGTGGCTCAGCAAGTTTGGCCAAGGCCTGATCAATAGATACTGAGAATATTTCAGCTTCTGTTTCAAGCGTGCGACTCTCTTTGCCTTTGTTGATGTACGGGCCGTAGCGGCCATTTTGTGCAGTAATGATTTCGCCGTCAGCAGGGTCGAAACCAATAGTGCGCGGAAGCGATAGCAACCGTTCTGCGTCTTCAAACGTTGTGGTTTCAATGGTCATGTCTTTAAACAGCGACACCATTTTTGGTTTTTCTAAACCAGATGGTGGCTCGTCCATAGTTCCCCACTGAACGTACGGTCCGTACTTACCTGTCTTTTTGAAAACGGGGAAGCCATCAAGTTCGCCGATTGGGTCTTCAAATTTTGGGCGAGCCAAGATTTCCAACGCAACCGGAATGGTCAATTCATCTGGCGCCATGCTGTCTGGAATACCTGCAGTCTGTTCGCCACACCTTATATATGGACCATATTTTCCAGGGCGAGCTTCGATCATGTCGCCAGTTTCTGGGTGCGGTCCAACGTGGAATGCATTCAGCGTTGCGGCATCAATGTTGTCTTTGTTGTGTTCAACGAGTGGCTTCAAACCGGGAAGTTCTTGGCCGTTACCGAAATAGAACTCATGTAGCCACTTGTCGCGGTCGCGCGTGCCCATGGCAATTTCATCAAGCTCTTCTTCAACAATTGCGGTGAACTTGAAATCAATCAACGTGGTGAAGTGGTCCTTCAGCAAGCGCACAACAGCAAAAGCAGTCCATGACGGAACAAGTGCCTGACCCTTTTTCCATACGTAACCGCGGTTAATGATGGTGCCAAGAATTGATGCATAGGTTGACGGGCGACCAATACCTTCCTCTTCAAGACGCTTCACCAACGTTGGTTCGGTGTAGCGAGCAGGAGGCGAGGTGTTGTGACCATTTGCCGTAATGCTTTCGATTCCTACCGAGTCGCCAACCTTAAGCACTGGCAGCAATGCTTCTTTTTCATCTTCGTTTTCATCGGCAATCTCTTGATACACCTGGCGATAACCAGGAAATGAAATGGTGGTGCCACTTGCAGAAAATTCGCAATCGGCAGGAGCGGTACCGGCGCTCACCGTTCCCATTTTTACGGTGACGGTGGTGCCATTGGTGTCAGACATTTGCGAAGCAAGCGTGCGCTGCCAAATGAGTCGGTACAGAGCAAGTTCGTTCGGGCGCAGTTCGTCGGCCAGGCTTTCTGGGCTGCGCAAGGGAAGTGACGGGCGAATGGCTTCGTGGGCTTCCTGGGCATTTTTTACCTTCGACTTATAGACGCGAGGTTCGGTGGCCAAGAACTTGTCACCATACGTATTTATAATCTCATCGCGCACTGCCCCCAAGGCCTCGGCGCCAAGGATGACCGCATCGGTACGCATGTAGGTGATGTAGCCGGCTTCATATAAACCCTGAGCCAAACGCATCACTTCGCTTGCAGTAATGCGCAGCTTGTTGCCGCCCTCTTGCTGCAAGGTGCTGGTCATGAACGGCGCTTTTGGACTTTTGCGATAAGGCTTTTCTTCTACGCTGCGCACATCAAGTGATTTGCCCTGCAAGCCGGTGGTGAGTTGATTGGCGCGTTCTTCATTAATGACGACGATGCCGTCCTTGGCAATGCCAAGTGAGTCAAAGTCTTTTCCAGTTGCGATGCGCTTACCGTCAACACTTTGCAGCGTTGCAGTGAATTGTGGATCAGTTGTAGTGGCAGCTTCTAAGTCCCAATAAGCAGCCGATACGTGAGCCATGCGTTCTTGTTCGCGCTCTACTACTAAACGAATGGCGGGGCTTTGCACACGACCGGCTGATAAACCTCTGTTCACTTTGCGCCACAGAATTGGGGACACTTCGTACCCAAACAAGCGGTCAAGAATTCGTCGTGCCTCAGCGGCATCCACCAACTTCATATCAATACTGCGCGGGTGAGCGATTGCTTCATCAATTGCAGCCTTGGTGATTTCGTGGAACACCATGCGCTTGGTGTCCACCTTTGGCTTCAGGTATTCAAAGAGGTGGGCGGCGATTGCCTCTCCCTCGCGGTCTTCGTCGGTTGCTAGATAGAGCACCGAAGCGTTCTTCAGTTCAGCCTTTAGTTCGCGAACAATCGTCGCACCGCGCTCAGTTAGTTCGTAATTTGGCTTGAAACTGTTTTCCACATCGACGCTGAGGCCTTTGCTTGGAAGGTCGGCAATGTGACCGACAGATGCGCGCACAACGAACTCGTCACCAAGAAATTTGGAGATGGTTTTTGCTTTTGCGGGGGACTCAACGATGACGAGTGGCTTAGACATGACTTTTCATCGTTACGTGGTTTGATAGTGCCTTGTCAAGCCTTTCC
>JACCDN010265500.1_pt1 | contig 10438 bp, 7 predicted proteins | sample 7441691 | NCBI WGS metagenome assembly JACCDN01 (sample SAMN15323439, study PRJNA562643) | freshwater metagenome | isolation source: river surface water | place: USA:Blue River Watershed | collected 2017-08-16
ACTGAGGCTTGGGCGACCTGCACAAATACAAAACAACGAGATGTTGACTGGCAATTTACCATCGGCGATGCAAGGCGTAAGCTAAAGTCAGTATATCCTCAAATTAAAAAATGACGAAACACTAGCCAATTTTTCTTATAAATAAGGTTGTTTTTCTACAGTAAAATTTTACGGATAATATGACAGACAGGGGCATATACCTTACATTCCCCCCTCACTTTCGGTAGCGTTCATCTCTGATTTCATGCTCCCGGCCGGTAGGCAAGCCACGCCCGGAAATCCCGGATGGCAAGATTTGTGAGATCTTCATGACTCCCGTAAGTTCTCAGGAACAGCTGCGCCTCTCCCCCGGGGGAGAGGTCAATGCAGCCTTTTATGCTTTTCTATTATTTTTTATTGTTTTTCTCCAGTTCTAAAAATTTATCTCTTGCGGTTTTAAAGTTGGTTTTTTGCTGGTCTGTCCCTAAAGCCGCAAGATTGTCTTTTGTATCTTTGGTTTCTTTAAGCTGTTGCGCTTGAATTCTCTCCCGGTTCGCTGTTTCAGATTCTTGTTCCCTTTGGTCTTTGTTCCGGGTAATGAGGTCATAGGCTTCCCGAGCTTGCGGGCTTTTAGCGTCTTTTGGCAAGGAACCGAAGGCTAACTTGATAAATTGGGTATGGCTCGCAAAGAGATTTGATAAGCGCTTATCATCATAAGGAACCCACTGTATGCCGGATATTTCTTCCGGATCCTCAGCTTTTAAAGGCTGTTTAGCGATCTTTGCGGATTGTTGGGGATCTAAATGCAAATGATAGACTTTAGTCATCATCCAGCTGTTGTCCGTGTTGCGGAAATCATCAACCATCCCTACGTAAATTTCCTTGGCATTATCCATATTGACGCTTACCCCTGTCTCCTCCTTAAGTTCACGTGCGGCAGTGGCGCTCAGTTTTGTCTCTCCGGGATCAACCATTCCCCCTGGGATAGCCCAGTAACCATCTTTGCGCTTAATAAGTAAAACCAAAAGCTTGCCTGTTTTAGGATCGTACCGCGTAATAACGGGATCCGCAGCCCAATTTTCTCCCCATTTTCCAAGGAGCCCTTGTCCTGAGATGCCGGTACGTCCACAGGGATTTTTGGGAATCCCCTGGTTGCTTAAATCTTTAGCATCAAACTTATTTTCCGGATCAGCCCATGGCTGGTCTTTACTGGGATCTTTAGGGTCTTTAAGACTGAGGGAACGATAGTAGGCAGGTTTATAATCCGGGTATGCGGGGGGGTTCCATGAACGTTTTTCTTCAGGAACCTCAACTCTCTCAGGATATTCAGCGGGTTTATTATGAAAAGTATTATCACATGTTAACGGTTTTGGATCCGGTTTCGTATCCTTCCTAATCCATGAATTATCAGGTTTGAGGTTGCGTTTAGGAACCCCTCGGTCTTCAGGACTTAGCGCCCCTTTAGCGCCCGTAGCATGAGTATGCGCTAGGGTGAGAGTCATCATTGTAACATTTAGGATAGAAAATAACCTCTTTGGTAACATAAAGTCCTCCTGTTTGTTTTAAAACATATTTTTACTTTCCCATAATAAGCTTTAATTCGTTAATGTGGGGTTAAACCATAACCCCTCAAAAGTCCCTTGCAGTCCAATTGCTGTAATGCCCATGGGGAAGTGACGTCGGGAATGCCATTAATTGTTATGGGGTCGGCGTTCAGCTTGCTGTATCGTAATGCGGCAGTGATTAATGGTTCTTTTCTTACATTCTTTAGAAAAGCGGGAAACTGAGCTTCTAGAAATCACGCAAAAACTCCTGCCATCCGGTAATGCGGATATTATGTGACTGAAAAGTGTTTTCGCCAGCCATCACAAGAGTTTTTGTCAGGGTGTTTTCTTTGGCCAGTTCACCCACTTTAAGCAGGGCATCAAGATATTCCCGATGCCATGTTTGAGAAGACTTGAATTCATAAAAATGGATGGTTTGCGCAGATTCAGTAACAGCATCAATTTCTAATCCTTTATGGTCCCGCCAAAAATAAACCGCAGGGACTTTACCTTTGTTCATTTGAGACTTAAGCATTTCAGATATTAAAAAACCTTCAAAAATAGCTCCCCGCATGGAATGATTGCTGAGGTGTTCCGAAGACTCGATACCCGCAAGATGACAAAGCAGGCCACTGTCATAGAAATATAGTTTCGGGGTTTTAACCAGCCTCTTGTTAAAGTTTTTAAAGTAAGGGGGTATCCTAAAAAGGATATAAGATGTTTCAAGATGGGATAACCAGTCCCGCGCCGTCGTTTGGGAAATACCACAATCAACGGCTAAACTACTCAAATTAAGCAACTGTCCATGGCGATAAGCGCACATCTTGATGAAACGCTGAAAAAGGACAAGATCTCTTACGTTAATAAGAGATCTGATATCCCGCTCAAGGTAGGTTTGCATATATCCATTAAACCAAATGCCATAGTTCAGTTTTTCATATCGAGGACGTGGATACCCCCCATAATACAAGAGGTTCCATAAATCTGGATGAAGATCATTGGCGGAAATTTCTCGGTAGCTCAACGGCATCAATTGTAAAATTGCCGTTCTGCCAGCTAAAGTTTGGCTTATTTTGTCGTGTAGCAGAAAATTTTGTGATCCTGATAGCAAAAATTTCCCGTGTTTCGGACTTTCATCGAGCATACCTTGAAGATAAGAAAAGAGTTTTGGAAAATTTTGGGCTTCATCAATAATCCATTTGGCTTCCGGGTTGCTTAAAAAACCGATCGGGTCTTCTTGGATTTGTTCTAAAGTAGATGGATTTTCCAAAGAAATATATTTGTATTCAGGAAAAAGAGTTTTGAGAATCGTTGTTTTACCACTTTGCCGTGGGCCAGTTAAAAATACAGCTGGAAAGGTTCTGGCAACTCCTTTGAGAATTCCTTCAATTTCCCTTGTATACATCATGGGTTTCCTGCGTTAAAAATAGCTTGCTGAATGATAAAACAGCATTAAGTACAAATTCAAGTATTAATCTTGAATTTGTACTTAATATTGAGGGTGGGTTCTTGTATCTTCCGTCATGAGTAGGAAAAAATCTAACAGGTTGATTTTAAACTTGAAAATAAAACGAAGACGGTGTACGTCTCAACCCATATCAACCCTTCATCTGAAATCATGGTTATGACCCTTCAAATTGGCGCCCTTTCTCTTTCAATGCCCGTGATTCTAGCCCCGATGTCGGGGGTGACGGATATGCCATTCCGCCGTCTTGTCAAACGCATGGGAGCCGGTCTTGTCATTTCAGAAATGATTGCGAGCCAGGCGATGATCCGGGAAACCCGCCAGTCGTTACGCATGATCCAAAAGTCGCCGGATGAATTCCCGATGGCTGTTCAGTTAGCAGGCTGCGAGCCGGATGTTATGGCGGAAGCTGCCAGGCTTAACGAAGACCGGGGCGCTCAGATTATTGACATTAATATGGGTTGCCCCGTAAAAAAGGTTGTCAATGGCTATGCCGGCTCCGCTTTAATGCGCGATGAAATACGAGCGGGAAAAATTTTAGAAGCGACGGTAAAGGCTGTAAAACTGCCTGTGACCTTAAAAATGCGCACAGGCTGGGACGATGCGAACCGGAATGCGCCTCAACTTGCCAGGATTGCCGAAGAGTCTGGCATTCAAATGCTGACCATTCACGGGCGCACCCGTTGTCAGCTTTACAATGGTTCCGCAGACTGGGATTTTATTGCCAAAGTCAAAGAAGCCGTCCGCCTCCCTGTCATTGGAAACGGAGATGTCGTCACGCTTGAAGATGCAGCAAATTTATTGCGGCAAAGCGGGGCTGATGGCGTCATGATCGGACGGGGAGCTTATGGCCGACCCTGGTTTATCAACCAGGTCGGGCACTATTTAAAGACAGGGGAACGCTTGATGGATCCCCCGCTTTTGGATCAACATCGGATTATTCTGGAGCACTTTGAAGAAATATTGTCCCATTACGGAGAAAGTACGGGCGTAAAGATTGCCCGAAAACATGTGGGGTGGTACAGTAAGGGATTAAACGGGTCAGCAGACTTCCGTGTTGCCGTCAACCAGGTGGACGCAGCTGTGGCTATGACGAACCTGATTAATGAGTTTTACCGTCCTTTATATGCTTAAAGTTGCTAAGGTATTTATGTTATCATGCTACACCCAACACAGACTAACGTTTCCCCTCTCCCGTCCAGGATAGGGCTTTCAGGGACGGTAGAGTCTTTTTTAAAGAATTATTTTGCTGCCCATGATGGTGACCTTCCGACAACAGGTCTCTATGAACGCGTTATGCAGGAGGTGGAACGCCCCTTATTACAAACGACCCTGAAAGCCGTTATGGGAAACCAGAAGAAAGCTGCGGAAATTTTAGGAATCAACCGGAATACGTTACGTAAGAAATTAATTGAATTAGGCATAGATGCGCGTGATTTTTAGGAATGACCCGCCGTATGGGTATGCGTGTCGTAACCTTACTTTTATAAAATATGCCTGGCCGGGAACTCTCGGATATTTTAGAATGAGGCGCGTCCCCTCTATCAAGCAGGGAGGTTATTCCTTATTTCTATGACCACGCCCTCTCCTTTCTTTCAAAGAATTTCTCTCTCATTTGTTCGTTTTGCGCAAGACTACACCTTATCCCGCCGTTTGGTAGCAGGACTCAGCATAGCTGCCTTTCTGTCTGTTGTGGGGACTTTTCTGGTCTTGGCAGGTGGAAAGTCTTTTACGGATAAATCGGCGCGCGTCTTACCTTTTATTTATCTTGACCTGACCCTCATGCTGTTGCTGGCCGTCATTATCGCCAAACGCCTGGTCGAACTCTGGGTAGAGCGGCGACGCGGGCTGGCGGGATCAAAACTCCATGTACAAATTGTGGGGTTGTTTTCAGTCATTACGATTATCCCGGCGATCCTGGTTGCTGGTTTTGCGGCGATCTTTATTAATATTGGCGTTCAGTCCTGGTTTGGGGAGCCTGTCCGCGCTGCGCTTTCCGAAGCGGAAGAAGTCGTAGATTCTTACCTGAAAGAACATAAGAAAACCATTAGGCATGATGCGACAGATATCGTACGGGAACTGGCGCCGCAAATGGTTGCTTTGATGGCTGACCCCCAAACATTTTCCCGTATCCTGACAGATATAGCCTATTACCGCAGGTTGAGCGAGGTTGTTGTTTTAAACGGGAACAAACAGGTTGTTGCCCGGTCTTTACTGGCTTTTTCATTTGAATTTGAGAACCTGGATTTGAATCGGTATATTCATGTTGTTCAATCAGGCGAAAAAATGGTTTTTTTGGCTGACTTGGGAAAAGAGTCTATTGACCGGGTGCGTGTTCTGGTGAGCCTGGATCCCTTAACGGATACGTATCTTTACCTTGGAAAATTAACCGATAAAGCCGTTTTAAAGCACGTAGCCCGCACAGAAGGAGCTGTGAAGGAATACGATCGTTTAGGCGAACAGAGCGCCTCCCTTCAATTAACCTTTATCCTGTTTTTTGCCGCTGTCGCTTTGCTGCTATTATTGGCAGCGATTTGGGGGGGGTTAACCATTGCAAACCTCCTGATGCGCCCCATTACCCGCTTGATCGTGGCCGCAGAACAAGTCAGTCAGGGGGATTTAACCGTTCAGGTAACCTCTGAAGGATCGATGAATAACGAACTTGGAAACTTGGCCCAAGCTTTTAACCGGATGACATCTCAACTGAACACGCAAAGAAAAGAGTTGATTGACGCCAATATACAGATTGACCGGCGACGCGCGTTTATTGAAACGGTGTTAGCCCAAATTTCGGCAGGCGTCATCCGTTTGGACAAAAAAAAACGCCTTGACCTTGTGAACCATCGGGCAGCGGCGTTATTATCCGTACCTTTAGAAAAAATAAAAAGAAAGAAATTGAATACCATCGCAATGGAGTTAAGCCCTCTTCTGGATAAGGCTGTTAGCCAGGTTCCCCAACAGTTGAATGAGCAGGTAACCCTTGTCAGGCGGGGATTGGCATGTATTTTGCAAGTTTCTGTTATTGTTCAACAGGAACAGGAACTTGTTACGGGATATATTATCACATTTGATGATGTAACAGCGTTAGTAAGCGCTCAGCGAAAAGCAGCCTGGTCGGATGTCGCCCGCCGCATCGCCCATGAAATAAAGAATCCCCTTACCCCTATTCAATTATCTGCCGAGCGTTTGAAGCGGCGCTATTTGAAAGAAATTACCTCCGATCCCCAAACTTTTCAGGTATGTATCGAGACCATTGTACGCCAAGTCGGGCAGATTGGAAATTTGATTACGGAATTTTCCTCATTCGCCCGGATGCCAGATCCGGTTATGAAAGAAGAAGACATCGTTGAAATTTGTCGCCAGGCTGTTTTTTTACAAAAACAGGCCCTGCCCTCTATTGCGTTTCAGTTGCAAGTTCCCGGTTATTCAGTTATGGTACGCTGTGATGCTCAACAAATCAGTCAACTTTTAACAAACTTGTTACAGAATGCAATTAATGCGTTAGAAGCCTACTATTCATTAGAAACTTTTGTAGCGGATCATCCCTCTTCCGCTCAAATTTCCTTAACCCTTACGGTTGGGAATGAAAATGTTTTGCTGGTTGTGGAGGATAATGGCCCTGGTTTTCCAAAAGAAGGGCGTGAGCGCTTGACAGAACCTTATTTCACAACCCATACAAAAGGGACTGGCCTTGGTCTCGCAATTGTTGCTAAAATTGTTGAAGATCATCGTGGCAAACTGGAATTAGGCGATTGTTCCTTAGGGGGAGCAAAGGTCACCATTGAGTTGCCCGTTTCGCTTGAAAATGATTTAGAAAAGTAGAGCAATACTATGGCTCATGACATATTAATTATCGACGATGAGGCTGATATCCGGAGCCTTGTTTCTGGCGTTCTGGAAGACGAAGGATATATAACCCGCACGGCGGCTGATGGATCCACCGGGTTAGAAGCGATTAAAGCTCGTCAACCCAGCCTTGTCATCCTGGATGTCTGGTTGGGAGACAGTGACCGCGATGGGTTAAAAATTCTTGAGATCATTAAGCGGGATCATCCGTATGTTCCCGTAATCATGATCAGTGGACACGGAACGATTGAGACAGCTGTGACGGCTATTAAAAACGGGGCTTATGACTTTATCGAAAAACCATTTCAAAGCGCCCGGTTGTTGCTTGTAACGCAGCGTGCAATTGAGTCCGCCCGTCTGAAGCGCGAAAACGCCGATCTAAAAGTTAAGGTTGGGGACCATGATGATTTGGTAGGCACCTCTCCTTCCATGCAAACCATCCGTCAAACAATTGAGCGTGTTGCGCCAACCAATAGCCGGATTTTGATTGTCGGTCCTTCGGGAGCGGGCAAAGAAATTATCGCTCGAAAAATCCACGCCTTATCTCGTCGGGCAGACAGGCCCTTCGTTATTTTGAATTGCGCGGCCTTACACCCGGATCGCCTGGAAGCTGAGTTGTTCGGAACGGAAATTGTGGGACTAGACCCAACTGTTCCCCGAAAAATTGGTCTGTTAGAGCAAGCTCATAATGGAACTTTATACCTGGATGAAGTGACAGATCTCCCTTTACCCACTCAAAGTAAGCTCATTCGCGTACTACAAGACCAATTCTTTACGCGCCTTGGAGATATCCAAAAGATTGAAGTGGATGTTCGCATAATGGCATCCTCTAGCGCTCATATTTCCCAAATGATTCAGGATGGGCATTTTCGAGAAGATCTTTACTACCGGTTGAACGTTGTCCCCCTCCACGTTTCCGCTCTACAAGAACGGGTAACCGATATACCTGATTTATTTTACCACTTTATGGCCCAGTCCGCGATGGCTCATGGGCGTCCTCCCCGCCGTTTAAGTGAAGAAGCCATGGTCATTTTGCAGTCTTACCCGTGGCCAGGCAATGTGCGTCAGTTAAAAAACGTCGTTGAATGGATATTAATTATGGTAAGCGGGGATCCTCGTGAAGACGTTCGCGCAGAAATGTTGCCACCGGAAGTACGGTCTGATACGTCGCTCGCCTCTTCCTCTCATACCCCGAATATCGTCGTATTACCTTTACGCGAAGCGCGCGAGTTATTTGAGCGGGAATATCTGTTGGCTCAAGTGAACCGTTTTGGAGGAAATATTTCAAAAACGGCACGTTTTGTTGGCATGGAGCGTTCTGCTCTCCATCGGAAATTACGGGCTTTGGGCGTTCATGACGGACGCTACCAGGAGGACGAAATTGCTGCACGCCATCCCGATCCTGAATTGAGAATTGCATGAAGGTCATTATCCTGGGCGCGGGTCAGGTTGGCTTTAATATTGCCAAATACCTGGCTGTGGAGGAAAACGATGTTACGATTGTCGATGAATCAGCGGAACTTTTGCGTAAAATCGGAGATTCGTTAGATGTCCAACCTGTGGTGGGGTTTGCCTCCCATCCGGATGTCCTCCAGCAAGCAGGAGCAGCTGGCGCCGATCTGATCGTTGCCGTAACGGGGTCAGACGAGGTTAACATTGTTGCTTGTGAAGTCGCAAATTCCCTTTTTCGGGTAGAAACCAAAATTGCGCGCATCCGTAATCAAAATTATCTGGATCCTTATTGGTCGAGCCTGTTTAGTAACCGCAATCTGGCAATTGACCATATTATTTCTCCTGAAGTAGAAGTCGCCCGCGCTATTAGCCGCAGTATCAAGGTCGTCGGCGCTTTTGATGTTATCCCCTTGTGCGCGAATCAGATCAAGGTTATCGGGGTACGGTGCCTGAGCAATGCCCCCATTTTAAATACGCCTTTGCGCTTGCTCCCGGGTTTGTTTCCCAGGCTCGATCTTGTCGTCGTCTGTATTGTGCGGGGCGTAGATGTTTTTATCCCGACCGGGGATCACCACATGTTGCCGGGAGATGAGATTTACTTTATTGTATCCCAAACCCAAACGGTGGCCGCAATGAGCGCCTTTGGTTTTGCCGATTTGGCTACCCGCCGGGTCATTGTGATGGGAGGCGGCAACATTGGCATGACGTTGGTGGCGGATATTGAAGAAAATCAACCTGACGTCATCACACGGATTATTGAAAAAAATCAAGTGCGTGCAGAATATGTGGCCCGGCATCTCAAACAAACGGAAGTTTTATGCGGGGATGTACTTGATGCGGAAGTTTTGTCTGAGGCCAACGTTCAAGCTGCAGAAACGATCGTTGCTGTGACCGATGATGATAAAGTTAATATCCTGGCATCACTTTTGGCGAAACGAAATGGCGCCCGGCAAGCCCTTATTCTTTTAAATAATATGGCTTATTCACCGTTGGTAACTTCATTAGGCATTGACGCTGTCATTAGTCCCCAAGCGATATCCGTATCAACAATTCTCCAGCATGTTCGCCAGGGCCGCATTCGTTCCGCCCATTCTTTACGGGATGGCAGCGTAGAAATCATTGAAGCTGAAGCCCGGGAGACATCTCACATCATTGGTTTAACCGTAGACGACATTGATATCAAAGGCGCCGTCATGGTGGCCGCATTGATGAGAGATAATGAAATTATCGTTGCGCCTGCAAAAAGCAGTATCCGGGTGCATGACCGCCTGATCCTTGTCGTTTCCAAACAAGCGGTGAAAAAAGTAGAGAAGCTCTTCGCCATCCGTCCCAGTTATTTGTAATGCCTTCATTGCGTCCTAGGGCGTGTCATCAATTAAAGCCTTAAAATGCTCCCTCATAGAATCCTGAGAAATGACGGTAGGGGCGATCATGATGGCTTGCCCGCAAATCTTTCCTATGCCCCTCTTCACCTAACCTTATTTTCCAACGGGTTAGGTGTTTAGCCCCATGGTGGGGTGGAATAAGATATATTGGCCTACCATCAAAGGAGGAACTGGAACAAGTATTACCTGCATGCTCCCGAACCACAGAGGCAGGGCGCCGGGCAATCCAAAATAGTCAAGAAAGCTTAAAGAGCCTTTCCCAAAAATAGACGATCAACCCGAAGACCGTTGCAAAATGAAAGAAAAGGCAGACAGTACAAGATGCTGCCATGATGTATCAGCCACTTTTGGAGACAAAAAACATACGGTGGGGAATTTGGAAACCGGCAAGGGGGCGATTCCTTCGCGGGTTTAAATTCCGCCCCATATGTTTTTGAAGGTCCGTATCTATAATGATTTATAAAAATAATCTTACCCTTCATCGCTGGAAAGCCGTTGTCCCGTTAATGTTTGTGGAAGCATTCGTGGTTGACATGTCAATATGAGCAGTACCATTGCCGGATACTTGGTAAAAAGGACTTGCGGGCCTTGTAGCGCAGCTTTTGAGAGTGGGATCATCATTTTGCGCAATGACATAAATATGTAATTGCTCACCCCCCCTAGTGTAGCGATGCGGATTTACCTGTGGCAAAATTTCTTCAATTTGTCATTACCTTGCCTTGATCCCGGACGAGTGGATGTGGTTTGTAGTACTTATGATTACAAGA
>JACCDN011202252.1_pt1 | contig 10437 bp, 9 predicted proteins | sample 7441691 | NCBI WGS metagenome assembly JACCDN01 (sample SAMN15323439, study PRJNA562643) | freshwater metagenome | isolation source: river surface water | place: USA:Blue River Watershed | collected 2017-08-16
ATTTCCTTCAAACGATCTTTTACCTTCACTCCAAATTTTTGCTCCTCGTCGATAATCATCAAGCCGAGGTTTTTGAAATGAACGTCTTTGTTAACTAATCGGTGTGTACCGATTAAGATGTCGGTTTGGCCATTTGCCACACGTTCCAAGGTCTCTTTAATCTGTTTCGCAGATTTAAAACGGTTCACATATTCTACCTTGCAAGGAAAAGCAGCCAAACGATCGTGAAAGGTTCGGTAATGTTGCATGGCCAAAACCGTCGTTGGAACTAATACCGCAACTTGCTTCGAATCAGCCACAGCCTTAAATGCCGCCCGAATCGCAATTTCGGTTTTTCCGAATCCCACATCCCCGCAAACCAAGCGGTCCATTGGGTGCGGTTTTTCCATGTCGGCCTTCACCTCCATCGTCGCTTTTGCCTGATCCGGTGTATCCTCATATAGAAAAGAGGACTCGAGTTCTGCTTGTAAATATGTATCGCGTGAAAAGGCAAACCCGGGGGCATTTTTGCGTTTAGCATAGAGCGAAATAAGCTCCTTGGCAATGTCTTTTACCTGCTTTTTGACGCGGGATTTCTTGTTTTCCCATTCCGGTGTGCCCAATTTGGACATGGTCGGAGGAGCACCTTCTTTCCCCGCGTATTTGGAAATTTTGTGAAGGGAATGAATGGAAACCGACAACACATCGTCATCACGGTAGATCAAACGTATGACTTCTTGTTCGCCATGGGAGGTTTCAATGAGGTTTAATCCAGCGAAGCGGCCGATACCATAATCTACGTGGGTGACAAAATCGCCAACTTGGAGACTCCGCAACTCTTTGAGCGTTAGTGCCTTGCTTTTGGAGAATTTGTTCTTCTCCTTCGAGCGATGGAAACGATCGAATAATTGATGGTCTGGGTAAAAGGCGATTTGCGTCTGCTCATCGATAAAGCCTTCCCGCAAGGAAATTTGCAAAGGCTTAAATTGAATGCTCGTGTTTATCTCGTTGAAAATAACATCGAGGCGTTCCAATTGGCGGGGAGATTCAGAGCAAATAATATTTTGGAATCCAGCCGTCTGGTTGTCTAATAAGGTATTCGCAAGACGTTCGAAATCCTTCTGAAAAGCGCCTGGGTTTTTAGAAGGGTAGGTAATCGTCTGGCTATTTTTGAGGTGAGTGCGCTTCCCAAATTCGATGCAAGTGAATTGTTGCAAGGATTTTTTGATACTTTTGGGTGTTTCCCAGCGCTCCTCGGGCTTGTTTAAAAGATTAATATCTGAACTGCTATTTGCCGAATAGGCCGCTTCCCCTTTCTCGAAATTGGTTTCGATGACGTCCGATAATATACTGAAATCCTTCAGCCAAATGCGGGTAGTGGAAGGCAAGAAGGTGAAAAAGGATTCCCGCGTTTCTTGAATTAATTTCGTTTGAACATCCGGTATCAGGTGCATAGCCGATACAGATTGTATCGATAATTGTGTTTCTGGATGAAAGGTTCGGATGCTTTCAACCTCATCCCCGAAAAAATCGAGTCGGTAAGGATATTCCGCTGCATACGAGAATACGTCCAAAATACCGCCACGCACTGAATATTGCCCGGCCTCATATACAAAGTCGGTCCGTTCAAAATCATATTCATTCAACGTTTCTGCCACGAAGTTGCGATCGATTTTATCGCCAACACGGATCGAAAGCGTATTTTTTACGAGGGATTTTCGATTGATTACTTTCTCCGTCATCGCCTCGGGATAGCTGACAATGACCAAGGCCTGTCCGTTGTAATTACTCAGCACATTCAGTACTTCAGCGCGCATGAGCACATTGGCATTGTCGACTTCTTCCCATTCGTAGGGTTTTTTGTGCGACATGGGAAAGAGAATGACGGAGGATTCGCCGAGTAATGACTGCAAGTCGTTCAGAATATACTGGGCCTCTTCTTTCTCCTCACAAATAACTAAATAGGGATTCTTTTCCTTGAGTAGCGATGCGATGAGAACGGTGTCTAATGCGCCGCAGAGGCCTTTTATGTAGGTGTTTGATTCCGGTACGGCACGATGAATTTGTTCAGAAATGTGTTGAACAATTCCGTCAGATTTGTAAATGGAAAGGAACTCTTTAACAATCATAAATTTCTGAGCAGGCGAATGGCTTGCAAAGGTAGGAAAATTTGTATCTTTGTGCATCCACAAAAAGGGGTGCCTCTAAAAAAGGCTGAGATTATACCCATTGAACCTGATACGGGTAATTCCGTCGAAGGGATTTTGTAGAGTTTTTAGCGCTGAAAACTCAAAAAAATCACCAAATGAAGGGTTATTGTTAAATTCTACAGGATTTGACTCCTTTACCTGTTGTTAAACTTTTCAAAAAAATGAAAAATCTAACGACAACAATTTTTGTTTTCATCATGTTGTTCGCGGGCCAGGTTTTTGGCCAAAAGATCGAAGGAGTTATCGTCGATCAAGAGACGAATGCGCCTTTATGGGGTGCATCGGTGCGTGTTCAGGGAAGCCAACGGGGCGTTTTGACAGATGCCAAAGGGCATTTTGCCTTGTCGGGAATTTCCAAGGAAGCGACACTTCAGGTGTCATTTGTAGGCTATCAGGCCAAGGATGTTTCGGCTTCAGCAGCGGAAAAAATCTTATTACTTCGCTCGAATTATTTACAAGATGAAGTGGTGGTTCAAGCCACGCGGGCAGATGCGAATTCGGGGATGGCTTATGTCAATGTTTCCGCCAAAGAGTTAGGGAAAAGTAATTTGGGTCAAGACATGCCTGTCCTATTAAACTTTACCCCGTCTGTCGTAACGACTTCCGATGCCGGAGCGGGTATTGGTTACACGGGTATACGAATTCGTGGCTCCGATGCGACGCGTGTTAATGTGACGATTAATGGTATTCCAGTCAATGATTCGGAATCTCAGGGTACTTTTTGGGTGAACATGCCTGATTTTGCCTCATCCGTTAATTCTGTGCAGATTCAGCGCGGGGTGGGAACCTCGACGAACGGTGCGGGAGCTTTTGGGGGGTCTGTGAATATGCAGACGAATACCTTTGAGGAAAAGGCCTATGCGGATATCAATACCTCCGGTGGATCTTTTGGAACCCTAAAAACGACACTTAAAGTGGGAACCGGATTAATGAACGGTAAATTCACCGTGGATGGTCGTTTATCACGCATTGTATCCGATGGGTATATCGATCGCGCGTCATCGAATTTGCAATCTGCCTATTTATCGGCCGCTTATTTTGGGAAGAAATCTTTTATGCGTTTAAACTATTTCGTTGGAAAGGAGAAGACCTATCAAGCCTGGTATGGAACACCTGAATCCAGAATTACGGGTTCTATCGCCGACATGCAAGCATTTATCGAACGGAATTATTTATCCCCCGCTGATGCCGAGAATTTATTAAAAAGCGGTCGGACCTATAATTATTACACCTACGATAACCAAACGGATAATTATGCGCAGGACCATTTGCAGTTATTGACGAATCATCGTTTTGCGGCCAACTGGGACTTAGACCTAAACTTTCACTATACCTATGGCCGTGGTTATTTTGAGGAATTTAGACCTTCCGCTGATTTGGGAGCCTATGGCATTTTCGCCAAACCAATTGTTGATATCTTGCGACAAAAATGGTTGGACAATGATTTTTATGGTTCAACATTTGCTTTAAAGTATGATGGTTCGAAAAACATCAAATTTACTTTTGGGGGAGCTTGGAACCGGTATATTGGTCGGCATTATGGACTTATCATCGAGCCCGTGGCTTTCGCGGGACATGAGTGGTATCGCAGTCGCTCCCAAAAAACGGATTTAAACTTATATACGAAGGCTAATTGGGCGATTTCGTCAAATTGGAACGCTTACCTTGATTTACAATACCGTACGGTGGGGCACAAAATGGCAGGTATCGCCGACAAGCGTCAAGATATTAGTCAGGTTTGGTCTTATCAATTCATGAACCCCAAATTGGGTATTACGCATGAGTTATCTTCCAATTCGAAGGTATATGCATCTTATGCCGTGGGTAGTAAGGAACCTAGCCGTCAGGATTTCGTCGATAATCCAGGGACTACTCCTCGCCCCGAGTATTTACAAGATTTGGAACTGGGCTATCAGCGTTCAGGAAAGCGCTACAATGTTCAGTTGAATGCGTATCACATGAATTACCGGGATCAACTGGTTTTAACCGGTGCGGTTAATTCGACCGGGGATGCGATACGTACCAATGTAGAATCAAGTTACCGGATGGGTTTAGAGGCGATTTTGAATTATCAGGTATCGAAGCGATTTAGATTAGAAGCCAATGCAACATTCAGCCAAAACCGCATTCGGAATTTTCAAGAAAAGATGATTGATTATGAAAATTACCAAACGGTGGTGATTGATCATGGTACGACAGACATTGCCTTTTCGCCATCTACGATTGCGGGAATTACCTGGACCTACACAAATGGGCCCTTTGAGGCAAGTTTCCTGCGCAAATACGTAGGGAAGCAATATTTAGACAATACCTCATCCGATGACCGCTCTATAGCGGCTTATAAAACACATGATATTCGGATGCAATATCAGTTTAAGAAAAGAGTTTTATTGAGTTTGTTGTTGAATAATATCACGAACGAGCAATATGTTTCGAACGGGTATACCTACAGTTATCAATATGCGGGTGTGACCACAACGGAGAATTTTTACTATCCGCAGGCAGGCTTTAATTTCCTGGTGGGTTTAGCGATCCGTCTGTAATCAAAAAAGGCTTTGCGAATGCAAAGCCTTTTTTTTTAATTCATCAGATCCCATTTCCAGCCCCATTTTGCTAGTCGGTAGCGGATGGAATACCAGATGACACCTAAGCCGTAAATCGAGCTGCGTTTGAAATTAATGGATGAGGCTTCTTCGAAATATTTCGTGGGGCAGGTCACCTCGCCAACTTCAAATCCTTTCCAGAAAATTTGTAGAATCATTTGATTATCAAAGACGAAGTCGTCATCACATTTAGTGAATTGAACGGCTTGCAATACTTCTTTCGAAAAGGCACGGTACCCGGTATGGTATTCCGATAGTTTTTGATCGATGAGAATATTTTGGAATAGAGTCAAAATACGATTTGCGATGTATTTGTAAATCGGCATACCTCCTTTTAAGGCACCCTTTCCGAGAATTCTAGATGCGAAGACTACAGGGTATAAACCATTGCCAATGATGGAAATCATGGCTTTAAGAAGCATCGGAGTATATTGGTAGTCGGGGTGAAGCATAATCACAATATCTCCACCAAGTTCCAGGGCTTTGGTGTAACAAGATTTTTGATTGCCTCCGTATCCCTTGTTTTTATCGTGTCGAATGATGTGTTTGATACCAATTTGCTGAGCAACCTCAACTGTATTATCTGGACTGTAATCGTCTACTAATATGACTTCGTCTACCCAATCGTGTGGGATTTCATTGTAAGTTTTTTCAAGTGTCAATGCTGCTTTGTAAGCGGGCATTACAACGATTACCTTTTTGCCTTCGTACATGTGATATTGGTCAATTATTTACGACCTTTGTGACTTAAAGTGTAAAATTAGTGATTTATGAGTGAAACTCTATTTTTTCTTGTCTTTTCGATTGGCGTTATCTTCGTGATGTTGGTTGATTTAGGGGTGTTCAAAAAGTCCGATGCTGAGGAAGTTAGTTTTCGGGAAGCCGGGTTTTGGAGTGGAGCCTGGGTTTTATTAGCCATTATGTTTTATGTTTTTTTAGGCTATAATGGTTCCTTGGTGCATGGCATTCAGGATGTGGCAGGTTTGCGAGCGGTCCAACAGGCCTATGCCCCACATATTGATTTAGGAACGGGGTCATATTTTGACCAATTAGCTGTTTTTCAAGACAATTTATCTTTAGAGTTCATAACGGGGTATTTGGTGGAGTATTCTTTGTCGGCCGACAATGTCTTTGTCTTTATCTTGATTTTCAATTCGTTCGGCGTCCAAAAGCGTTATTACAAAAAAATATTGGTTTGGGGAATTTTGGGAGCTATCGTGTTGCGATTGATCTTTATCTTTTTAGGAGCCGCATTGTTGCAGAAATTTGACTGGATCATCTATTTATTCGGTGCATTCTTAGTTTACACCGGTGTGAAGATCTTGTTTTCGAAGGAGCATGAGGAAGAAATTAATCCAGGTGATCATCCGGTAGTTAAACTGTTGTCTAAATACTTTAATGTATATAAACGAAATGTGATCGGACGGTTCTTTGTTCGAATGAAAACAGGGAAATTATTCATTACCCCTATTTTCGTTGTGGTGGTGGTTATTGCCTTCACGGATATTCTATTTGCGGTGGATTCAATTCCAGCCATTTTTTCCATTTCGAAGGATCCCTACATTGTGTTTTTTAGTAATGTATTTGCCGTGATGGGCTTGCGTTCCTTGTTCTTTTTCTTGTCTAGCTTGATGGGCTTGTTCCGCTTCTTGCCGATGGGTTTGGGGGTGTTACTTAGCTTTGTAGGATTAAAGATGATTGGGCACCATTATTTGGAGCAATGGGGTTTCGGAACTTTGGCTTCGTTGGGAGTTATTCTCGGAATTCTCAGCGTTAGCATTGGTTTGAGCTTGGCTTTCCCAGCGAAAAAGTAATCTCCTTTATACGCCTACCTGCCATTCCCGAACTAATTTTCGGTATTGTAATGGCGTTTCATTCATGTATTGCTTGAACTGCTTGTTGAAGTGCGACAGATTTCCAAAGCCGCTCTCAAAACAGATTTCCACCATGGGCTTGTTGCTGGTACGCAATAACTCACAGGCGTGTTTAATTCGAAATTCAGTTACCAGCGAAACAAATGTCTTCTTTGTAACCTTTTTGAAATATCGACAAAAGGCCGTTTCAGTCATGTTTGCTAAATGCGCGACCTCATCCAAGTGCACTTCCTGTGTATAGTTGGCAATGACGTATGCATAAATCCGATTGATTCGTTCTAAGTCGGTGTTCGATAAATGATAATTTCCTTCGTTTGAATCGATTACCTGGACATCTGCTCCTGCAGAACTAATCATTTGCAGTATGTTCAGAAGCGATAATAGACGTGAAAATGGATTTAAATCCTTTAAAGCCAGCATATCCCTGACCACGCGGTCCTGGGTAGGTCCCTGAATCGAAAAACCACCTTTTGATTTCTCCAGTAATTGTTTGATCGCTTTACATTCCGGTTTTTTGAAAAAATCAGCACCTAAAAAATCCTCCGTAAAATGAATGACCAAAGCCTGCGCTTTAGGGCTCTCATCATTTTCAACCAACCAATCTTGGCGGTGATTTTGCCAGCAATGTGGTAAATTGGAGCCCAATAACACCAAATCCCCTGGGTGGAAATCCGTGATGTGATTTCCCACAAATCGTTTGCCATTTCCGGCAATGATGAGAGTCAACTCAAATGCTGGATGATAGTGATAGGGGGCATCAAAGCGGTTTTGAACCACTTCTTTGATTTGAAAAGAGGAGTTTTCTTGAGGATCTAAATGCTCTAAACTTGCTTTCATTTTAGCAGACAATGCAAGGGGTTTAATGCGATTGGGTAAAATTGCATCTTTTTTGGCAAATATTGATGTGTCGTGTCCGAAGTATTTTCCACAATTTTGCGGAAACGAATGAACCATGCTAAACGAGAACTATACTTTACAAGCCCAACAAATTGCTGATTTTCAACGTGATGGACACATTTGCCTATCGGCTGTTTACCCCCAGCCAGCATTGGGCGAATATCGGAACGCTATTGTGGATTGGGCTGAAGATTTTCGGAAACAACAAAAACCGATCTCGCAGCGGGATACTTATGGGAAAGCTTTTTTGCAGATGATGAATCTTTGGGAGGAGGATGCGAAAATTAAGGAATTTGTGTTGGCAAAGCGTTTTGGTCAACTAGCTGCCGACTTGCTTGGGGTTGAAAAAGTTAGACTTTATCACGATCAAGCGCTTTTCAAAGAAGCGGGTGGTGGACATACCCCATGGCATCAAGATCAATTTTATTGGCCATTAAATACCCCCAAGACAGTCACAATGTGGATGCCTTTAGTCGATATTTCTGAAGAAATGGGTATGCTAACCTTTGCCTCCGGTACTCAACATGTTAAACTTCCACCGATGCCCATCTCGGATGAATCCGAAGCAACGATTGCCAAATTTGTTCAAGATCAGGGTTTCCCGATTGCGGCTCAAAAAACGATGAGGGCTGGAGATGCCACATTTCACATGGGTTGGACTCTCCATGCGGCTCCCGCGAATCATTCGAATACGATGCGGGAGGTTATGACGATAATATTTATGGATGCGGACGCGGAGGTGATTGAACCGCAACATGAAAACCAAGAGGCTGACCGACAACGCTGGTTGGCCGCAAAGGAACCCGGCACGCGAGCAGACTCTTGGTTAAATCCGATTATAAATTAGGGCAATCGCATTTCTTTGGTTTCTTCTTGAATAATCCCCACAGAAAACCTTTTTTCTTGCGATAGACTTTAGGCTTATGGTAGCTCATGACGGTCGAGGCCATAGCCGCCTCACAAACTGGTTCGGCAAAAAATAAGCACAAACTTAATAAGACGATATACTTTCGCATGTTACTTTAAACGAGCTTTGAAGTAATTTATTGCCATATTCCAAGCTTCTTCGGTGGCAGCTTTATCAAATGCAGGATTCGATGGATTCGCAAAAGCATGCTCGGCATCGAAAGATTTAATTTGAATTCCTTTACCCGCAGCTTTCATATTAGCTTCAAATTCCGCAACAATGGTAGGCGAAATGAACTTTTCACGTCCAGCAAATAAGCCCAATACATCCGTTTGTAATGTTTTTAATTGTTCCACATCTTTAACCGGCATGCCATAATACATGACACAGGCTGCGGCTTGTGAACCTGCTAGGATCGACGCTTTCAGCGATAATCCGCCTCCAAAACACCAGCCCACTGTTCCAATTTTCGCTTTTGGCCCTGCAAAGGCAATCGCTCCTTTAATGATATTCTCTAAACGCAATGGGTTAGCGCCTCCCATGTATTTACCCGCCTCTTCACGCGTCGTAGCTACTTTTCCATCATACATATCGATCGCCAATACATTCACATTTCCCAATGTGGTATAAAAATGCTCCGCCTCGCGTTTGATGTGGTCATTTAATCCCCACCACTCTTGAAAAACAAATAAAGTATATTGGGTTGGCTTGGCTGCCTTGATGTAGAACGCATTGGCTTGTTGGCCATCCGGTGTCGAAAACGTAATCATTTCACCCCCCGCCTTGCTAATGTGGTGATAAGGTTTTGGCAATTTATGTGAGCGTTGAAACGCCTTGTCAGATGCCATTAATTGCATATCGTCCTTCGTAACAAAGCAACATGACTGCCCAAAGGCGAAGGTGCTTACGAATAGAAGTAGAAAAAGGGTGTATGTTTTGTTCATGATAGAAATATTTGAGGAAATTTATGAATAAAATTTGCTTTTAGGCTATCTTGCAAGACCTATTGTTAAAAAATATCAACTATGAAAAAGAATTTGATCGGTTTCGGCCGAGTGTTGTTGGCCGTTTTCGTTAGTCTAACATCCATCTCCATCGGCTTCGCACAAGAAGCTAACCCGTTGAAGGGACAAAAAGTTTTGGTTTTCTCATTGACCAAAGGTTTCCGTCACAGTTCCATTAAGCCTGGCCAAATCGCCTTGTTTAAAATGGCGAAAGAAAAGGGATTTAGCGTAGATACGACCGAAAACCCTGCCGTTTTCACGGAAAAGAACTTGAAAAACTACCGCGTCGTAGTCTTCATGAGCACGACGGGAAATGTGTTGAATGACCAACAGCAAAATGCATTTGAACGTTACATTCAAGCAGGTGGTGCTTATTTCGGTGTACACGCTGCGACAGACACCGAATACGATTGGCCATGGTATAATAAATTGGCCGGAGGGCAATTTGCCTCACACCCAGGTCGACCAAACGTTCAAAAAGGTACGTTTACAGCGGTAGATAAGTCGCACAGCTCGACGGCACACATGCCTACTACCTTTGATCGTACGGATGAATTCTACGATTTCAAGAACTTCAATAAAGACGTTAAAGTCCTCATTACCTTGGATGAAAAATCCTACAAGGATGGTAAAATGGGGGATTATCACCCGATGGCTTGGTACCATGAGTTTGATGGTGGCCGCGCGTTTTACACCAACTGGGGTCATACGCATGAGACATTTGATGAGCCTTTAGTCTTGCAACATATTTGGGGAGGTTTGCAGTGGGCAGCATCGGGTCCGGCGATCAACTTCAATAAGCCTTACGCACAGCGCCTTTGCCAGAGGAAAACCGTTTCACGAAAACAATCTTGGATAAGAACTTAGATGAGCCGACCGAATTGGCTTTGACCAACGGAGGGAAGATCTTCTACGGCGAAAGAAAGGGTAAGTTGAAAATGTACGACCCCAAGAAAGGTAAAG
>JACCDN010711566.1_pt1 | contig 10435 bp, 9 predicted proteins | sample 7441691 | NCBI WGS metagenome assembly JACCDN01 (sample SAMN15323439, study PRJNA562643) | freshwater metagenome | isolation source: river surface water | place: USA:Blue River Watershed | collected 2017-08-16
ACCTGAATGCGTTTGCTGTGCCCGAGGAAATCGATCTTTGCATCCGGATACTGCTTTGCAAGGGCTTTTAGTACCACGCTCATGAGCAGGGTGTCGCCAAAACGGGCGACATACATACAGAGGATGCGCCTCGGCTGTAGCGTTTGCAGACTCATGCCTGGCTCCGCAATTGATCTAACTGGCTTAAGGTGCAATCCAGAATCAATAGCTGAAGGATTTGCTCGGCCAAGGCCGGGCGCTGCTGGTATTCCGCCACCAACGCTTCTACGCGCCGCGCATTAAGCTGGCCTTCTGTGAGTTGCTCTAGGCGAGCACCCAAGCCTACAAACCGTGCTTTAAGATCCTGCGCCAGCCAGGGTTGCAGCGGTGGATTGAATCCGCGCTTTTTGATTTCGAAGAGCTTGAGTGATGCAAGGCGTTGCGTCACTTCGGCAAATAGTTTCTTGGCGGGTTGCGTAAAGCGTATGTTGTCTGGCAATGCCATAACGCATTCTGCCCAGCGATGATCTAGCAAAGGTGCGCGCAGCTCTAGACCGTGTGCCATCGTACAAAGATCCGCCTTACGCAGAATATATTCTGGTAAGTAGTTATCTGCATCCACTGCGAGAAGCTGTTTGATGGGCGGCAATTTGTTCAAACGATCAATCGATGGATAACGCCAATAGGTGACTGCCGGGTTTTTTAGCGCAGGCTGCAGGAAGGCGCGTTGCCCGGGTGTCATGCCGGAGAAGCGCAAGCTGTATGCTTCTAACCAGTTCAGACGAATTTCTTCCACCAGTTTGCGCCAGCCTTTACCGGCCATGTCTTTTAACCGAGGTAACGGCAGACGCAGTAGTCGGCGCCATTTGGTACGCAAATGTTTGCCGATGCGTTTGTAGCCTGCAAGGAGTTCATCGCCGCCATCACCACCGAGCACGACTTTGACATGCTGGGTAGTGGCCTGGGAGAGGTACCAGGTAGGAAAGCTCGAAGGGTCGGCAAAGGGTTCGTCTAGATCGGCGATGATCTGCTCAAAATCCCGGGCTATGGTGAGCGGTACGGGGATTTCTGTATTGGGCAAATCCAGTGTATGGGCAATGGATCTAGCTACTGATGATTCATCGAGCGCACTACCTGGAAATGAGGCCGAGAAGGTTTGGATTTGATCAAAGCCCTGCGCTTTGAGTCGGCAGGCGATGGTGCTGGAATCGATACCGCCGGAGAGGAATACGCCAAGTGGCCGATCTGCCACGGTGCGGATACGAATGGCGGTGTCGAGTTCGATTTGCCAATTGGCACTTTTAGGCTCTGCGTGCCAATAGCAATGCTTGGTGAGTTGCTGTGTGTCTATCTGGTAATGCAGATAATGGGCGTTTTCCAGGCGATGGATGTTCTGGAAAATGGTACGTGGTGCGGGGATGTATCGGTGGGCTAGATAGGCATCGATACTCTCTGACGAGAATTGCCGCATATCTTTAGGCACTGCCGGCAGCACCGAACGCACCAGCGAGCCAAAGGCCAAGCCGCCGTTGGCGGTGGTGTAGACGAGGGGCTTGAGGCCCATGCGATCCCGCACCAGAAAGACTTGGCGCTTGTTCCAATCCAGGATGGCAAAGGCAAACATGCCGCGGAGTTTGGGGAGCAAGCCTTCCAGACCCCAGGCCTCGTAGCCACGCAGAATAAACTCTGTATCGGCATGTGTTTTAAATGGCACGCCGCGGGCTTTGAGCTCATCGGCATGCTGCTGCCAATCGTAGACCTCGCCGTTGTAACAGAGCCAGACACTGCCGTCATCATTACTGAAAGGTTGATCTGCTTCCGGACGCGGATCCATGATGGCCAGGCGCGTATGAATGAGTGCCGTTTCTGGGTTTGTGTCGTTCCGCTGACCTTGTGCATTCCAACCCACCACGTGTTCGGCATCGGGCCCCCGGCGGCGCAAGGCCGCCAGCATGGCTTCCAGCGTAGCTGGTGCCACAGACTGTTGCCCAATGATGCCGGCAATGCCGCACATGGCTAGCGCTGACCCTCTGCGGCAATCACTTGGCGGAAAACACCTTCCATGCGATCGAGCATGATGTCGATGCCAAAGTTGTTACGTGCATAGTCGAGCGATGCTGCGGAAAATTGCTGGCGCAAAGCGGTGTCTTCCATGAGTCGACGCAATGTTTCGCTGAGTTTGGACACGTCTTTGGGTGGTGTCATGAGCCCAGTGCGGCCATCTTGTAATGCCTCGCCAATCGCGCCAATGGGGGTGCTGATGGCCGGTTTGCCACAGGCCATGGCCTGCATCAGACCCTGCGGCACACCTTCTTCACCGTACGATGGCAAAACGAATAGATCAATACAGGCAAGCCATTCGGGGACGTTGTCCTGATTGCCCACTAGGTAGACGGATTCGCGCATACCCAGTTCATCAACACGTTGCTCCAGATGGGTGCGGCGTGGGCCGTCTCCAATAAACAGAATCTGCCAACCGGGAAATTCATTCTTGAGCGTGGCCCAGGCATCGAGCAGTTGATCGTGGCCCTTCCAGTCACGCAGGGTGGCCAGTATGCCAATCGTTGGGCGATTCTGCACACCGAGCTTGGCGCGCATGGCCAGCTGCTCCAGAGGCTGGTAGTAATCAAGATTAATACCGGTGCGGATGGAGGTCATGCTGTCCAACGTAAAGCCGTTGTCATTGTGGAGTTGCTGGCGCAGCGCTTCACCCGTAGTAACAATATGGCGCGTGGCTTTCTGATAGAGCCACTTGGTAGTGAGTTTGTTGTGGATGGTGGTAGATACGTGCCGCGTGCGCACCAGTGGCGGCATGTTGGGCAGCGTGGCACAGGCAGCGGCTACCAGCCAGCTGTCGGTGGAGCTGTGGGTGTTGATTACGTCGAACTCGTGCCCGTATTCCTTGAGGTAACCACGCATGGCGCAGAAGCCTTCCCAGTTTTTCCAGGCGATGGGCGGGGTAACGGTGGGGATGCCTCGCTTTACTGCGGCCGGGGCAATCTCGGCTTCCGGCGGTGTGACCAGCACCACCTTGTGTCCACGCGCGATCATACCGGCCGCTTCGGTAAGAATACGAATCTCCTGTCCACCCCAGCCCGTGGAGGATTCGGTATGCAGGATTGAAAGTGGTTTATTCGTCATTACAGTTTGAAATCCGGGGCATAGCGACGGAACCAGAGTTCCAGCACCATCAGTGTCCACAAGCGGCCACCGTGCGGTTGCTTAGGCGTGGCTTGTTCACGTTGGAGTTTGTCGAGGAAGCCCGCACGGAAAATGTTGCGCCCAGCCAGGCCGCCTTCACCGAGCATATCGGTGAGCGAGGTTTTAAGGCCACCGGCCAGCCACTCGTGCAGCGGCATGACAAACCCCTGCTTGCCGCGATAGACGATGTCATGCGGCAGATAGCGCTCGGCCACTTTTTTAAGCAGGTATTTGGTGTCTCGGCCATGCAGTTTCATATTGGCCGGTAGGCGCGCGGCAAATTCAACGAGCTTGTGATCAAGATACGGCACCCGTGCTTCCAGCGAATATGCCATGGTGGCACGGTCTACTTTGGTGAGCAGGTCATCTGGCAGCCAGAGCTTTTGATCAATCGTCAGTAATTTATCGAGGTAACCAGTTGCCTGGCAATTCACATAAGCTTCTTCGGCCAGCTGTTCAAGTGGCACCGTTGTTTTACTGGTGAGTGCCGGATTGAGTATGCCTTTGTGCAGCTCCCGATCAAAATGATTGGGGATAGTGAGGTAGCGGCGCGCGAGTGGGCGAGCGGCTGCCTTAATGAGACGGTCTTTACGCAGCGTGGCTGGCAACAGCGGATAAATTAGCGGCAACGGTGATAGCGGGTGCCCCAAACGGGCCGCCAGTTTGGCTTCTTTGAGGCGCTTGCCGTAGTTGCTGTAGCCGGCAAACACTTCGTCAGCACCTTCGCCGCTGAGGGCGACGGTGACATGCTGACGCGTCAGACGCGAAAGCAGCATGGTGGGCAATGCGGCCTGATCACCAAAAGGTTCATCGTAGATGTCGACCCATTGATCAAAGGCGGAGATTACATCACCCGGTTGCACCATCAGCGGGTGGTGATCGGCACCGATATGCTGCGCCACGCGTGCAGCGTATTCGTGTTCACTATGGCTGGTATTGCCAACAAAGCCAAGGTTAAAGATTTTGGGCTGACTCTGGCCAGCGTCTTTCATGAGTGCGGCAACCAGCGAGGAATCAATGCCGCCGCTCACAAAGGCACCGAGTGGCACATCGGCGACGAGCATGGAGGAGACGGAGCGCTTGAGCTCGGCTTCCAGTTGATCGGTTAACTCAGCTTCGCTGGCGGTCCACTTGGGTTCGTAGCTCGGATTCCAGTAGGTCCATTCACGCGTTTGACCGTTCTGTACCCGTAGCGCCCGCGCTGGCTGGAGCTTACGGATCTGTTTAAAGATGGTGAACGGTGCCGGAATGTACTGACATTCCAGATAGAGCTGCAAGGCATCCAGATCAATGTCACGGCTCACACCAGGGTGCGCCAGGATGGCTTTGAGCTCGGAGGCGAAAAGGATGCGCTGGCCATCTTGGTAGATGTTAAGCGGCTTGATGCCGAATGGGTCTCGTGCGAGGAGCAGCGATTCGGTTTGCTTATCCCAGAAGGCAAAGGCAAACATGCCTTCGAGACGAGGTAACGCTTCATCACCCCAGGCAATGAGTGCCTGTAGCAATACTTCGGTATCACCGTTGGTGCGGAACTGCACACCTTTGTTTTGCAGCTCAGCGCGCAGGATTTTGAAGTTATAGAGTTCGCCGTTGTAGGCCAGCGCATAGCGACCGCAAGGGCTGAGCATGGGCTGCTGGCTGGCAGCCAGATCAATGACAGCAAGGCGACGATGGCCTAGACCGATGGGGCCGTCGAGGTGATAGCCCGCTGCATCTGGCCCGCGATGGGCCAGCGTGGTGGTCATGCGCTCGAGTACGCTCTGGTCTGCAGGCGATTTATCCAGCCAACCGACAAAGCCGCACATCAGGCAACTCCCGCTTCGATCGTCACCGGTTTCGCATCGCCCTGCACCTGGTGCAGGTAGGCATAAATGCCATTCAGCGCCAGCAATTCTTTGTGCGTGCCGATTTCGGCGATACGGCCTTCTTTCAGCACGGCGATGCGGTCGGCGTTTTCAATGGTACTGAGGCGGTGGGCAATGACAAAGCTGGTGCGACCCACCATGAGTTCATCCAGCGCTTGCTGCACATAACGTTCCGATTCGTTGTCTAGCGCCGAGGTGGCTTCATCCAGAATGAGGATGGGCGCATTCTTGAGTACAGCACGGGCGATGGCGATACGTTGGCGCTGGCCACCTGAGAGGCGCATACCGCCCTCGCCAACCAGTGTTTCAAAGCCATTGGGCAGCGCTTCGATAAACTCCAGTGCATGCGCCGCTTTAGCTGCGGCACGAATTTCTTCCAAGCTCAGCTGGCGTGTAGCGCCAAAGGCAATATTGTTACCAATCGTGTCGTTGAAAAGCAATACTTCCTGAGTGACCAGGGCCATTTGCTGGCGCAGGCTTTGTAGGTGAATGCTGTCGATGGGGTGACCATCAATACGGATTTCGCCACCGGTTACATGCAAAAAGTTTGGCAGCAGATTGGCAAAGGTGCTCTTGCCACCACCCGATGGCCCCACCAATGCGATACGTTCACCGGGTTTAACGGTGAGGCTGATTTGGTTAATCGCATCACGCTCAGCCTCCGGATAACGGTAGCTGACGTTATCGAAAACAATCTCACCGCGTACCTGATCGAGGGTGACGGAGCCTGTGTCTCGTTCTGCGGGTTCATCAAGCAGAGAGAAAATATGTTCGGCGGACGCCAAGCCACGCTGTACCGGCGCATTGAGGTCGGACAACCGTTTTAGCGGCGCGTTCATCATGAGGGTAGCCGTGATGAACGAAGCAAAACCGCCAATGGTGGTCATGCCTTCTGCCGATTGAACCATGGCGACGGCAATAATGATGGCCACAGCAAAGGCCGAGGTGAGCTGGGTAATGGGTGTGCCTAGTGCCGCGGTAATGGTGCCACGCATGAAGATGCCACGGAGGTAGTTAGCCACGCCTTCAAAACGCGACAGCTCCTGTTGCTCACCACCGTATATCTTGATGACTTTCTGGTTGGAGATGGCTTCCTGCACAGCGGTAGTCATGAGCACCATGTTGTCGTGCTCGGCATGCATGAGGCGACGCAAACGCTTGCTGAGCTTACGTACGGAAACCATGAGGATCGGCACAACGGTTACTGCAATCAGCATCAGTTGCCAGTTCAGATAAAGCAGCCAGGCCAGAAGGCCGACAACCGTTACGCCATCCTTGATGACGGTGGTCAGAACGGTGGTGCTGGCAGAAGTAACACCGTTAACGTCGTTGGTGATGCGATTAATGGTTTTTGCCGAAGGCTCCTTCTGAAAGAAGCTGCTGGGCAACTGCACCAGCTTGGCAAACATATCTGTGCGGACGGTAAAAACTATCTTGGTCTGTACCCAGGCGATGACGTAGGTTGATGCAAAGCCGAGGGCGCCGCGCACAAAGAAGATACCGACAACAGCAAAGGGTAGCCAGATGAGCGGGCTACCCTCGCCAAACTTGAAGCCATCGTCTAGCATGGGCTTCATCAGCGCGGGCAAGAGGGGTTCGGTTGCGGCAGACAATGCGGCAAGAAGTGAGCCCAGGCCCAGCGCTTTGTAATAAGGCCGCGCGTAGACAAGTAAGCGCTTGTAAAGTTGGAGCGTTTCTTTATTGATCATCGGTAACGCGCGACACGGCCGTGTCAGCGAGCAAGTTCCTGATAAAGCGCCAGCATGGCATCGACCGTGCGGCTGATGGGATAGCGTTCTGCGGTTGCACGCGCGGCAGCGCGGCGGTTACCCCAGTCCAAAACCGTATTTTGCCGCATACAGGCGGCAAATGCCGGAATATCGCCAGTGGGCAGCACAAATCCATCCACCCCCTGGGTGAGGATTTCGCCGCCACCGCAGCGATCGGTGGTGATGACGGGTAGACCGCAGGCCAGCGCTTCCAAAACAACCGAACCAAAAGGTTCGTAGATTGTAGGAAACACAAAGGCATCGGCCGCTGCATAGTAAGGCCGCACGTCTTTTTGTGGACCCACGAAGTGAACGCGCGTCGATTGCTCGCTATTTGCACCGATTTCTGCGGCGATCTTCTGGAAACGTGCGGTTTCTTTGTCTTTGCCCACCACGATAAGATGCGCGTTTTCGGGCAAGGCACGAATGGCTGTTTCCAGGCCTTTACGTTTAAAGCCAGAGCCTACAAAGACATAAGTCAACGCGCCTTCCGGAATCTTGAGTGATTTGCGCATTTGGCAACGCGTTTCTGAACTTTGCAGACAGAACGCCGCCGTATCGATGCCGTTATAGATTGTTACCAGCTTTTTTTCCGGCACCTGATAGAGGCGTTGAACATCTTTCCGCACCATATTCGAGATGCAGATCACTTTTTTAAGACGCGAACTGGCAAACATGCGGCGCTCGGCGGCGAGCGAGTTGGCATGAAACGGATTGAGTTTCAGCCAGGCCATCGATTCGCCAAGATAGTTCTGCCGCGCCTCAAGCCAGGCCGCATGCACCCCATCGCCTGCCCGGAAAATATCGCAACAACTCAGGCGCTCGTGCGATTGAACCAGGTCGTAACCCCCTGCAGCGACTTTCTCACATGCGGCTTTGGCAAAAGCTTTATCCCGCCAGGCACTCCCGAGGTAAAACGGATCGCACGGCACCCAATGCATGGGGCTGTTTGCCTCACCCGCCCATTTACGCGCGATGAGCGAGACATCCACATTGTGCTGCGCCAACCCGGGCAAAAGGCGTTCTATAAAACGCTCCGCGCCACCAAAGGCGGAGTATTTCTGCCGGATAATGGCCAACTTCATGCGGTGACTTAATCGTTACCGGTGACTTGCGGTGCGGCCTTCATGACCTCACGGTAGATCTTAGGGGTTTGTGGTGCCTGCGCGGGCAACTGGGCGACGATGCACTGGTAGGCTTTCATGCCGCGCGGGCTCATGTCGTCAAAGTAGCCGCTCATGTCGGCGATGTACTGCTCAGGGGTAATCGTGCCGTAGAGCAGCATGGAGGCCTGATCCAGAAAGTATTCCTGATAGCTGGCATCGGCCGATTCACCTTGTGCCAACACCCATACCTGGAAGCCATTGATGTACATATTGCCGCAGTTTTTGCTGATGCGGTCCATGTAGTCATCGAGCTGCTTGCTGATGCCGATCTGCATGAGATCAGGCGCGCACGCAGTGGCGGTGAGCCCAACGGCCAGCCCTGCCAACATTGCACGTGCACGGCGCTGAAACGGGGACAAATTGGCTGGCATAATCGACTCCATGAAAAACCTGTTGATTTGTGTCGCTATTCTATTCGGCATTGCGCCTGCTGTCTCGGCCGAGGAAGACGCCGCCCTCACCCGCTTTGTGCGCGCCCTGGCTGCAGTGGATATTCCGGCGGCTAATGTGAGCGTGGTATCACAACCGCTGGAAAGCAATGCCAAAGGCTGGGCGCTCAACGCGAACACCCTTCGCCTGACTGCCTCTACCGCCAAACTGTATACCACCTATGCGGCGCTGGTGCGCCTGGGGCCTGCCACCACGCTGAAGACCGAGGTCTGGCAGAGCGGTAATGATCTGGTAATAGTGGGAAGCGGTGACCCCTCACTAACGGTAGAGCGTTTATCGTCTTTATTGCGCCAGCTACGCGCTCAAGGGCTGCAACAGATTAACGGCAACATTGTGCTGGACCGCTCTCGCTTTGGCCCGGCCTCTGCCCTGCCCTTTGACCCCATGGCGTTTGATAGCAAACCGATGCGGCCTTATAACGTGGGGCCTGATGCACTGCTGCTTAATTTTCGGGCAGTCCAGGTGGTGCTGACCCCACAAAACGGCACTGTCCTCGCCCGCCTGGACACCCCCTTGGCCGGCGCCGCGGTGGATAACCAACTGCAATTAGGCGACGGGCCGTGCAGCGACTGGAAAGACGCTGTACAAAGTTCCATTAACGGCAACTTCCGCATTACGCTGAAGGGCAAATTCCCGCGATCGTGCACACCGCAAACACTGCAGTTAGCGGCTCATGGGTCCGAGCTCGCTGGTGAATCCGGTGCGAACAAATATGCCGAGGCACTGATCCGTGGCCTCTGGCAAGAGATGGGTGGCAGCTGGAACGGCAAAGCCGTGAGCGGCACCAAACCTGGCGGCGCAACCCTACTGGCCAGTACCGAATCACAACCCGTGGCGCAACTGGTTCGCGATATTAATAAATACTCTAATAACGTGATGGCGCGGCAGTTGTTTTTGCTGTTGTCCGATGCACCCTCTACCCAGGCAGGCGCCGAACAGGCCCTACGCCAGACCTTGGCCGCCCGCGGCGTACCGATGAAGCATCTAGTACTTGAAAACGGTTCGGGACTCTCGCGTAAAGAAGCCACCACGCCGGAAGAAATGACCGGGCTGCTCCGTGTGATCTGGGATGACCCGCGCATGCCGGAGCTATTAAGCTCACTACCGATTGGCGGTACTGATGGCACGCTAAAGAAGAATAAGAACAATGGCGGCGATGTCGGGCGCATCCGCCTTAAAACCGGTTCTCTGGAAAACACCAGAACGGCCGCCGGTTATGTGCAGGATAGTCGTGGCCGCTGGCATACGCTGGTGGTGATGATTCAAGATCCAAAGGCCACTGCCAATTACGGCGCATTACGCGAGGTCATTGACCAGCTGAGCAATAGTCTCGCGAACCAATAGAGCGTGCTAGCCTTGAGCAAACAAGGGGGATATTCGTAAAATGCCTATCAACACCGGAACCCAATTGAGCGAAGTTAAGCTAAAGTCCGAGGCGCTTAACAACTCACCATCTGAACAAACAAAGGGTATTTGGACTGACTACTTCTTAAACGGCAAGCGCCCTTCTGAAGATTTCTTTGCCAACAAAACCGATCCCAACATGCACAAGGAACTCTCACATGACTCAATTTAAAACTCCACGCACCATCATCGCCACACCCAACGCGCCCGCTGCAATTGGCACTTACTCGCAAGCCGTGAACGCTAACGGCACGGTATATCTCTCTGGCCAGATTGGCCTGGACCCAAAAACTGCCGAGATGGTCGATGGCATTGATGCACAAATCGTACAGGTTTTTGAAAACCTGAAAGCTGTTACCGAAGCCGCCGGTGGTTCGTTAACCCACATCGTCAACCTGAATGTATTTCTCACTGATCTGGGTCACTTTGCCCAAGTGAACGAGACGATGGCGAAGTACTTTAGCGAACCGTATCCGGCACGTGCCGCCGTAGGCGTGGCCTCGCTGCCGCGCGGCGCACAAGTGGAAGCCGATGCGGTAATGGTGCTGTAAGCACACCGCGATTATTGGAACGATAGCCACGCAGGGGATTTAGGCATGAC
>JACCDN010923550.1_pt1 | contig 10433 bp, 10 predicted proteins | sample 7441691 | NCBI WGS metagenome assembly JACCDN01 (sample SAMN15323439, study PRJNA562643) | freshwater metagenome | isolation source: river surface water | place: USA:Blue River Watershed | collected 2017-08-16
AGCTCTCAATGAACAGCCTCCACTAACTGCACTAATAAAATATTTACAAGAATTAACAATAGTAAAATATTCTTCTAAATTTAATGGTTTTATCGAATAATTATTTGTTTTATAAATATATCGAAAATTCAGGTTATTCATAAAAACTATGTTGTCATAAGATGAAATATATTTACATATCTTATCTTGAGAAACAATACCAGAAGCAGATATGTAATTAGGATCAAAAACAGTTTTATTTTCATAAAAACTATCAATTTTATTAAAATTTACATATGGTTCCACATCAAAAGGACATTCTAAATTGTAGAAATAGGAAATTTTATGTAAAATATTAGAATTTAAAAATGTCTCTTTATAATAAGCACCTTGATTATAGATTTTAATGTCTGTTACAAAAGGATTAGTTTTCCATACAAGTTTATTTATATCACTTTTATATACTTTTTCGGTAATATTAATAATAACACTAGAATAGCCATTTTGTTTTGCTAAATATGGTAAATGAGTATGGAAAAGATTATCACCTAAACCATTCCACGGAATATTAATATTTATTTTCATAATAATATTTATTCATTATTACTGCAAAAATCACGTTTTCAAAAATTCCAACTTTAATTAATGATGAAATTAATAGAAAAACTAAAACAATATTTAATTTTTGAAATACTAAATTTATCAATAAAAGATAAAACGGAATAAAAATAATTGGAGAAATGACTATGGTATCGGTAAAGTTATTAACTGAAAAATTATTATTTAAACAAAAAATTTTAAAACTATAAACACAGCTAATTAAATTATCAATATTACCTTGAAGTGCATTATATCTTGTGTTACTAAAAGAATGCTCAAAACTTGAAAAATTAAATCGATAATAAAATCTATCAAAAGATGGAGAAATAATAAATAAAAGTATAATTAAAATAAATACATAAATATCAGAACGATTATTTTTATTTAAATAAAAATAAACAAATGGAACTATAAATATTGCAGCACTACCAATAAGAACTGATGAAAGATAAAATAATATTAAAGTAAATTTATTTAAATAATTATTTATATTTAAAAATATAATGCTAATCAAGTAAATAAAGAAAAACTCTGAAGGTTCTCCAAATATAAATAAAGGTTGAAATTTTTCTTCAAATATTCCAAATATATTATAATTATATACTCTAGTGTATTTAGAACCCACAGCTAGACTATTGAATTCGATTAAATTTAAATTATTATTTAAAAATGTTAACCATATAGAAATTGTTGATAATATAAGAAAAAAATAAATTAGATTACTAGTTTGCTTTATATGTGAATAAAATATTATAATTAAACAGAATATTGAAATAAATACTGAGAATGAATTAGTAAACAAATAAAATAAAAATAGAACTAAGCTTGATATAATTATTAAATAAAAATTATTTTTATTTTCAAAATTTGTTAATAAAATATAACCAATAAAAAAAATAATTAGATATAATTCAAAAGATTTAAAATATTGAATTAATGGTGAATTTATAAGTAAAAGAATAAAAAAACCAATATATATGTTTATTTTATTCAAGTTATTTATTTTTATGTATTCATTAAAAAATTTCATGTAATTTTTCAAATATTATATTACCAGCAAATACTGAACCATAATTATTGTAATGAACTGAATCATACAAATAATTTGATGATTTTGGAATGATATTATCTAGATCAATAATCTGTATACATTTAATTTTTGCACATTCCCGAATAATAATATTAAAATCTTTATATAAATTGATAAAATCATGATGATTTATTCCAAAATAATTCGAAATAACATCTAAGTGTTTTTTAACAATCGGATCCATGTTATTTATTACAAATCTATTTGCCTGCGTCATTAATATTGGTGTAATTCCAAAATTCCTTGAAATATCAATGAATGAAACTAATGATGATTTAAAATAATCTTTTATTAAATCATAATTACCTGAAGAAATATTATTTGATATTTTTTTAAATTCTGAATTTTTAAATATAAAATTTCTTAATTTATCAGATGACCTCCTATAATTATTTTGATTAAGAAGAAAATATAAATCATTAATATTTTCCATTAAAATGCAATAATCTGGTTTTAAATATAATAATTTATTTAAAAGTATACTATTACAATTAATTACAGTATTTCCAAAAAATCCTGCATTATAAGCAGAATAATCTAAATCATTTAAAATTAAGTTTCTATTTACAATATCAACAAATCTACTATTCTCATCTACATACATGCACTCAGTTGTACTACCACCAATAAAATAAATATTTTTTTTAGATTTTTTTATAAAATTTGAAGTAATAAAACCGTTTATGTCAGTTTTAAAATTATAGTATTTATGAACTAAAGAATCAGAATAATCTAAATTATAGGAACAAGGACGAACTTTAAAATTTAAATTAGCTTGGTATTGATTTAAGTTAACGTGATAATATTCTCCAGGAGTAAAATAACCTGTAATTTTTTTTACCATAATTTTTGAGTATTACCTTTACATTGAAGTACACAATTAAAAAGAATTAATAATAATTCTATTGTATTAAGATCTTCTTAATAAGAATATACAATCAATGTGTTGCAAGTCGTTTCTATCAATAAATTTACATTCTATTATTTTAAAATTTGTGAAAGAAGCAAATAAATTGAATGCACCGATGAAACCATTTATAGTTTCAAGAGCATATCTTTGATTTCTTGGAAATGCATTGCAAATTATTAAATATTTATTCTCATTAATCAAATTAAAAATATTACCTTTAATTATATCTATATCATCTACAAGATACCACAATAGTTGATTAAGAATAATTAAATCTTTTTTATTTTTAAGGTTTAAAATATCATCAACTAAACTTGAAGATCTAAATTCAACCCTAGCTTCATTATTAATTTCTATTGCTTTTTTAATAGCAATTGAACTAATATCAACACCTTCTATTTTAATATTTTCTGAAACACTTTTTGAAATTAGTGATGTAACATAACCCAGGCCACATCCATACTCCGTAATTGATTTAATATCATATTCAAGTAATTTAATATATTTTAAAAGTGAAGATCTTGAATATTCATAATATTTTTTCATCTTAGCATCATTAGAATCCAATTGCCCCCATGGATCGGGACATGAATTATAGAAACCATCAAAATCACCAATAAATTCAAGAGTACCATTATTATCTTTAAAAATAAAATCAGTCACTTTTAATTTCCTTATATTCTAAAACTTGATTTAGCATGCTGTTTTTATTCGTTGTATAAATATTTACAGATCTTGGCAATATTTCTTTTAATATTTTTAGTATTTCAATAAAACCAAGTGCTCGATTTTTTTTTGTGAATCTAGGGTTTACAGAACTATGAATAGATCTATTAACATTCATATTTTCTATTTCAGTTATTTTACATGCAAGTGGATTGGTATTTTTCCAAAAATAATTACCGCTTAAATCAACTCCATGTAAATATATATCTTTGGCTCCATTTAAAATTGCATAGTGTATGGCTGTTTCAATATTAGAAGAATTATGATATAAAAAATCACTTGATAAATATGATTTTTTATAATATTCAAGGACAATTTTTTTGTTCAAAGATGGACATGAAAAAGTTCCATATTTAACACAGTTATTACCTTTTATATTTTCTTTTAAATGTCTCGAGTTAAAGTAAAAAATTGCATCTGTCTTTAATACTTCTTCTTTAATGATTTTATATATTTCATCAGACGATCCTAACTCGATAAAATATTTTTTTAATTTATTGGGATTAAAAAAAAAATAATTTATTCCAATTGTATTTTTATTCTTGTAATATTTCCATTGATTATCAGTAATTTTATTTATTGATTCTCCACAACCAAATATATGCACTTCACTATCTTTAATATAATCACTATTTATTTTTATTTTATAGTTATTTGCATATATATAATCTGCTTTTACCCTTACTTCTTCAATTGAAAATTTTTTTGAAATTGGTAGCTGAAAAAAAGCAACCCAATATGATTTTTTAAATAAATTTATTAATCTAAGCAACATAATCAAATATTAGATTTTTTAAAAAATTTAAATCATTTACTGAATGCCTACTTGAAAGAAATAATAAACCATTTTTAGGAATTAGAATATTATTATTGAATAAATATGTTAAAAAATTATTTTTAAAATTCAAATTTAAACTTTCAAAATAATCTCTTTGGGTTCTATTATTTACATTTTCTTTAGTATATATTAATCTTGTAATGCTATCATATCCAATAGCAGTTATTTCTAGGTTTTTCTCTCTAAATATATTATTTAAATCATCTCTATTTTTTTTGGATAATCTGTTAATCTTATCATAATTAAAGTTTTCTAAACTGTTAACAACACTTAAAGCAACGCTTGCTATAACTGGTGAACATGAAAATGTACCTCCAGTTAGAACTACATTATTATTATATTTTATTTTATTTAATATATCATCTGAAATTGTTACTAGTCCTATTGGTAATCCTCCTCCTAATATTTTCCCATATACAACTATATCTGGCTTTAATTGTAGTTTTCCGGCTATCCCAGATAAGCCACATCTAAAACCTGTTATAATTTCATCAAATATTATTATTATTTTTTTTGTTTTAGCAAGCTCATAAACTTTTTGAAGCCAAAATAAATTATTTTCCGATGGGATTGATCCCAATATTGGCTCTATAATTATTGCTGCTATTTTATTACTATTTTTAGATATATAATCAAGACTCTGCTCATCATGATACTCTAAATTTATTCTGTATTTTTCATCTAAATTTAATACACCGCAGTTATTCATCAATGAATCATTTATTCCAAGTCTACTTCCATCATCAAATAATGTCCATTCATTCATTCCATGCCAACCACCCTTAAATGAAACAATGATTTTTTTTCCTGATGCTGACCTTGAATATCTTATTGCTCTACTTGTTGCCTCTGTTCCTGTAGAACAAAAAACATAATTATTTAATGGTAAGATATTATCTAATTTATCTGATAATAGCTGTATATCTAAATTATTAAAATTATGTAAAATGCCTTTTTTTATTGCATTATTCGAAATTTTTCCTAATTCTTTATTACCATGACCAAGTATTTGACTACCAGCACCCATGCCAAAATCTAAATATTTTCTTTTTTCATTACTGTAAATATATTGACCTTTTGCTGACTCTACTAAAAAATCATTTTTTAGATACCCATTATTCAGTATTTTACCCATTTTTTTTTGTTATCACCATTATATTACCAGCTTGTTTATTTTCTTTTAAAAGACTTTCGAAGCTTTCTCTAAATTTTATATCCTTAAGCTTTTCTACTAAATAAGCTCCTATATCTTCTTTAAATGAGTTTTCATTTTTTAAAACATAATCTATATCGAGTGATGGATTAAGTGTAAAAGTCTCAATTATTGAAAAATTATTATTTTTCAATAATATTTCAATAGATTTTATATTATATAAATTAATGTGACCTGGTGGAAGCAATTGTACATGTTTATCTTTTGCTATATCCCACTCAAAACTTTTTGTATTTGGTGTTGAGAATATAAATAGCCCGTCCTTATCTAATAAATTATAAACTTTATCAATTATTTGGCTAGGCGAAATTAAATGTTCTAAAGTATCCCACATTGTTATTATATCAAAGTTATAATCTAGACTTAAATCCTCAAGCATACATTTATGGACTTTAATTTTACTATACTTTCTTGATAACAAATCACATGCGGCAATTGAAGGGTCACAACATTCAAGATTATAATTTTTATTTACTAATAAAACCTCAGCAAATAATCCTATTGCACTTCCAATATCTAAAACTTTTCCTTTATTTTTATACTTTGAAATAATCTCTAATCTTTTTCTGAATATTGGTAGCCTTTCATTAAATGATTCAAGAAAAAATTTATTCTCAAAATCTTTCATCTCGCTATTATAGAATAAATTTAACTGTTCCTTATTGGGCATTGGGTTGCAATATAAATGATTACACTTACTACAAATATCCATATTAAATTGAAATGCTTCTACATAATGGTTATATTCACTCGATCCACAAATTGGGCAATTTTGTTTGGTATTATTATTGGGAATTTTTACAAGTTTATTTGCCACCTCATTCATCATTAATGATAATAAAGCTTGTTTTTCTTTAGTGTGAATCTTATCGAATCTTATATTCATTATAATTTCTCCCAAAATTTCACATGATTTTCGCCATGCAATGTTCCATCTGTATTACAAAGATTGCATGGTGAAAATTTATCTCTCTTCCCTTTAATTAATCCATTTCTATATCTGTTAAAGTGCGTTGTCTTCCAAGCATCCATAAGTGAAACAACGTTTAAATTTCCAAATTTTACTTTTTTGTGCCAATCCTGCATACAGAGTAAAACGTCGCCGTTCCAGTCAACAGTCATTGAATATGCAGTATAAAAGCATTTTTTTGCGTTATCTACTATCTCTTGTTTTCCTACATTGATTGTTCCTGCGCGATTTGTTAGTTTAATACCAAATCCATCTTCCTCTGAATGCCATCTATCTCTCAATGTTACATTGTTATTTTCAATTCCTGCTTCATTGAATAAATTTTCAAAAAATTTTACTTGATGAGGCCCATCATACATACTTACTACAAAGTGATTTATACCAGCTATTGATAACTCAGATATATTATTCTTTGTTAACTTATCACCATTAGTTACCAACTCCAGTCTGGCTGAATCTTTAAATGCAGAGATTATTTCTATTAAATTTGGATGAAGTGTTGGCTCTGAATATCCAGAAAAAACAACAACACCCTTGTATTTCAAATTTTTAAGTTCATTAGATATTTTCTGTGCAAGTTTAATATCCATGTTTAAATTTTGATTTGGATATATAACATCATCTATTCTTGGACAAAATTCACATTTCCTATTACATAACTCAGTAATATTTATATCAATCCAGCTAAAAAGAGGGACACCTTCATGAATTTGAACATTATCAATATAATTAGATTTTCTTCTTAAATTTTCCTTTAAAGACTCATTCATTTGCAACCTCCAAGTTAATAATTTTACTAGCCATATTTTCGAATTTTAATTCGGAATGTGTAATGAATAAAATTTGAATGTGTGGAAAACACTCTCTTATTCTTCCTAATATCTTTAATTCATTTACCTTATCTAAGGCACTTGTAGCCTCATCCAATAAAACAATTTTTTTATTTTTATATAACGCTCTTGCTATTGCTAATCTTTGTCTTTGACCACCCGAAAGAAATATTCCATGCTCACCTACAATAAAATTCTCTCCTTTTTCAAAAATAAATTCGTCAGAACAAGAGGCGTATATACATTTTTTATACAGATTTTCACAAAAATCAGATGAGAATATTATATTTTTTTTAATTGTATCATTTACGATATAATAATTTTGACCGACATACGAAGAAAAATTTGATAAATTATACTCGGAAGTGATTTTAAAGCCATTTATTCTTACTTCCCCTTCATAACTATTGATAAATCCGTTAAGTAAATCTATCAGCGTACTTTTACCTGAACCGGATTTTCCGGTAATTAGAACAAGATTATCACTTTCTTTTAAATCAAAGGAAAGTTTTTTAAAAATATAATTATCTGATCTTTTATAAGATAGATTATCTACTCTTATTGTTACTTGCTCATTATTACTAATAATTTTTTTCTGTATATAATTGGTATTATTATTTTTCTCCACGTCAAAAAATATATTTTTAGTAACAGGTATTGAGTATTTGAGATTTTGTAATGCCACCATAATCCTTGATGTAATTGGTAACAATCTCATTAAAGAAAAACCATAGACTGTCATCAACTCAATACTATTATCTGAAACAATTAGCGCATAATTTATTACAACTATGATAAATGCAACAAAAAACAATTCAACATAGACTCTTGTGAGACCCTGTGAGAATTGATGCTTTAATGATACTAATGTTATTGATTTTGAAATTTTGTTGTTTTTTTCTATAAAATAATCTTGAAGTTGATATATTTTTATTTCTTTAAATAAAGAAAATGCCTCTTTTATATTTTTTATTTTCTGAACTTCAAATTCATGTTTTACCTGACCATATTTTTTATTTTCTTTTGGAATTATTCGATAAATAAAAAACCCAAATATCGTTAGCCCAATAGCTAGTGCTGTAAGGGTAAATTGGTAATATAATAAGTAACAAATAACTAAAAATCCTATTATTCCCTCACTTAAAACTATAAATAAAGGCGATAAAAAATAATTAACTAAGTCTGATACTGAGCTATTCAAATTATTTAAGAAAAGTGACGTGTCTTTTTTTACATAATTTGAATAACTCATGTTTAAGTATTTTTGAAGTAATTTTTCTCCAACTTTAGTTTGAATATCATGCATGAATAAGTTCAATTTATTTAATGTATATAAATTGAATGCAGATTTAAAAATTATTATAAAAAAAACGAATGCTGTGTACTGCTGGTAACTAAATATTTCATTTTTAATTAATTTATTCTCTACAATTAATCCTGTTAATAGATAAATTGATGCAATTTCAAATACTGAGCTTAATATTATCAATAGCAAGATTATAAAAAATCTTTTCTTTTCCTCTGCAGGTATTATTTTTAAGTAAAAACTACTTTTCAATTAATAAAATCTTTCTTCCGTAAAAATACATAAATATTACTATAACAATCAATGGATATACTATTTTCTTTTTATATATTATATTTACTTTATAATTTTCTTGATTATATTTATAAAATATATTAATATTTTCATTGTTAAGTGTAGATTTTTTTAAATTTTCATTGATTTCATTTGCAATAATTTCGAAATCTTTTGCTAAACAATACTCTATATTTTTTGTTGATTGAATCACAATTGTATTAATTGAACCTCTTTTTTCAATATTAGCTGTAATATCATTTTCTTTTAAACAGGTGCCTTTGATTAAAAGAATATCCTCTATATGAACTACTTCTTTTATTCCATATGTTTCTATCTGCGGATTAAATATATTTTTCTTATATACATATTCATTAGGCAGAAAGAATGTTAATGTTACGCATACCAGGATTATTACTGCTAGTATTCCTTTATTTATTATTCTTATCTTCACTATTACCTCAATAAAATACTCATCACAGCCATTCTAACTGCAATTCCAAAAGTAACTTGTTTAAGAATAACTGACTGTGGGCCATCTGCAACCGCAGAATCAATTTCTACACCACGGTTCAAGGGTCCTGGATGCATTACTATTGCATCTGGTTTTGCCAGCCTCAACCTATTTAGCGTTAACCCCCAATGTTTATAGAATCCATCACCTTCTGGAATTTGTCCTGCTTCCATGCGTTCTTTTTGAATTCTTAGTGTCATCACCACATCTACATCTTTTAACCCCTCCTCAATATCATTGAAGACCTTAACTCCCATCATATTAAGATCTTTAGGCAAGAGTTTCTCTGGGCCGATAGCTCTGATTTCTGGACAACCTAAAGTTATTAGCGCTGCAATATTTGATTTAGCCACACGACTATGAACAATGTCACCAATGATTGCTACTTTAATTTTTGTGAAGTCTTGTTTGTAATGACGCATTGTGTACATATCTAGTAGACCCTGGGTTGGATGCTGGTTAGTGCCATCGCCTGCATTAATCACATGCACATGCGGAGGTAGATGAGCCGCCACTTTTAGAGCTGTACCCGTTATCTTATGTCGCACAACAAAAATATCAGCTTGCATCGCAACCAAATTATCAATGGTATCTAACAGTGTTTCACCTTTAGCTGCGGATGATGTCTGAATATCTAAATTTATAACATCTGCCGATAAACGTTTAGCCGCAATTTCAAATGTTGTTCTGGTTCTGGTTGAGTTTTCATAGAAGAGATTAAAAACATTTTTACCTCTTAGAAGTGGAACTTTTTTGACTTCACGATCTAATTCGTTCACCACCACAAATTGCTTTGCGGTATCTAAAATGTGAAGGATATGCTCCTTGGATAATCCCTCTAGGGTAAGCAAATGAGTCAACTCGCTTTTTTCATTAAGCTGAAGTTGGGAAGCTGTTTTAGCAATTGGATCGTTATTGGTCATCTTTTTTTAATTTTTTAAACTTCTATTCCGATAAGTTTGGTTTTTTACACCTTTAATCTTTGCCTTATTCTTAACTACTTAGCTTTTGGGCTCACTCATAAAGGCGAACTTGTCGCCATCTTTTTCCAAGACCAAGATTTGGTTGTCAACCACCTTGACTTTAGCTCCCTTAAAAGTAGCATCAATAGGTACCTGCCTCCTGTAGCGATCAGCTAAGACAGCTAAATCAACTTTAGCTGGACGACCATAGTCAAATAACTC
>JACCDN010521394.1_pt1 | contig 10432 bp, 5 predicted proteins | sample 7441691 | NCBI WGS metagenome assembly JACCDN01 (sample SAMN15323439, study PRJNA562643) | freshwater metagenome | isolation source: river surface water | place: USA:Blue River Watershed | collected 2017-08-16
AGAAATCAAATGCACGAGATTAAGTGCCCACACTGCCAGAAGGCATTCACCGTGGACGAAGCCGGCTATGCCGACATCCTGAACCAGGTCCGCAACGACCAATTCGAAAAGGAACTACACGATCGTCGAAACGAGGCAGAGCAGCGCCAAATGACTGAGATCGCGCTGGCCGAGGCCAAGATCACCGAGAAGCTAAAAGAAGAATCGTCTAAGAAAGATGCAGAACTTGCGAAGCTAAAGGCCGAACTCCAGGCCACCGAGACCGAGAAGAAGCTTGCCGTCCAGGAAGCACTCTCCAAGGTTGAGAAAGAGCGAGACAAGCTGGAATCTGAGCTGGAGATGGCCCAGACCAAAGCCAAGCTTGAAGCCAAGTCTCAAAAAGAACTGCATGAGACTCAGCTTAAGGACCGCGATGACGCGATTGAGCGCCTAAAGGACATGAAGGCAAAGCTCTCAACCAAGATGGTTGGCGAGACCCTTGAACAGCACTGCGAGATTGAGTTCGAGAAACTTCGCCAGACCGCTTTCCGCAAGGCGCAGTTCGGCAAGGACAACGACGCCACATCCGGCTCTAAGGGCGACTACATTTTCCGTGACTTTGACGACTCAAACAACGAGGTCGTCTCAATCATGTTTGAAATGAAGAACGAGTCGGACACCACCGCAACCAAGAAGAAGAATGTCGACTTCCTAAAGGAATTGGACAAGGACCGCAACGAAAAAGGCTGCGAATATGCAGTCTTGGTTTCGCTTCTTGAAGAGGACAACGATCTATACAACTCCGGCATCGTAGATGTGTCGCACCTTTACCCGAAGATGTATGTGGTGCGTCCGCAGTTCTTTATCCCAATCATCACTCTGCTTCGCAACGCTTCTGAGAACGCCCTGCACTACAAGGCAGAGTTGGCGCTTGTGAAGTCACAGAGTATTGACATCACGAACTTCGAAGCACAGCTAAATGAATTCAAGCTCGGCTTCTCTAAGAACTACACCTTGGCCTCGGATCAGTTCCTCAAAGCCATTGACCAGATCGATAAGTCAATTGCAGCCATGACCAAGGTAAAAGAAGAGCTTGAGAAGTCTGCCCGCAACCTACGTCTAGCAAATGACAAGGCACAGGATGTCACAATCAAAAAGCTGACTCGAGGCAATCCAACCATGGAGCAGAAGTTCAAGGAGCTGGGCTAACTGGCCCCGGTTTCGGGGTTAGGCAGTTAATGGTGTCCGAGTCTTTAGATAAGGTAATAAGCGTGAGTTCCGGGGGTTTACCAGCAGAGGCGCAGGCTTATTGGTTTGAGAACATTAGCTGGGACCTAAGGGGGGGGTATCACGGCCTACACGAGTTGATCTTGACCAATGCAAACTTCCACATGTCAAAAACAACTAGAAACCTCTAGCTTCCAGGCGCACATGCGCTAGACAAGAAAACCCAGGCAATAGTGAGGCTCCGCGGCAACTGAATGCGTCGTAGGTCTTTTTGTAAGTTTAATTGAGGTTGTGATGTGCAGAAAAACAAACATGGCTGTCATGGCTCTTGGTTTGACTTTGGCGCGGCAGATTCTGAGAAAGGCGTTGTAAGAAAACCCGTCGAAGATTCTCATGAAGGGACCATTCATTCTGGCCCAGCTCGTTATGAGGGAATGGGTTACCGGGACGAATATGCTGCCGATCATCTGAATTAAGTTATTGACGATGACCATTAGCTTTTACTTATATCCCAACACTTACAAACCACCGAAAGTAGACTCTTCGTCATGGGTGCGCGAATTATAGATAACAAGCGAATTCAGCTTGCAACGGTGCTCAACACAATTGCACCGTCACACAAACATCTTTCGATTGCAACTGGTTACTGGGACCTACCAGGATTGCAGCTCCTGTTTGAATCCATCAAAGATTATGACTCGATTCGGTTACTAATCGGTCAGGAACCTCTGCCCCCTCAGTACGCTCCAAAGCTGGACCTCCAGGCTTTAGACGAGACCTTTCCTGAATTGCAGATGGTAGACAATTTACAAAGACTGGGACACTCGAACGAGCTTCGAAATCTTATAGTTCAGCTGAAGAAGCTCATCGAAACTGGCCGACTCAAGATAAAGATTTACCGTGGCGACTTCTTGCATGCGAAGACATATATTTTTGGAGACCTAGGCAGCCCAGAAGCTTTAGGAATCATAGGTTCATCCAACTTCACCAGAGCTGGCCTCACGAGGAATATTGAATTAAACGCCCTAGAAGACGATGCCCGCATAGTCAAGTCAAGTCCTCGGGTCGCATCGGACGAGCACGGCCACCTAAGTTGGTTCCAAGAAATGTGGGATAACCAAGATTCTGAAGTTTGGGATGGCAAATTTACCGAGATTCTTGAGGCATCACCTGTGGGAGACAAGCTTTTTTCGCCGTATCTCATGTACGTCAAAGCTCTTTACGAAATCTATGCGGATGAGATAGTTCCTGACACCGAAATCTCAAAAAACATAGAAGATGTGCTTTATGAATTCCAACTGCGAAACGCGAAGTTGCTTCTAAAGAAGTTGCAAAAAAATGGCCTTGCGATGCTTGCGGATTCCGTGGGTCTAGGAAAAACCATCACAGCGGGTGCCGTTATCCGTCACTACCTGGAAGAACTTGGCTCTAAGCGCGTGTATGTAATCGCACCCGCCAGCCTAACTTTCCAGTGGCGCGAAGACTTGGCAAAAGTTCACAATCTCTTTCATGGCTTTGAAGTTATATCAATGCAAGACCTTGGTCGCGTAAAAGCTGAGAGAGCGATTGACAAATATGCTGAAGTTGATTTGTTTGTTGTGGACGAAGCCCACAACCTGCGCAGTGGCGGTGGAACGCGTCACGATGAACTCTTGGATTGGTTTAGCGAAAATCCTAAAAGCGATGTCTTACTTCTCACAGCGACACCAATCAACAACTCGTTAACGGATTTTGTCAACCAAATACAGCTTGCAGCCAAGGGCAAGCTGGAATCGTTCCCTGTCGTTTACCCAACGTCAAAGAAGACGGAAGTCATTGACTTTTTTGATGCCGTGAAGCGACTCACCAAAGACATAAACACGGCAGAACAAGAGAACAAAAAGCCCGACTTTGACAAAGTGAATCGCGTGATGAGGCAGGGCCTTAGGCATTTTCTCGTGCGCACTACTCGCAGCGGAATTGAGAGAGAATTCGGCGGCATTAAGCTTGCCGACGGCATCATCAAAAAGTTCCCCGAGTCCAGAGTCCTGCCAACGCCTTATGCGTTCGCCCCTGACTTGCTAGTGGAGCTGGGCCAGATATCAGCACAACATAAAGCAGTGTTTGAAAAATGCCAGCCCGAAAAGTTGAATATCAAGTGGTTGTTGGAAAAAACACAGAGAGCACAGCACCCGCTTGACACAATCACGTCCGATTCGTATCGCACGGACGGACTCTCTAAGACTGCATTTGAACGCGTCTTCCAAGTACTTCTTCTGTTGGGCTTCTCGCCATACAAAACAGAAATTTACAAACACAAGTTCTACAACAAAACACCAGATGAAATTCGAACTTTTCGTTTAAAGCCAGAAGAGTCCTTCAAGGTCAATAGTCAATTGAGCGTCCACAACATGCTTCGAGTTACCTTGTTGAAGAGGCTTGAATCATCCCAGTTCGCGTTGAAAAAATCTCTGCAGAATTACCTTCTGCGTCTCGAAGATTTCGAATCCTTGCTGCTCAATCAGGGCGTTATTTCGAGCGTGAAAGACATTCGAAACTTGAGAGCGGAATTCGGTGACGATTTAGAAAAAATAGACTTTCGTAGCGAGGCCAAAGACTTCGAGCAGGTAGAGGCTGACCCAAAGGTCTTTAACCTCGATGCCTTAAAGAGCGACCTAGAACGTGACCGCGCCATTATTGGTGTCTTGATAAAAATGTGTGATGTATTAGGTGCGAAAGACGACAAACTCCAAAACTTTTCGAAACTTCTCGAAAACCTTCGCCGAAACAAACCAGCTGGACACAAGGTCCTGATTTTCAGTTACTACGCAGACACTATCCAGTACCTTCAGGAATCGCTGGCTGACTACTATCAGCAGGAGAGCCTTTATGAGGTTGCGGCCTTCACTAATGGCAAAACAAAAGGTCAGATTGAGCTCCTGGCTAAGCGTTTCTCGCCGGATTCGAAAGGCGGAGCCGAGGAGGTTGCTAAAGAAGGGCCTATAGACATTTTGTTCTCAACCGATGTCTTGAGCGAAGGTCAAAACCTTCAAGATTGCGGAATTTTGGTGAATTTTGACTTGCACTGGAACCCTGTTCGCATGATTCAACGAAATGGTCGAATCAATCGCCTTGGGTCAGTATTCGACGAAGTTTTTATCTACAACATCCATCCAGATGTAGACCTCGACGAGTACCTTACGCTGGTGAATCGACTCGAACGTAAAATCGACAGAATTCGCTACACAGTGGGAACGGACCAGTCCGTGCTTGGTGAGGACGCTAATCCAATTGAGTATGTTGATGAGATCGACGAGGCTTTGGTCGAGTCTCAAACGCTCACCTCACTTTATGACCCAGAACTTGCCGAAGAATCGTTTACCAAATTGGACGACGACCAGGATTTGCTGAGTGAAGATGAGTTCATCATGGACTTGAGGCACTTCGAGAAGAATGCGACTGATGAGCAGCGAATAGAGCTTTCACGGATTCCTGCTGGAAAGTGGGGGCGCCTAAGTCCAGATGGTGCGAGAACACTCGACGGTGCAAATGCACTCAGCCTTATCAAGGTCAAGGGAACTGTAACGGGGTCGGAAATAGTGTTTGAGAACCTCATTTTTGTAAGCTCAACCGAATCTGTGGGAGCGGTGGAAACTATGACTGCGCTAACAGCTATTCGCGCGGACGCTACTGAATCAAAGTATTCCATGGACGATTTGAATTTGGACAGAGTTAGAGTCGCCACCAGGTCGATCCAAGTAGCAAAGGCGCATGTAAGGTCTTCCCCAAGCTTCTTCAGGCTCAATACCCCTTCAATAACTAGAGTGCTTGATGCGATGATGCAGGTGGCAACTCACGTCGAACTCCACGATGCGCTAAGAAAAATTTCGACCAAACAGGAAAGCAAGAAAGCACGGGCACTAATTGACCGCGCTAATCGCGACCTTAAGCAGGGCGCACTCATGCCTGAGACGGTTTCTGAATTAATAAATTTTGTTTCAACCATGGCTTCCAAAGTCCTTCCAGTGAAAAACATTGAAGACGATGGAATAACAGGAGTGTTGTATTTTGGGCGTTAATTTCGAAACTCATGTTTTGCGCTTGAATGAAGCTCTAGCAACCCTTCGCGATAGTCCTTCAGTTGAAAATGCAATTTCTATCAGTGCTGCCGTCATTGGTTTTGTCAACGACGAGGCAAACATCAATCCTGCCGATGTCATCGACTCGGGGTTGCTAAAACTTCCAAACTCAGAAAGGCAAGACCCGTGGTTTCATCAGCACCCGTGGATGCGTGGTGAGAGGGCGGCATTTGAAGTTCTTGACTCAACCACGATGCCGATCCAGGCCAAATTTTATTGGCTACAGAAAAAAGGCACTGCCTACGTTGCTGGAGGTGTGCATTTCACAAAGAACTGGGAAGATCATGACTTCACGCGAACTGATGAATTCAAAGTGGGCATCGATTTCTTTCTGACCCCAGACAGCTCGTCAGTTCTTGTTGTCCTCTCGAATCGCGGAAAATTGAGAGTTCTTGAGCTAAGTGGTCGACTTACCAACACTCAGTTAGAAATCTTTCAAAAGTGGAAGAGCCTTCAAGGGACGACACAACGCGAATTACTGCACAACGCGCTTTGGGAAAGCTTCAGGCTGCAAAGTGTAAACACTCGTTTCTACGATGGAGTTTCCGATGCGTTCAACGAGCTTCTATCTCACCTTCGAAGCCAGGGAAGAGAAGAAGAGGATTCCAAACTGTTTGCTAGCCGTCTCATGGGGCGACTGATTTTCATTTGGTTCCTGCGAAAGATGAATCTGATCTCGTCTTCAGTCAACTATTTTAATCCGGACCACGAGGACCAGGGACTTTACTATCGACAAAACCTAGAAAGACTCTTTTTCCGCACTTTAAATAGGCCAATCGCTGAAAGGGATGTCGAGGTTTCTAGCGACATTGATCTGGAGACTCCATATCTAAACGGCGGATTGTTTTCGCCTAGGACGGATGACTGGTGCGGAGACGCATCTCTGAGTTTTCCATCTTCGTATTTCCCCAGACTCTTTCAACACTTTGACAATTTCAATTTCACGACCGACGAATCGACCCCTGAATATGAGCAGGTTGCCATCGACCCAGAAATGCTTGGTCGAGTATTCGAGAGTTTGCTAGCGAGCCAAGTTATTCTGACTGGAGAGCAAGCAAGAAAGGCCAAAGGTGCCTTTTACACTCCTCGTGAAATCGTGGCATACATGTGCAAAGAAGCGGTTCGAGGATACCTTGAGGGGCTAATACGCGACGACGCTAGGCTTCCTGCTGCGATTTCAAAACTTTTAGACACGAGTGACCAAGATTGGGCTATAGCAGGGACAAACAGCCTGAGGGACATTCCGTCTGACATTCGAATTCTGTTTCTCGAATCTCTCAAGAACCTGAAAACTTTTGACCCTGCGTGTGGCTCAGGCGCATTTCCGCTCGGACTATTGCAACTGCTTTCTAAGCTGCAGTTGCGCCTAGACCCACGTTTAGACCATTACAAACTAAAACTTTCCATACTTCAGAACAATATTTTTGGCTCCGATATTGAGCCTATGGCAGTGGAAATTTCGAGATTGCGTTCATGGCTGTCACTTATCGTCGAAGAGCAAAACAGTAAATCAGTAGAGCCGCTTCCTAACCTGGAATTCAATTTTGTGTGCGCCAATAGTTTGGTTGCTCTCGAACAGGAGCACCTCTTAACGGACCAAAATCTGCAAGGTCAGCTGCAGGCTCTTCGCCAAAAATACTTTTCAGCCAACAATCCCAAACAAAAACTTGATATCCAAGCCCAATACTTGAAGTTGACCAGGCCTGACTTGTTTGACGAAGTTGATGAACGTTCTCGACAGCTTAAAACCTTCAACCCTTTTGACTCCCATCAAATAGCTAGCTTCTTTGATGCAGACCACATGTTCGGTATTCACGATGGTTTTGATATCGTCGTGGGTAACCCTCCGTACATCGGGCTTAAAGGTCACGTCGACATCTTTGAACCTGTGAAGCAGAGTTATTTGGGTCAGAGGTTCTTCTCAGGAAAAATGGATTATTTCTACTTCTTCTTCCACCTAGGCCTAGACAATCTAAAAATGGGCGGAACGCTTGCCTACATAACGACAAACTATTTTGTGACAGCAACCTACGCCAAGAAACTAATTGAGGACCTGAAAACGCGCTCAAGTGTTCGGGAGTTCATTAACTTTAACGAGATGAAAATCTTCGAATCCGCAGCTGGGCAACACAACATGATTTCAATCCTGCAGCGTGGGGCCGATGAAAACGTTCTTGCTCGCACAACAGTTGTCTCCTCGCAATTAAGCGGAAAAGCGGAAGCATCCCAAGTAATCGCTGTTTTGGACCGTAGAGAGACAAATGCTGAGTATTTCACGCTGAAGCAGGCTGAATTGTACGACGGTGACAAAATTTTGTTGAGTAAGAACGGGGATAACGAAGTTGATGTTGTTCTCGACTTGATGGCTAGTTCGAGCCTTCAGATTCAGGATGTTGCCAAGGTTCGCCAGGGAATCATTAGCGGTGCCGACAAGGTGACTAAAAGTCATGCGGACAAGCTAGGGGCTGACGCGGCTCTCGTTGGTAAGGGCATTTTCATACTCAGCGGCGAGGAAATCAAATCCTTAAATCTAAGTGACAAGGAGTTGGCATTCATAAAGCCGCATTTCAAAAATAGCGACATCTACCGCTACGGCGCGAAAACCGAGGCTACGGAATTCGTTATTTTCGCTGATAAAAGACTCGGACCTTTAGACGACCATCCCGCCCTCTTCGGCCACTTAAATCAATTTGCTTCTTTCTTGAGCGGAAGTGGCTCAAGTTATCCATACCTCCACCGTCCGCGAGCCATTAACTATGAAGGCGAGAAAATTGTCGTTTCCAAGCGTGCGCCCGATAATCGCTTCGGATATTCCGATGGCATTTGGTTCGGGAGCTCGGACATCAACTTTATTGAGTCAGTTAACCCGTCGATCCCAACCAAAGCTCTCTTGGGGTTATTGAATTCAAGCTTTTACTACGCGTGGTTCTATAGTCGTGGCAAGCGCAAAGGCAAGTTGCTCGAGTTGTTCCAAGTCCCAATAGCTGAGGCTCCAGCGCCAGAGCTTGGCAAGGACAATCTTGAGCGCCTTAGGGACCTGAGTGCGTTGGTTGACCAAGTAATTTCAGTTTCTAAAACAGGTGTCACAAAATTGTCTGAGCCTATTGAGCAAAAAATCGACGAGCTGGTCGGGCAAATATTCGGATGCACCCCCGAGCAGACTGCTCTCGTATCGCAATGGGCAAAGGCGGAAAAATCTACGTTATCCGAGATTGACCAAACGGTGTTCGACGATGAATCGAGTGACTTGTCATAACTCGTTAGCGTGCTAATTTCACCGTGGCTGTATAGAGTCCCTGAGTGACTGTAAGCCTATTTCCTCAGTTTCCAGATTTGTTTCCAGAGTTGTAGCTAAGTTTTTTTGCGGCTGCGGAGCTTTGGCGCGACATTCTTGATCGGGTCGTTAGCTAAGGGGAGGTTTACTCAACACGAACTGCAAGAGCCAGGTCGGCCAAGTGTCTATTCCAACTTGGCCACAACACCGAGGCCAAGAAGATTTTTCTCCGAGACAAATGCGGATGATTGGGGAGAGAACAAACCTGAACTGGACTGCATCGAGCGGATAAATCAACTCATTTTCGAAAAGATGGCAGGAACCTTGAACACCTATATCCCACTGAGCACTGGAGAGAATAAAGTCAGACCCCCGACATAGCTTTCACTTACCAAAGAGTAAGAGAGAGCAAATGAACAAGAAGACACTAAATTCGATCCGCAAGTCACGCACGATGCACTTAATCGACATCGAGAACCTGTGCATGGCACCGAACCCGACACTTGAGCAAGTGGCCGAAGCGAGACGCTCGTACATCGAACTTGTGCAGCCAGGCGTTGGCGACCAGTTTCTGGTAACCGTGAGCTCCAAGAACAATCTAGAAGCGGTGGCATTCGGCTGGAGTGGCGCAACTCTAAAGTGTCGTGAAGGTCACGATGGAGCAGACATTCTCTTGGCAGAATCCATTTTGGAGGACCATCTCGAAGACCGTTTTGATCAGGTCGTCGTTGCCAGCGGTGATGGCGGACTCGCTCCATTTGTTCAAGCGTTGACCAAGCTATTCGATGCGGTAGTCGTAGTGTCTCAGCCAGCGGCCATCGCAATCTCTATGCGCATGGCAGGTGCCAAGGTTCAGTACCTAAAGCCAGAGTTCGCACTCGCTGCATAGTTAGTTTTCTGGGCATCCAACTTTTCTTAAGTGCAGGTAAACCTCAACCCAGCCCAAGTACGCTTGGGCCATGCAACCCACCGTCGGAACTTCCGCTCGCAACTCCCTATGGCTGATGTTTTTTGTTATGGGCGTTGTCTCCATGGCTTGGGTGCCACGAATTCCTGAGATCAAGGAAGCGAATGGGCTCAGTGATACGCAGTTTGGGTTGGTGCTGATCTCAAGTTCTGTTGGCGCGGTTGTTGGAGCTCAGCTTGCCGGCAGATTGATTCATCGCTTTGGCTCTAGGCCGGCAATGTATTTCTCTGCCTTCGTGGTGCCTTTGGGTGTTGTGATCATGGCGTTGAGTAACTCACCTTTTGTTTTGGTGATTGGTTTGTTTGTGCTGGGGTTCTCTTATGCCTGGCTTGATGTCGGGGGCAATGCCCAGGGTGTTGCAATAGAGAAACTTCTCTCCAAGGGTTACATGGCTTCTTTCCATGGGATGTGGAGCTTGGGAACTTTGGTTGCCACTGTGTTTGGGGCAACTGTTGCTTATCTTTTGACTCCACAGCAGAACCTGCTGATAGTTGCGGGTATTGGTTTTGTGGTGTTTTTGATTGCAGCTCGAAAACTGTTGCCGCCTTCGATGGATGGTCACGCGGGTACTAACGACGAGGTGACCAGTAACTCGGTGCCGTGGTTTGCACTTGCTACCTTGCCGCTTTGGTTTATGGGCATTGGAAGTGCCGCTTCGTTTATTGCTGAGGGGGCTGCGGCTGACTGGGGAGCACTGTTACTTCGCGACTGGATGGGTATTGACAAGGGCTTCAATGCATCTGCTTTTGCAACTTTTGGGTTTGCGATGTTGATTTCTAGGTTCCTAGGGGATCGTTGGCTGGAGCGCTTTGGCCCATACCGAGTTGTTAGGTATTTGGGTGTTGGTGGTGGTTTGGTGTGGGGAGC
>JACCDN011014317.1_pt1 | contig 10432 bp, 4 predicted proteins | sample 7441691 | NCBI WGS metagenome assembly JACCDN01 (sample SAMN15323439, study PRJNA562643) | freshwater metagenome | isolation source: river surface water | place: USA:Blue River Watershed | collected 2017-08-16
CAGATGGTATGATTAATTTTGAGGATTTGTATGGAGCTGGTGATAAAGACTATAATGATGCATCAGTTAAAGTTAGTGTAAAGTCGTACAATGACCATCACGGTGATGATGATCACCACGGCGATGACGATGATCACCATGGGGACGATGATGATCATCATGGAGGTAGTGATGATCACTACGCTAAAGGTCAAAGCGATGCCCAGGCTAAGGCTGCTCATGATAAGGCTGATCAAAGTGACGCTCAGGCTAAAGCTGCTCATGACAAAGCAAGTCAAAGCGATGCCCAAGCTAAGGCTGCTCATGACAAAGCAAGTCAAAGCGATGCCCAAGCTAAAGCTGCTCATGACAAAGCAAGTCAAAGCGATGCCCAAGCTAAGGCTGCTCATGACAAAGCAAGTCAAAGCGATGCCCAAGCTAAAGCTGCTCATGATAAGGCTGATCAAAGTGATGCTCAGGCTAAAGCTGATCAGGATACTGCTGATAAGAGTAAAGGTAATGCTAAATCGCATGCAGCTGATCAAGATAAAGCTGATAAAAGTAATGCTCAAGCCAAAGCTGATCAAGATAAGGCTGATAAAAGTAGCGCGCAAGCCAAAGCAGATCATGCCTCAGCTGATCAGAGCGATGCACAGGCCAAAGCAGATCACGCTAAAGCAGATCAAGCAGATGCGCAAAGCAAAGCCGATCATGCCTCAGCTGATCAGAGCGATGCTCATGCTAAAGCCGATCACGACCAAGCTAACCAGGCCGATGCTCAAGCAAAGGCAGATCACGCTAAAGCAGATCAAGCAGATGCGCAAAGCAAAGCCGATCACGACCAAGCTAACCAGGCCGATGCTCATGCTAAAGCCGATCACGACCAAGCTAACCAGGCCGATGCTCATGCTAAAGCCGATCACGCTAAAGCAGATCAAGCAGATGCGCAAAGCAAAGCCGATCACGACCAAGCTAACCAGGCCGATGCTCAAGCAAAGGCAAATCACGCTAAAGCAGATCAAGCAGATGCGCAAAGCAAAGCCGATCACGACCAAGCTAACCAGGCCGATGCTCATGCAAAGGCAGATCACGACCAAGCTAACCAGGCCGATGCTCATGCAAAGGCAGATCACGCTAAAGCCGATCAAGCAGATGCGCAAAGCAAAGCCGATCACGACCAAGCTAACCAGGCCGATGCTCAAGCAAAGGCAGATCACGCTAAAGCAGATCAAGCAGATGCCCAAAGCAAAGCCGATCATGATAATGACCATGATAATGATAGCGGAAAGGATCATGATAAAGGCCACGACTATGATAAGGGGGGTGTTGATGATCATCATGGAGGTGATCACCAACATGGCTATGATGATCAAAGTGGGTCGCATGATCACGCTCAAAACCATGATATGCCAGCTGCCAATAGTGATGATTGGACTAAAGTGATATCAGATGATCAACCAAGTCACTCTGATCATGCCGAACATGAAGGATCTGGAGGTGGTTCGTGGATGGATAAGATTGATGATGATCACTCTGGTTCTCATGGTCATAAAGGTGAATCAGGAGAAGATAAACATCTTGATGACAACCAATCGAATTACAGTGATCATGATTCATCAGATAATCGTCATGATAATAAAGTTGATAATCATGGACATGGGCATGGTTAAATATCAAGAGCAAAAAGTATAACATTTTGATCTCTTTTTATTGAATATCTAGGTAGTAAGTTAATTTTAAATTGCATTTACTACCTAGAAAGTATAACACTAAATAGTATTAATTAAGTCACTAATTGATGATCTGATGAATCTGATTGAGAAGTATGAATTAAAAGACCCGCCGACTAAGTTTAGACTTAGGAAAGAAGAGTTGATAACTTCAACGATGGCAGTGAATTTCTTATCACTTGCCTTACCTATTATGGTCTTACAAGTTTATGATAGGATTATAGTTGGACATAGTACCGGAACTCTTGTAGTGCTTGTGTGTGGAGTAGTTTTGGCTATTTTTTGTGAAGCAATACTTAGGATAGCTAGGTCGTATACTACCGGATGGAATGCGGCGGTGTATGAATATACTTTGGCAGCAAATGCAATGAAGAGGTATATAAATGCAGATCAATCTAAACTCAAACAAGAAGGATCAGGTAGGCAGTTGCAAAATCTTGGTGCTTTTACTAAGTTAAGAGATTTTTACGGTGGTCAAGCTATGGTTTCACTTATAGATGTACCATTTGCGGGGGTGTTTTTAATTCTTATCTCGTACATAGCTGGTAAATTAGTTTTCGTACCCATCGTGCTGATCGCGGTATTTACTATTTTGACTTGGTTTATGGGTAACAAGTTGATGCATGATCTTGAACTGCAAGGAGTGGCTGATGATAATAGATATAATTTTATTATTGAGACTCTACAAGGTATCCATTCTATCAAATCCTACGGTGTTGAAGCAATATTTAAACGAAGATATGAAAGGATGGAGGAAGATTGTAGTATTGCCAATTACAATACTGCTCTAACTAGCGTAGAAGGTTATACTTTTGGCGTTTTGTTTAATGAGGTTATGATTATTGCAGTGGTATCTTGTGGCGCTCCAATGGTAATCAACGGAGAATTTTCAACTGGTGGGTTGATTGCAACGGTTCTTCTTTCAGGGAGATTAATGCAGCCAATTCAGAAAGCTCTGTTTTTGTGGACTCAGTTTCAGGAATACCGAATTTCAAGTCAAATTGCAGAAAATATATTTTCTATTCACCAAGTTAAAAGAGACGAAGAGCTTGCGTCTGTTGAGAAAAAAGGCATTGTGGAGCTCGATGATGTATCATTTAGTTATGGTGATAACAAAGTATTTGACAAGGTAAGTCTTAAAGTGAATTTTCCTGAAGTGGTTTCTATACATGGGCCAAATAGCTCCGGTAAAACTACTTTGTTAAAGCTAATCGCTGGTATAACTGAAGCAAGTGAAGGGTTAGTGAAAATTGACGGGGTAAAATCACTAGATTTTAGTTCAGAGGAGTTAATTAAGCACGTGGCATTAATTACTCCAGAGAGTGTTATTTTTCAAGGAACCATAATGGAGAATTTAACAGGGTTCGATGAAACGAAAGAAGAAAAAGTCATGGAACTTGCTAGTTTGCTTGGTTTAGATAAAGAAATCGCTTCTTTGCCACACGGATATGAAACAAAACTCAATGATGGTTTTGCTGATACCATTGCTCCCGGTGTTAAACAGAGAATAACTATAATGAGAGTATTATTAAACAAACCAAAAATTATTTTATTTAATAATGCAGATAAGGGGTTAGATAAAGAGGGTTATAATTACCTAATTAAGTTATTGAATATGCTTAAAGGTAAGGCCACTATGATTCTTACAACAGATGATCAGAATATTAATATGCTAGCTGATAGACATTTTTTGTTAAACGAAGGAAAGCTACAAGAGGTAGAAGCTAAGAATGCTGGTATTTTTGAAATTAAGCCATATAGAGAATTAAAATTATGACAACTACTATAGAGCTAGTAGCTGCAAATGCTGATATAAAATATGAAGATGCGAAAGAAATAGAGTGGTTAATAGATTTATTTAAGACACATAATTTAACTCCAGAATCTTCAAAAAATCATAATGCTTATCCAAGAGCATTGGCAATGCTTATTCATATTCTACACGCCAAAGAAACTAAGGCCCACATATTTGAATCTCTTCCATATACTGGCGGGGTTAAAGCAGTAAGAGAGATAGATGTTTTGGATATATTAAATACTATAGTAAATCTAGGCTTTTCAAGCCATGATGTACAAGTTGACTTAAAGGATATTGATCAACGATTGATGCCGTGTTTGTTTGTCCCTGATGACAAACCAAGTTCTCCAATAGTACTTATGTCTTGGCAAGATGATAGATTAAAAGCCTATATTCCCAAGAAAAACAAGATAGTAGATTTTATTCCCAACAGTGTTAATGGAAGGTTATATTTCTTTGAGCGTCTTGATCAAGAGAAGTTAGAAGAAAGTCTAAAAACGAAAAAGGGCGCAGGGTTGACTTGGTTTGATGTTATATTTAGCCGTTTCAAACCGGTAATGAGACAAATTATTGTTACAGGTTTATTTATTAACATTTTTGCTCTAGCAATGCCAATATTTACTATGACTATATATGATAAAGTCATAGGCTCAGGATCCACAGATAGTATGGTAGGTATTTTATTTGGTATCGCTATAGCGGTTTTAGCGGAGTCATTTTTGAGATATATAAGGGTTAAATCAATAGTTTGGCTTGGGGTAAGGCTTGATAATATAGTGAGTAATAAAATATTTGAGAAATTATTATTTATGAAAGCTGCATATACCGAAGGAGCATCAATTTCAGCACAAATTTCACGTATAAAATCATTTGAATCTGTTAGGAAATTCTTCTCAGGGCCGTTGTTTTTGGTAATGGTAGAGCTTCCATTTACTCTTATATTATTAGTGGCGATATGGGTTATTGCAGGGCCGTTAGTTTTTATACCAATTATTGTATTATTATTATTCGTACTTTTGATGTTATTTTACAGATCCAGGATTAGAGTATCTATGAATGCTGCTGGTATGGCTTCTTCATATCGTCAACAACATGGTATGGAGACATTTATAAAAATGAATTCATTACATCATAATGGTATGGCCCGGAATTGGTGGAATATCTACAGAGAAAAATTAAGTAATGCCTCAATTGCTAGTTTTGAGAGTAATTTTGTTTCTTCTGTAATTGAAGCTTTTGCGCATGCTGTTTCTGTAATGTCTGGGGTAGCTATTGTTGCATTTGGTGTGCATTTAATATGGCAAAATAGTATTACTATAGGCGCTTTGGTTGCGACCATGATTTTAATTTGGCGAATTTTAGGACCAATGCAAACTATGTGCTCTATGTTGCCACGATTAGAGCAGCTTGCTAACAGTATAAACCAGGTGAACAGGCTAGTTGGAGTAGAGGTAGAAGTTGAACCGCACTTACTCAAAAAACCAGTCGAGAAGCTTACAGGTAATGTTAGTTTTACAAATGTTGGATTAAGATATAGTACCGAAGTGGAACCTGTGTTTGTTGGTTTGGACATGGATATTAAGCCTGGTGAAATAGTAGCTATTACCGGAGCTAATGGCTCAGGAAAGAGTTCATTACTGAAGTTGATAAATGGCTTGTATAGACCTCAAACTGGTACAATTAACATTGATGGGGTGAATATTAGACAGCTTGAGCCAATTCAACTTAGAAGCTATATTGCATATCTTCCGCAAATTCCTAGTTTTTTTGAAGGAACAATAAAAGAAAACTTATTATTGGTTAATCCTTTTGCGAGTGATGAAGATCTAAAAGAAGCGCTAATAGATGCTGCGGCATATGAAACAGTCAAGAGCTTAGAAAGTGGATTAGAAACGGTTATGTACGCTTCAAATCCTTCGCTTCCAACTGGTTTTGTTTATAATTTGAACCTAGCAAGAGTGTTTCTAAAAAGAGAAAGTAATCTTATTATGCTAGATGAGCTACCTAATTCATCTTTAAATGAAGATGCCGGGGTTGCTTATAAAAAATTGATAATCAACGCAAGAGAGAAGAAAAAAACTTTGTTTTTTATCAGTCAGAGAGATGATTATATCAAGCTAGCTGATAAGGTAATAGTTCTACACTACGGTAATAGGCCAGTGGTGATGAAATCAGATGAATTTATTAATAAATATGGGAAGTATTAAATGTTAAAATCAATATTTAACTTATCCTTGCCTAAGCGCAAGTCGTATGGCAAAGCAGCTCAACTCAGATATTTGTCGCAGTCGGCATTAATAGAAGAAATGACAGCGCCTTACATGGTAAGAGCAACTTTATTTTTGATAAGTACTGTGGTGATCTTATTATTAATATGGGCTGGTATAACTAATATTGACGAAATAGCTATTACTGAAGGTGAAGTAATACCAAGCAAGCATGTTCAGTCTGTGCAACATTTGGAAGGTGGGATTATTGCTGAAATAAAGGTTTCAGAGGGTGAGTTAGTAGAAAAAGGTCAAACACTTATTGTTCTTGATGGTACAGCGGTTAAAAGAGATCTTGCTGCTTTAAGACTTAAAAAAACCTCAGCACAGTATATTTCTACACGCTTAAGATCATTTATTAATCATACTACGCCAGATTTTCAGATTCTAGCTCAAGGCAGTGATGGTGTTAATCAAGATCTAAAGGAAGAACAAATGAAGTCGTTTAACAGCATGATGCAGGCGCGCGAAGATGAGAAGAAAGTGATTGGAGAACAGATTACACAGAAGCAAGGTGCATTAAAGGGGCTACAAGAAAAGAAAGCTACTTTGGAACAGAATGCAAAGTTAGTTGAGGAAGAAAAAACTCTTAAAGAAGAGTTATATAAGAAAGGTAACTTGAGTAAGTTTAAGTTTTTGGATATTCAAAAACAACTTAATGATATAAAAGGTGAATTGCAAGAAACAAATGCAGCAATTGATCAAGCTGAAAATGCTATAGATGAATATGATAGTAGGTTAAAATCTCTTGATTCACAATATAAGGACAATGCTTATAAAGAATTGAATAGTGTTGAAACTGAAATAGCTCAAATTAATGAGAATATCAAAAAATTGGAGGAACAGGTTGGTAGACTTGAGGTCAAATCTCCATGTTATGGATTCGTTAAGGTTTTAAATATAAAAACTGTTGGTGGAGTAATTGAAGCAGGCAGAGTTTTTGCTGAAGTAGTGCCACTTGAAGGTAACCTGATAGTTGAAACACAAATTAACCCAAGAGATATTGGTTATGTTAGGTTAGGCCTACCAGTGAAGGTGAAAATTAGTTCTTATGATTACTCAAGATTTGGTTTTATTCCTGGTGAGTTAATTTACGTATCTGCTGCTACTTTTGTGAAAGAAGATGGCAGTAGATATTACACAGGAAGAGTCGCCTTAAGTAAGAATTATGTAGGTCACGATCCGAAAAAGAATTTAATAGTACCTGGAATGACTGTGGAAGCGGATATCGTAACTGGTAATAAGTCTGTTTTGGCGTACCTATTAAAACCAATTCGTAATTCAGTTATGACTGCGTTTAGTGAAAGATAATATTTGTTTTAAAAAGAGAAGAAATTTTGAATAGTAGTGATACTCCATTAGTACTAGCGGTTGATGATGATAGGGTAAGCCTCATGGCTATCGAGGCTAAGATTAAAAAGCTTGGATACAATGTAATTACAGCAGATGGTGGTAGCAAAGCTATCAGTGTCATAGAGGAGCACAAAAATAAAATCGATGTGATTATATTAGACAGAATGATGCCAGAGGTTGATGGAATGGGGGTAGTTAGCTGGTTAAAATCACAAAATCAATTATCAAAAATTCCTATAGTTATGCAAACTGGTTTAGATAAGCCAGAGCAAGTCAGAGAAGGCCTTGATGTTGGGGTTTATTACTATTTAACTAAACCAACTCCTGATGATATTCTTAGTGCGGTAGTAAAATCTGCTATAAAGGAGTCGGTGCGAATAAAGACGCTTGGAGCTGAACTTAAGCGTCACAGGGGAAGTTTTAGTTTAATTCAAAAAATGTCAATCACATTAAAAACAATTGAGCAGGCAGAGGATGTGTCGTGTTTTCTTGCTAATTGTTATCAAAATCCTGAAGTTGTTCTTCAAGGTATAGCTGAATTGATTATAAATGCAATTGAGCATGGCAATTTAGGCGTTACTTATGAAGAAAAATCGGAGCTTATAAGCTCGAATACATGGTTGCAAGAATTGAACAAGAGACAGGAATTACCAGAGAATGCGAACAAAGTAGTTATAGTTGAATTTGAAAAAAATGATGATGTCTATAAGTTGGTGATATCAGACCAGGGTAAAGGATTTGTATGGAATAAGCATTTAAATTCTACTCCAGCAACTGCGCTTGACTCGTATGGGCGTGGTATATCTAGGGCGAACATGATTTTTTCAAGAATTGAGTACAATAATGAAGGTAATAGCGTTACTGCTATAATAGATAATGGTCAGGCTTCCAAGTTAAATTGGTAAAAATGAGAAATTTCATTTTATATAACATAGTTGTATTTTTCGGGTATTTTATACCAGGTAAGTTAGGTTTTTTTTTAGCATTACCGCCTGATTCAAGCACAGCTATTTGGCCATCGTCTGGTTTTGGTGCAGCAGGAGTTTTAATACTTGGTTACCAGACTCTTCCAGGGGTGTTTCTTGGTTCGTTTTTACTAAATTTAACTGAACAATTATCGACATCTCAGTTTTTTTCTTCAGAAATCTTTATTTCTACAATCAGATCAAGTGGAATAGCTTTGGGTGCTATGTGTGAGTCATTTTTAGTAGCGCGTATAATCAAAAAATATGTAGGTTTTCCAACTTCAATGACTCATTGGAGTGCGGCTATAATACTATGTGCTGCAGGGTTAATAGGGACGATTCCATCGCCTACTATCGCTATAGCATCCTTATTTTTAACAGGTGCTATACCAGCTAGCTCAATAATATATAATTGGTGGTATTGGTGGGTAGGAAATAATCTAGGCATAGCAACTGCGTTGCCAATTTTAGTTACAATATATACCCCAGTTACGTATATAAGTACAAAAAGAAAAGTTAATGTTGCTATACTTCTTAGTATTATTCTTGTTTTGGTAATGATCGTGTTCGTTAATTCTGCAAAATATGAGGAACAAAAATTACAGAATAATCTTGAACTAATTATTAAAAATGGTACCTCTAAGCTAGAGGGTATTATAACGACTAAATTAAGAGAAATAGAAACAATAAAGAGCTATTTTGAATCTTCGGAGAAGGTAGAGAAAAGTGAGTTTGCAAATTTCGTGAGGTTGTTCTGGGAAAAAGAATCTTCTATAAGTTCGATACAATGGGCTTCTGCTGGCACTAAAGGGGATAAAATTTCATCGTTAAATGTGGTTTACTCAGAGCCAGAACAACAGACTAAAGGCGAAATTGGCAGAAATTTATTAGCTGTTGAGAGGGTACAAGATACAATTGATGTGAAAGACAAGATAAATAAGCTGTTGATTACTGAAATAGTTAGGGATCCTGTTTTAAACCATAATGTATTTAGTGTCTTATTTCCGGTTTATGGTAGTAGCAACCAAAGCTCTCATTCGATAAACAATTTAAAGGGTTTTGTTGTAGGAACATATGTACTAGATGAACTGGTAAAAGAGGTAGTGAATTACCTACGATTATCTGGTGTAGAGATCGAAATTTTTCAACCTGGTCATTCACTAAGAAATAAGGATTTAGTATATAAATCATTTAATGATGACAAGAAATTCTTATTAAATACAGTATCAAACATTAATGTAGGAGATAAAATTTGGCAAGTTAGTTACAATCAAACAGCTGAGTACCTTGTAGAACATAAGGAGTGGTATTTATGGTATATGCTTTTAGGCGGGTTGATTTTTACATCTATGGCTTCAGTTTTGACTCTGGTGATTACCGGCAATTCAGATTCAATTAATAATTTCGTAAAAAAGCAAACTTCTGATTTAAAGGAAAGTGAAATGCGGTTTCAACTTGCCGTAAAAGGTACACGTGATGGAATTTGGGATTGGGTTAACACCAAATATGAAGAGCAGTATTGGTCCCCACAATTTTATCAGCTTCTAGGGTATAAAACCGATGAAATAGAGCCTACATATTCTAATTTTGTTAATATGGTTCATCCTGATGATGTAGTTGAGTTTAAGTCTGTCTTTAAGTCCAATATAACAAAGGGGCAAACCTTTGATATTGAACACCGAATGATGAAAAAAACAGGGAAATATTGCTGGTATCAATCACGAGGAATAACAATCGTTGACCAAGATACACAAGTTGCAAGGATGACTGGTTCTATTGCAGATATTAGTGATAGAAAAAACACCGAAAGGAAGCTTAAGCAAGCTAAAGAAGAGGCGGAGTCAGCTACAAGAATGAAATCGGAATTTTTAGCGACGATGAGTCATGAGATAAGAACGCCAATGAACGGTATAATTGGAACGGCAGAATTAGTTTCAGATACCCAACTGACAAAACAGCAAAAAGGCTATATAGATAATATATTATATTCAGCTGAAAATTTACTAGAGATATTAAATGATATTTTGGACTTTTCAAAAATTGAAGCTGGTAAAATGGAACTAGAAATGGTTCCTTTTGATTTAAAGAGGGCGTCTAAAGAAGTACTAGATTTACTTGCACCAAGAGCTTTACAAAAAGGTTTGAAGCTCAATTTGATTTATAAACCAGGAACCCCAGAGCATTTAATTGGTGATTCGATGAGAATTCGTCAGATTCTTCATAATCTTGTCGGGAATGCAATTAAGTTTACTGAAACTGGTGGAATTACAATTACTATTGAAAATCAGCCATTAGTGAAAGCAGCAAAAGGCAAAGCTATATTACTTGTTTCGGTAAAAG
>JACCDN010430103.1_pt1 | contig 10431 bp, 6 predicted proteins | sample 7441691 | NCBI WGS metagenome assembly JACCDN01 (sample SAMN15323439, study PRJNA562643) | freshwater metagenome | isolation source: river surface water | place: USA:Blue River Watershed | collected 2017-08-16
AAGGCGCCGCAGACCGATAGAAGGCGTCGTAATACAACTCGTCCGTCAGGTTATCGACGCGGAAGGACAGGCTGGCATTTTCGCGGATTTCGTAATCCGCCATCGCATCCAATCGCCAATACGACGACAGTTCATTGCCATTGCTGGCCGCGAAAGTGCCGCCTTGGATATTGCCGCGCCAGGTCGCCTGACCACCGACCGACAGCTTGTCGGTCACCTGATACTTGGCAAGCAGGTTGAACTGCTCATGCGCGATATTGGCAAACTCCATCCCAAGGTTCGCCACATCGGCGCTTTCCAGGATTTCGGACTCCATCATCGTCGCCCCGCCCCAAAGCGACAGCTTGTCCGTGACATTGCCCGCAACGCCCAACTCGATCCCGGTGACCTTGTATTTGCCGGTGTCGCTGGTCGTGGCCGAGGGGCCGGAGCCAATCGTCTCGCGCGCTTGATCTTTGGTGGTCTGGAACGCAGCCCCCGTCACCATCAGATTGCCAAGCTGCCACTTCGTGCCCAGCTCAAGGCTGGTGTTCTGTTCCGGCTCCAACAGCTGCGAGTTGGCGTCCAACCCGGCATAATCGCCGCCGCCGCCATCCAGCTCTTGTCCCATCGGGTTCGACGAGGTGGCATAGGCCAGATAGACAGTCCCGTTGTCGCGCGGTTTCCACGTCAGGCCCAGATTGCCATTCACCATGGTATCGTTGCGTCCGTAGACAAACGCCACGTTGTTGCGATCAACTCCGCTGCGGCTGATATCATAATGGTCCAGCCGTATCCCCATGTTGAGGATGAGCCGGTCCGACATCTCGACCGTGTCCGCCGCATAAAGGCTTTGGGTTTCGACTTTGGTCGTTGTCGGCACGGCACTGCGCACCAAAAGGTCTGCCGAATCCCAGCAACCGCTGGTGTCGGGATTGAAGATCGTCACCGAACACCCGGTCAGCAGGTTGGGAGCAGAGCCGCCGCCAGATTCCGAATCCTGCCCGGTATACCCCCGTTGCTGGACTTCCTCTTGTGACACATCCAGGCCGATGGCGATGTTATGCGTTCTGCCTGCAATTTCGGGCGCAAAGGTCAGTTCGGTCTGGTTGGCCAGAATGGAGTTCACCTGATAACGCCCCTTGGGTGACGCCGTCAGCGTCCAGTCCAAGGGATCCACGGCGGTGATGACGGGGCGCTCGGGCGCGGTCAGGACGTAGTCATTGACCGTGCGGCCAAGCCGGGTGCGGTTGGTCAGCTTGGCCCCATTGCCCAGATCATAGGCCAGCCCAAATGTTGCGATATCTTGCTGACCCCTTTGAAAATCACGGTCTGCCACGCCGAAATAGGTGTTGCGATCCAAGGTCGGGCGATTGGATGCGGCTTCGGTAAAGGGAACACCATTTGTCACATCCCACGGCACGCCCCAATCCGGCATCTGGTTCATCTCCAGATGATAGGCGTCAAAGGACAGCGTCAGGCGCTCGGTGGCCTTGTATTCCGCCGCCACCGAAAGACCGCGACGGTCATCCGACGCAACATCCCGCCCTGCGACCCCGGCAACCTGACTCATGGCGCCGACCCGGGTTTTGAACCGGTCATTCCAGACCTTGTTCCAATCAACGGTCTGGCGGGCAAGATCATTGCTGCCCAAAGAGGTTTCCGTTTCAGTGAAATCGCTGTCTTGCGGTTTCTTGGTGACAAGGTTCAACGCCCCGCCCGTGGTGCCGCGCCCCGCGATCGAGCCTGACGGGCCTTTGGTAATCTCGACCTGTTCGGCCATGAAGGTTTCGCGCACCGCCACGCCTGCATCGCGCACCCCGTCGATGAAGGTGTCATTCGAGGCCTTGAACCCCCGGATGAACAGCACATCACCAAAAGCATTGCCGCCTTCACCGGTGCCAAGCGTCATACCCGGCGTGGTGCGTGCAAGCTCGCGGATCGAGGTGGAGTTCTTGTCTTCCAGCACCTCGCTGGTCAGGGCCGTCACCGTCCGCGCGGTTTCCAGCAAAGGTTGACCAAGCAAACTGTTGGCCGAGGTCACGGCGCGGTAGCCCGCCACCGGATCAGCATAGGGCGACAGCCCGGCCTTTCCTGCCTCGGCGACAGGCGCGGCCACCGGGGCCGCCGCAGGTGTGGCGGCGGCGGGCGTCGCGACCGTCTTGCGCTTTTTCACCTTTTTCGGAACCACATTCGTCGCGGGTGCCGCGGTTTCCACATCAATTGTCGGCAAGAGGATTTCACTTGCATCTTGCGCGCCCGCCGGGGTCACCACCCCAAGCGCCGTAGCCGCCGCCAGTGCCAGAGGAGCTGCAAGCCCCGTCGTTGCCGAAGAGTATCCCTGCCGCAAAGAGGCAGGGCGCCGAATGTTCGCCATCGTGTTTCCCGTCGTGATCTGTTGAGCGGTGGCTGGACGGGGTCTGGCTGCCTTTGCGCCGCCTCTAAGATTTCCGACAGAATAAGTCAACAAGATGTGAGCGCAAAAAATGTTCCGTGATTTGGCTAAGTTACCTGGGCAAGATGTGCTGATGCAAAAATCTCTGACATCTGTTCAGGCCAAAATCTACGGCCGGGTTCTTCGCGCTTTTTCGGGCGGCGGACAGGGGACTGCACGCATTTGCGACCGTCCAGACGGTGTCATTTCGCCTGTCTTACAAACCGGGCGCATCATTCCATGCATTGCAAACTAATTGACAAAGTTTGCTGCGACATGCTCGATGCCCCTGAAGCGGGCAGGGGTCCGCGACTGAGGAAGCTGCCATGTCTTACCGCCCGCCAGAAACCTATGAAGAGCTGATCAAGCTGATCCATGACCGCTATGATGATATGAGCAAATCGTATCAGAAAATCGCGCTTTACCTGACGCAGAACCCCAATGATGTAGCGGTGCTGTCGGTCAACGCCATCGGGGCCAAATGCGGGATCCATGCCTCCAGCTTCGTGCGCTATGCGCAGTCCTTGGGCTACAAGGGGTTCAAAGAGTTGCAGGCGGTCTTTCAGCGCCGCCTGTCGACCGCCGCCCCGGGATTTGATGCGCGTGTGCGCGCTCTTGAAGCCGAACTTGGTGGCGCGAAGGAGGGAGAGCTTGGCTTTCTGGCAGAGCTTGTCGCGCGCGATGTGGCCTCGTTGCAGGATATGCTGGGCAATATGCAGGCGGGCGATCTGGCGGCAGCGGCAGAGCTGATGGAAAAGGCCGATACGATCTATCTGCTGGGCCAGCTCCGTTCGGCTCCGGTTGTCGAGTTGCTGCGCTATGTGTTGACAATGCTGGGCAAGCGGACCGTGTTGCTGGATGCCGGGGGCGGGTTGGCGACGCATATGGCGAAGGTGTCGCGTCCGAACGATCTGTTGTTCATCGTCTCGTTCCGTTTCTACGCCACCGAGGTGGTGAACGTTGCCGAGGAAACCGCAGGGCGAGGGGTGCCGATCGTGGCCATCACGGACAGCACGCTGTCGCCCTATGCAAAACTGGCGAAGGTTCTCTTTGCCGTGCCAGAGCATGAATATACCTTCTCGCGCTCGCTTGCGGCGCCGATGTGTCTGGCGCAGGCGCTGTGCGTGGTCTTGGCCTCACGGGTGCAAAAGAACAGCAGCGATCCGCGCATTCCAGTGGTGACCGGTCCTTGAGGGGTGGGCAACGCTGTTGAAAAGGGGCGCAGATCGCGCCCCCTTTGGGTCAGGTTTGCAAGGTCAATGGGCCATCTGGCACCGGCATTCCAGCCGCGACCGCGCCCCAGACGGATTGGTCAAAGTTGACGATGGCCCCCGTCATCAGCCCCGCATCCTCTGACACCAGAAAGTTCACCGCGCGGGCCGCCTCATTCGGGTCGACAAGGCGCCCAAAAGGCAGCGCGGCCGCGGCTTTGGCTTCCCAGTCGGGGTCACCGCCTTCGGCTTGAATTTCCCGCTCATGGTCTGAGGCCATCCAGCCGACGTTCAACTGGTTGACGCGGATGCGGTTGGCCATGACCGAAAAGGCCGTATTGGCCGTCAGCGTCGTCAGAGCCCCCTTGGAGGCGCAATAGGCGTTGATAAAGGGCTGCCCCGCAAGCGCCGAGATCGAGCCGATGTTGCAAATCGCCCCCTGAATTCCCTTGGCAATCATAAGCTTGATCGCCTCTTGCATCAGAAAATAGGGGCCGCGGACATTGGTGGAAAACAGGGCGTCGAAGGTGTCCGGGCTGGTGTCCAGAATCGTGCCACGCGCTGTTGAGGCGCCCGCATTCACCAGCACATCAATCCGCCCAAACAGACGATCGGTTTCCGCAATGACCATACGGCAGTCTTCGATCTGACCGAAATCAGCCTTTAGAAAGTGCGCCCAGATGCCATGCGCTTCGGCGATGTCACGGGCAACATGTGCCCCGCGATCCGCGTTGCGCCCGGTGATGACGATCCCCGCTGCACCTGCGGCCGCCAGTCTGCGGGCAATTGCGGCCCCCAGACCCTGCGTCGCCCCGGTAACGACGCAGATCTTGCCGTCCATCCGGTTCATTTGGCCACCTCATAGCCTGCCGCCGCCATCACCCGCAGGAGTTCCTTGTGGCCTTTGATCGCCATTTCAAGCGGCGGAGAGACCTTGGGATCCTGTTCGGCTTCGACGACGAACCAGCCTTCATAGCCCTTGCCGGCCAGCGCCTTGACGAGGGTTTCGAAATCAAGCGAGCCGTCCCCCGGAACGGTGAAGGCGCCTTTCACGACAGCATCAAGGAAGGACTCCTTGCTGCGATCCAAGGCATCAACCACAGGCCGCCGGATGTCTTTGGTATGGACATGGGTGATGCGCTTCCAATGGTTTTCGATGACGCGCAGATTGTCGCCCCCGGCAAAGGCCATGTGGCCGGCATCGAACAGAAGCGGCACAGAGGAGTGCTTCATCAAGAGGTCAAGCTCTGCCTCGGTTTCAATCGCCGCCGCCATGTGATGGTGGTAGCTGATCGGCATGCCCTCACGCGCACACCAATCGGCAAAATCGCTGATCTTGCGACCATAGGCGGCGGTTTCGGCTTCGGTCAGCTTGGGCTTGGTGGCAAGCGGGGCGGATTTGATGCCCTGCACCGAGCGCGCGGTTTCCCCGTAAACGATGCAGGGTGCCTTGGCCGCCTTGAAGAAGGTCATTTGCTGGGCAATGCGGTCTTTTTCCACCTCGATGTCGCCATCAAGCAGCAGGCCCGAAAACCAACCGCCACAGACCGAGATGCCGAAGCGGTTCAGGATCGGGCCGAGTTCGGCCATATCCATCGGGAAGCGACGGCCCGTCTCCATCCCGGTGAAGCCCGCAACCGCAGCCTGGCGCAGGCATTCTTCAAGGCTTACATCATCCGAGAGTTCGGCCAGGTCGTCATTCCACCACGCGATGGGGGCGATACCAAGTTTGGCTTTCATGTTCTTCTCACACTCCAACGCGCTGTTTTGCGCGGATTTCCTGTTGATGGGCGCGGGCTTTTTGCACGCTTTCCCGGTTCGACACCTCTGGCACGCCGACATCCCAATCGGCGTCGCCGGGAACCCAAGCATAAGCATCGGTCACGATCGAGATCACGGTGGTCCGGTCGTTTCCTTTTGCCCAGACCAAAGCTGCCTCCAGATCGGACAGGCTTTCGCAATGCCGCGATGCGGCCCCCATGGATGCAGCATGGGCGGCAAAATCAACATGCAGCGGGTTTTCGCGGTTCTGAATGCGGCAATCTTTCAAGAGGTTGTTGAAGCCTGGAACGCCTTTGAACTGTTGCAACCGGCTGATGACGGCGTAGCCGCCATTATCGCAGACGATAACAATCATCTTGTGGCCGGAAAGCACGGTTGAATAGATGTCAGAGTTCATCATCATATAGGTGCCGTCCCCCAGCATCACGATGGGCGTGCCACCGACGGCGCCGGGGCCAGCTTGGGCCATGGCGCAGCCCCAACCGGCAGCGATTTCATAGCCCATGCAGGAAAAGCCGAACTCCAGATCAAAGGTGTTGGGGGCTTTGACCCGCCAGCCTTTGGCGACCTCGCCGGGAATACCCCCCGCGGCGGCGATCAGTGTATCGGTGTCTTCGGCCGATGCGTTCACCACATTCACAACCTGAGCATAGGTCGGGATCGGCGTGTTGGTCGGGGCTTGGTGTTGGTCAAGCAGCGCGTCCCATTCGACAAACAGGGCCTTGGCGCGGGGCAGGTGATCTTCTGGGGCCTTCCACCCCGCCAGCACGCCATCCAGTTCTTCGACACATTCCAGCGCGTCACCGACCACAGCCAGCGCACGATGTTTCAGCGCGTCGAAACGGGCGGCGTTGATGGCGATGAAACGCGCGTCCTGCGCAAAAGCGGTCCATGACCCTGTGGTGAAATCTTGCAGGCGGGTGCCGATGGCAAGGATCACATCCGCCTCGGCGGCAAGGGTATTGGCCGAAGTGGACCCAATGATACCAATGGGGCCGGCATGAACGGGGCGGTAATGCGTCAGGCCGCCCTTGCCAGCGATGGTTTCAACAACCGGAATCCCGTGGGCGGCAGCAAACGCCGCAACCGCGGCCTCTGCGCCGGAATAGCGCACGCCGCCCCCCGCAATGATGAGGGGCTTCTTCGCGGTTTTGAGAAGGGCTGCCGCTTCTGCCATCGCCCGGCGGTCGGGACGGGGGCGGGGGATGGCCCAAAGACGCGGCTCAAAGAAGGCCGCCGGGTAGTCGAACGCAAGTTCCTGCGTGTCTTGTGGCAAGGCGATGAAGGCCGGGCCGCAATCGGCAGGGTCCAGCATGGCACCCACCGCCTGCGGCAGGGACGCGATAATCTGCGCCGGGTGACTGATGCGGTCCCAGTAGCGGGAAACCGCCTTGAAGGCGTCGTTCACGGTGATCGACGGGTCGCCGAAATGTTCGACCTGTTGCAGCACGGGGTCGGGTAGACGATTGGTAAAGGTATCGCCTGCGATCAAAAGCACGGGCAGGCGGTTGGCATGGGCGGTGCCTGCGGCCGTGACCATGTTCAAAGCCCCCGGCCCGATGGACGAGGTGGCGACCATGATCTGCCGCCGCCGCTTGGCCTTGGCAAAACCGATCGCGGCGAGTGCCATGGATTGTTCATTCTGGCCGCGCCAAGTGGGCAACTCGTCTTGCACCGCTTCCAGAGCCTCACTGAGGCAAGTCACGTTGCCATGGCCGAAAATGCCGAACACCCCACCGAACAACGGCACCCGCTGGCCGTCGATTTCTGTGACCTGCACTGTCAGCCATCGCACCAAAGCCTGCGCCACCGTCAGGCGAATCGTCGCGTGTTCCATTTGTCCCTCCGACCTCGATCTGTGCTGAGATAATAATCTTGCGCATTGAGTATTGACAATAGATGTTTAACGCAATGAGTATTGCAAGACCTGAATCGGGAGGAACAGGATGATCCGGATCGCTGTGCTTGGCTGCGGGCGTATTGGTGTGATGCACGCAAACAACATCTCGGCGCACCCGCGCGCCACGCTGGCCGGTGTCTACGACATCTATGCGCCTGCGGCAGAAGCTGTTTCTGCAAAGACAGGGGCGCAGGTCTATCCCTCTGCCGAGGCGGTTTTTGCGGCAAAAGATGTGGATGCGGTGCTGATCGCAACGGCGACCGACACACATGCGGACCTTTTGGAAATGGCGGTTGCGGCTGGAAAACCCGTGCTGTGCGAAAAGCCGATTGATCTGAGCCTTGCACGGGTGAACCGCTGTGCAACAACCATTGCAGGACGGTCGGTTCCGATCCAGCTGGGTTTCGTGCGCCGGTTTGATCCTGGCCATGCGGCGGTTCGCCGGGCGATTGTGGCGGGCGACATTGGTGAGCTGCATCAGGTCGTCATCACCTCGCGCGATCCCGGCATGCCGCCGCCGGCCTATACGGCTGTGTCCGGCGGTATCTTGCGGGACATGACGATCCACGATCTCGACATGGCACGCTTCATCCTTGCCGAGGAGGTGACCGAGGTTTTCGCCACCGGCTCTCGGCTGGTCGATCCGGCGCTGATGGACAAACTTGGCGACTATGACACCGTCACGGTTGTGCTGAAAACCGCCTCGGGCAAGCAGGCGATCATCAACAATTCACGGCAGGCGGTCTATGGCTATGACCAGCGGGTCGAGGCGCTTGGCACCAAGGGCATGGCGATTTCGGAAAATCGCCGGGCGCAAGAGATGACCTTGCATACCGCAGATTTCACGGGCCGCGCCGATCCATTGCTGAATTTCTTTATCGAACGCTACCGCGAAGCCTTTGATGCCGAGATTTCGGAATTTGTCGATGCGGTCGAGACAGGCCGTGCGCCCTCGGTCGGGTTCGAGGATGGGCGGATGGCGCTGGTTCTTGCCGAGGCGGCGCTGAAGTCCATCGTTGAGGGTCGTGTTGTGGCCGTGAAGGAGATTGTCTGATGTATGCGCGTTTCGGCCTTTTCATCGACGGGGCTTGGCGGGCCAGTGCCGATGGCGCCACCGCGCCCGTCTTTAGCCCGGTCACCGAACAGTCGCTGGGCGATTGCCCGGTTGCTTCGGTCGTCGACACCGAGGCCGCGCTGGCATCCGCCGAGGCTGGGCTTGCCGCTTGGGCCGCGACTGCGGCCTTTGACCGGGCCGACGCGCTGCACCGCATCGCCGACGAAATGATCCGCCGCACGGATGAGGCGGCCCGGATGATCAGCCTTGAAACCGGCAAACCCATCGCGCAGGCAGGGCGGGAATGGGCACTCAGCATCGACCAGTTCCGCTGGTATGCCGAAGAGGCCCGCCGCATCTATGGCCGCATCGTCGAATCCCGTGTTCCGGGTGGCCGATTCGAGGTGCATCACGAGCCTGTCGGTATCGTGGCGGCCTTTACCGCTTGGAATTTTCCCGCAGCCCTGATCGCGCGCAAGGTGGCTCCCGCCTTGGCCGCAGGCTGCTCCATCATCGTGCGCCCGTCGACGCAAACGCCGGGCGTGGCGATGGTGATGGTTGACTGCGTTCGGGCGGGCGGGTTGCCCCCCGGCGCGGTCAACCTGGTTGTTGGGCCGACGGGGGCGACTTATGCGCCGTTGATGGCAGCCAAATCGGTGCGCAAAGTGTCGCTGACCGGATCGACCCGCGTTGGCCAGCAAATGATCCGCGATGCGGCGGCAACGCTGAAGAAAGTGTCGATGGAACTGGGCGGCAATGCCCCGGTCATCGTCTATGATGACGCCGATCTCGAGGCGTGCCTGAATGTGGCCGTGCCGACCAAATTCGCCAATGCGGGCCAAGTTTGCGTGACAGGTGACCGGTTCTATGTGCATGAAAGCCTGCATGAGGCGTTTGTCGATGGTTTCGTGAAACGGGCCCGGGCGATCAAGCTGGGGGATGGATTGGACCCAAGCGTTGGTATGGGGCCGCTCATCAACGGTGGCCGATTGGCTGAGATGGAGAAGATCGTGGCGGGTGCGGTGGCAGCGGGGGCCAAGGTCGCTGCGGGCGGTGCGCGGGCGACAGGCTTTAATACCGGGCATTTCTTTGAACCGACCGTGCTGACGGGCTGCACAGATGATATGGCTGTGATGCGCGATGAAAACTTTGGCCCCATTGCAGCGATCAGCCGCTTTGCCAGCGAGGACGAAGTTCTGGCTCGGGCGAATGCCAGCGACATGGGGCTGTCGGCTTATGCCTTCACCACCAATCCTGCCCGCGCAAGACGGACGGTTCAGGCGCTGAAAGCGGGGATGGTCGGTATCAACTCTTTCGCCATGGCCGCCTCTGAGGCGCCCTTTGGCGGCACCAACCATTCCGGCATGGGCCGCGAAGGGGGCAGCGAAGGCATCCGCGATTACCTTGACGTCAAATCCAGCCAGATGGTGTGGTCATGATCCCGAACAAGCTAAAGGCCCTGTGGGCTGACGGAAAACCCACGATCAACGGGTGGTGCAGCATCGGCAACCCGTTCACTGCCGAGATCATGGCGGCGCAAGGGTTCGACAGCATCACCATCGACATGCAGCACGGCGCCTTGGATTACAGTTCTGTCCTGCCGATGTTTCAGGCCATGCGGGCCAGCGGGGCCACGCTGATGGCCCGCGTGCCGTGGCTGGAGCCGGGCATCATCATGAAGGCGCTGGATGCCGGCGCTTACGGCATCATCTGCCCCATGGTGAACACGGCCGAAGATGCGGCGCGGCTGGTCAGCTACATGCGCTATCCGCCGCATGGCCAGCGCAGCTTTGGCCCGACGCGGGTGTCATTTGCTGCTGGCGCGAACTATGCGGGCGAGGCGAATGACAACATGCTGGCCTTTGCCATGATCGAAACCGCCGAGGGCATGGAAAACCTTGAGGCGATTGCGGCCACGCCCGGTCTGGATGGTCTTTACGTTGGCCCGGCAGATCTGACCCTGTCGCTGACCGGGGGGCGTCTGGCGCCCGGGTTTGATCGCGAAGAGCCGGAAATGATTGCCGCGCTGCACACCATTGTGGCGGCCTGCAAAAAGAACGGTATCCGGGCG
>JACCDN010248483.1_pt1 | contig 10430 bp, 14 predicted proteins | sample 7441691 | NCBI WGS metagenome assembly JACCDN01 (sample SAMN15323439, study PRJNA562643) | freshwater metagenome | isolation source: river surface water | place: USA:Blue River Watershed | collected 2017-08-16
ATGGACACCCGGCTCGCTCAAACGCAGATCCAGTGCTTGCAGGCGATCAGCCAGTTGGCGAAGTTTATCGAGAAGACTGGGTTTCATGGCGGGCGTCAAGGAAATGGTGCGGATGGCCGGACTTGACTATCCAATATTTACGCGTCTTTCAGAGGCGCGCGGGGGATTTTTGGGGAGTATCGGCCAATCTCACCAGAAAAACGGGGTATTGATCAATCAACGGGGGCAATTATACCCAGTCACCACGCCAGCCGCGGCGGCCGGCTACTGGCAGCGGCACAAAAATCGGTTATTTAATGTTCTGGATCTGGTCATTGATCTGCTGCCGGCCCCGGACTGCCTGAATTATGGCGTCATTGTTGGCACGGCACGTTTTGCCGTACTCGATAGCCTGCCCGAGCGCCCTGGCCACGTCGTACTGATCCCCGGTCACCAATGGATCGGCGATCTTATTGCCGCACGACCGAAGCAGATCCTGGCTGATCGGTTCCGAGTTGACCGTTAATTGTGGCGAGCACGCCGTCAGGAAGACGGCAAGAAATATCAGCAGGTTTTTCATGACGAGCTTTCTCCAATTGTTGAGCAATGACGGCGGTGCCGTTACGTGCGTCAGCGATGCGGGAATCCCGCGAGGCAGATACAGCGCTATCGATAGCCTTGCTGCCGGCGCTGGTCGCCGCCTGGGCGGTTTCCTGAATTCCAGTCTTTTCAGCCTCTTTGACCGAGTTGTTGTGCCAGCAGAGCAGATATCCGGCGAGGAACCCGGACACGAAAACGGCTAGGTAAGCCAATGCTTTCCGGCCGTAGTTGAGCAGGCCGGCTGACAGCAGCGCAGGGATTTCGATTCCAAACATGATGGTGATCTCCTAGACGCCGAGCGCCTGACGGGCTTGGTGGTAATAGGCCATTCTTTCCTGCAGGCCATTGAGGCCGCCGTTGACGCGGCGGGTGATGGTCATCATGTCTTCCTTGTCGGCCAGTTCATTGAGGCCGTTTTTCGACCAGAACCAGGCGGCTGACATGGCGGCGCCTTCGGGTGCCGATACGATGTCCGGGGAAGTCAGCGCGTCCGTTGCCGTGGCGGCGGCGTAGCGCATATAGTTGTCGTGCCCGGTCAGCTGGATATATCCTCTGCCCCGAAATGCGAACCCCATGCCGGACGACTCCGGGCCGTTGCCCATGCGGTTGGCGTACACTCGGTTGGCGATTGCCTGCGGGTTGCGGCCGTAGCGGTTCGCTTCGTCGGTGGTCTGGAAATATTTCGGAAACACGGCCAGCAGCCGGTCCGGTGAGTAATTCAGGTTCTCTTCCATCACCGTGAATTCACGGGATTCGTGAGCGCACTGAGCCAGGAATGCCGCCTGACGCAGCGGCGTATTGATGTTGAACCGGTCCATCGCATCGATCAGTCCACTGATCTTATTGGGCTGGATGCGCGGAAAGACGCGCTTGATCTGGTCTTGAGTCATCATGGTCGATGTTTCCTAGAGATGTAGTTATGCAGTTCCTTGCGCAGGGCATAGACCAGCAGGCCGGCATTCATGACCACTTCGGCCGGGTCAGCGGTGACGAATCCGTAAAACGGGCCAATCGCCACACCGACACAGCCGACGGTGAACAGGGCGACACCCACGCGCATGAGGCAAGGCGTGGCCTTGGTAAAGTGGTTGATGGTGCAGATGCCGTGCACGGAAAGCGCCACGCAGACGAAGGCGTTGACGTACTCGATGGGGATCGTTTCGAAGATGTTCATCACTGGACCCCTCCGCCAAGGCGCTGTTTCACCAGGTCCACCAGAACCGGGGTAATGGACTGCCAGCCGTAGCCGAGCAGAAAGGCTGCACAGATCCGCAGCTCATCGGGCGGGTTGGATAGCCCGAAGAAGCTTGCCGTCATGGCACCGGCGACTGGGGCCACGGCACCAGCGAGCATGGCCGAGAGCGTGATACTGGAAAACGCTGCGGCGCGTGAGGTGGCAGCGACCTGCCCAAGCCGGAGCAGGCCAGCGAACAGCCCAATGAGTAACAAGCTGTATTGCATCCCGAAGATGCTGCCGACGACCGTGACTGTGCCGACCGAGAGCGCTGCAGCGGTGGCGGTTGCTGGCTCCGTCATGGGTACCCTTTCTTATTTTTTGGACGCAAAAAAACCCGCCGAAGCGGGTTATGTCTGGGTGGCGTTGATTACAGCCCCAGCGCCGCCTTCTGCTCACGGCCCCATGCACGGCACTCTTCTGCGTACTCGTTGTAGGCTTCAAACTCTGGGCTAGGTGCCGTGCGAATCAGCTTGATTTCGTCGCCAACGCTGTAACGCTCAGCGATCTTTTCCGAGACCATTTGACGAATCATGCGGACAAACGGGCTTGCATCAGAGATGGCCAGCTTCAATTCAGGCGTCAGCTCAACCGGTGTCACGGTGATTTCTTCGGGCTGGGCAGGCAGAACAGCGCCTTCCGGCAGCGATACATAGGTGACGCCATCAATGGTTGCCAGTTCTGAGCCAATGCGCTGGCCGTTTTCGGCTTCGGGCAGCTTGATTTCAACCGTACGCTGCGCGTCGATAAACTTTTGGTAGCTGACAATAGAGGTCATGGTGTTTCTCCATAAGGAACCGGATTAAAGACCGCAGGCTATGCGTCCGGCGAGCATGGCCAAGGATAGAGATCAGGCTGGCAAGCTTTCCGGCTTTGGCGGCGCGGCGAAACTTGAACAGGCTGTGTTTACGGATAAAGCGACGGCTTGCCCAGGTGCGGTAGCCGACAAAGTTGATGCCCCGGCGAACTGCTGCAATCGTGTATTTCGATAGCTCTAAGCCCAGACTGGCAATAAACACCTTGATCCGCGCCAGGGCGTCCAGGCAGGCAGCGCGACTGATGCCGAAGATGATGAAATCATCCACGTAGCGGCAATAACGCACCGCCTTCAGTACGCGCTTGGCGAAGTGATCCAGAGGATTCAGGTAGATCAGGGCGTAGGTCTGGCTCAGAAGGTTGCCAATGGGGATGCCAACCGGCTCCCCGTATTCAGCGAACTGCATCATCACATCCACAAAGCGGGTATCTTTGATCTTGCGCTCGATCTGCTTTCGCAAAACGGCACGGTTGATCCGGTAAAAGAACTTCCGAATATCCAGCTTGATCGTGTAACTACCCACTGGGGACTCACGCAAAGCCTGCTGTGCGTAGTCCGCTGCCTTGTGTGTTCCATTGCCCTTGCGGCAGGCGAACGATTGATCTATGAACCCCGCATTAAAAATCGGGTAGATCACCCGGTACATCGCGTGCTGTACCACCAGATCACAAAACGCCGGGGCGTATATCTGACGCGCCTTGGGCTCGTAGACTGTGAAGGTAAAGTACGGCTGCGGCTTGTAGCTGCCGTTGTGCAATGCGTCGTGCAGCTTGTCCAGGTTATGAGCCAGACGGCGCTCAAAGTTGAAACAGGCGCGGCGCGTGTGTTTGCAGCGGCTGGCGTCGAGATAAGCCAGGTACAGGTTCTCCCGACTGAAAGCCTCTTCAAACAGATAGCCATGGCGCTTCATAGAACCACCGCCTGACGTTCGAGTCGGCGCGATGCCGGCCTACTAGAAAGGCAATGAACCGCCGATTTCGCACCGAAGTGCCGGAAAACGTCTCCCTTTGTTCCACCATACCGTTGCCGGTTGCGAGGAGAAACAGAGTCGGAGCGGAACCCAATGTTGTTGTTCGAGTTCGCCCGTGCATTGTTGAGATTCAACGCCCAAACACCGTCGATGGAACCGTTGTTCCAGTTGCCGCCCGAGATCGGAGCCATGTTAAGACGCCTCCCGTTTTTGCTCTTTTTCTTGCTCTTGCTGACGCTCAAAGACCATCCAGCCACCGATCATTCGACCCAACTCATCGATGAGGCGACTGATCGCCAGAAACCGATGCGCGGCCTGCTTGATGGGTGACTTGTCAGCCTCTTTGCCGTCATTGAACTCAAAATACCCCAGTGAATTCGCCAGATTCACCAGCATGCGCCACTGCTCATGCCGAATATCCAGATTGGTCATCGCCGTCTTGCGGTGATACCGCTTCTGGCTTTCCACGATCAGCGCATAGACCTCATACATGCACACCCGGATCTGCTGGGATAGCGCGTACTTCTCGAACTTCGGGAAGTGGTTGAGGTAGATGTTCATGAGTTTCGCGGTCTCAATATATTTCTGGTTGAGTTCGGCTTCGGAGTGTTGGCCCATAGTTTTATCGGGGCATGGCTCTCGCCAGCCCCTACATCCTTACAAATACAAGGCGGAGCGGAACCCAATGTCGCCGTCCGAGTACGCCCGCGCATTGCTGAGAAGCAACGCCCAAACACCGTCGATGGAACCGTTGCTCCAGCTGCCGCCCGAGATCGGAGCCAGCTCCGCTGGCCATGCCGCAGGCTGATAGACGCCATCATTGCCGAAGGCGTTGGAACCGCCTGTGCCGCCAGTAATCGGCACGCCGAAGCCCGTAATGAACCAGTTATTGCCGCTGGTGGCTTCACTCAGCACCTGTGCCGTAGCGTTACCTGTTGTTACCCAGCCGTTGGCCTTAGTCAGTGATTGGTACGTTGCGCCGAGGCTCGTATACATGGCCGCAATGCCAGCCGCGCCGAACAGGTCGGTAGCCGCACCCGAACCGCCGGTGACGTTCTTCATGGCCACGCTGGTGTTCAGTGCGTACAGGTTCGTGCCGTCACTGGTCATACCCGGCGAGAACTCCCAAACGATGCCGTTCAGATCCGCAATGCCGCAGTTCTGGCCGTTGTGAGTAGTACGGGCAAACAGATTGGCCGAGCCAGTTTTGCCGCAGCCCGGATACGTGCCGTTACCATCCGCCACGTAGAGGATGGCCGAATCGTTGGTGTCACCCAAGGCGTTGTTGTTGTTACCCTTAGGGAAGTTGTTGGTAGCGTGATACCAGGCGCAGTACGTGGTGCTAGTCGATGCCTGAGCGTGCGCCAGCGACAGCAAGGCCAGCGCAGCACGTTGGAACTGGCTGGCAGCGAAGAAGCTAGATCCGCGTGTCTTGGCAGCAGCGATCGAGCCGCCCAGGTTGTTGGCCGGTGCGCCATTCAGTGCCGAATAAACCGCCGTCGATAGCGATCCGCGCTGGCCAGAACTCAGAACGATGCCGTTACGCAGGCTGGAAGCAACGCCGTTGTTGTTGCTGGTGATGTACTTATCGAAGAAGAAGCCAAGCTGGATCGCGCCGCCGTCGTAGAAAGCGCGATGCAGGGCGTAACCGGCAGCATTGGCCGTGGCCACGTCGGCATACGCAGAGAAAGGCTGGATGCTGACCGTATTGAGCGTCAGTCCGTTCGCGCCGGTACCGATCTTGTAGAAGAAGGCTGGCACCCAGACCATGACCGAGCCATCGGTGTACTGATAGTTGCCGTAGTTATCTGATGCCTGGTCGTTGTAGCCCAGCAGGCCACCCAAACCGGCAGGAACAGGGCCGGGGCAAATGCCCACGCCGAAGCCACGCTGACCGGGGATTCCGATCTGGTTGATGCCAGCGCTGTAGCCACTGCCAATACGAAGCCCAAATGGGAAGTAAGCCGGTTGATTGCCCGGTGCCTGGAAGTTGTCGAATACTGCAGTGCTCATGATTAAAGTCCTTGGAGGGTTGAGTTTCCAAGCCCGGTCACGGTGACGTTCGGGCCTACTTCTGTGTCGCCAAACCAGACGCCGTTGTAGCCGTCGGGGATGGTGATGTCGGTGTCGATCCGGTTGCTTTGCATGACAACCGTTCCGGTGAATGCCGCTGCCGATGAGGCGCTCAGGGCTGCCGCAACGGCAGACGCGTTGGCAGACGTTGCGCTGGCTGCTGCCTCTGATGCTTTCGTGGTTGACGTATTGGCGCCAGTCGTTGCGGTTGATGCAGAGCTCGATGCGCTGGTTGCGCTTCCACTTGCTGCTGTTGCGGAGCTCGATGCGCTCGACGCTGAGCTCGCTGCTGCTGTGGCGCTGGATGCCGCTGCCGTTGCGCTGCTACTGGCGTCCGACGCTTTCTGGGTGGCCGTTGTTGAGCTGCTACTGGCTGACGAGGCCGAACTGGCCGCTGCTGTGGCGCTGCTGCTGGCGTCCGATGCCTTCTGCGTTGCAGTTGACGCCGACGTTGACGCCGAACTGGCTGAGCTCGCTGCCTGTGATGCGCTGGTTGATGCGGCGCCAGCAGATGCTGCTGCCTGTGTGGCGCTTAGTTGTGCCGCTGCCTGCAGGGTCTGGGCAGATGAGTCGTAGTCATCCCACGAGGTGCCGTTGTAGATCCGGAATTTGTTTGGTGTGCCGGTGGTGTTTTCGTACATCGTCCCGTCTTGCAGGGTGATGCCGTTGGCGGTAGCGAATGACACTGCCTCAGAATCAGACGCGAACTTGCCAAGGAACAGCTGGCGAAAGGCGGCGAGCGCTGCTGACATCGATGCCTGAATCGTTGCTGCGCTCGATGCGCTGCCCGATGCGGCATTGGCGCTGGCCAGTGCATCCGCTGCCTTGGATACGGCCGTGTTCGCGTTGGTGATCGCAGTCGTGGCGCTCGATGCGGCACTGGTCGCGCTCGATGACGACGCGACTTCAGAGTTGTGCGCTGCGGTCGCTGAGTTTGCCGAGGCGGTGGCGCTGGACGCCGCTGCTGACGCAGAGGCTGCGGCCGCGATGATCGACGCCATGTTGGTGGCGCACGACCGGATGGCCGATGCCAGCGGGTCGCCGATGACTGTGCGGATCTCATCGGCGCGCACGACGAGCGCATCCAGTAGCGCCTGCGTGTTCTGTGTTAGCTGCGCTACCTGTTCTTCCAAGGTGAGGGCCATACCCTGATCCTTTCTTTAGGCGTAAAAAAACCGCCCGGAGGCGGTTTGTCTGATGGTTGCTGTCGGTTACCCGGCCGCTTGCTGCATCTCGGCCAGCACCGGCGTGATGATCTGCCATTGCTCATCGAGCGATGGAATTGGAAACCCCGTCAGCTGGTGATCGACCGTAAAAACCTTCAGCCGGTCACCGGCATCGTTAAACAGGCCGACGCAGATCGTCATGCGCATATTTGGCACATCGGTGTGGTTATCGATGATCTCAGCATGGGCGGCTGTTGCGCCCAATTCAGGGATCTGGATAGAAACGTCCATGTTTTACCTATCAGGGAATTCCCGCAGTCTGCAGGCGTTGTTCAATCGCGGTCACGCGCTGGTCTAACGAGATGAATTCGCTGCGTAGAACAACCGTATTCGGGTTGTAGAACTCAATCACGGCTTTACCGCCTGTGCCAGCGGCACCGCCGCCGAACAGGCTGTGATTCCAGTCAGCGCCGGAGTTCCGCCACGCCTGGTACCCTGCGCCACCGCCGCCGCCTGATCCGTATCCAGACCCTGCCGCGCCCCAACCATCATTTGGGTATCCAGGCGCGCCTCCAACACCCCAAACGGTCGTTGCGCCTTTGCCACCGCGTGCAGAAACACCGTTGTCAATATTGCCGCTTGGCCCAGATTCTCCAGCGGGATAGCCGCTGCCACCAGCGCCTCCAGCAATCTGACCATCTTGGTTGTCTGCGTGATAAATGTATGCCCCTTTGCCGCCTTGCCCGGGGTTAGCAACCACCAGATCGACCCAGGTGCTGCCGTTCCAGTACGCGACAGACGAGTAGGTGCCAGCCGTGCCGGCCGTTGCCCAGGTTGATGCCCCGGCACCGCCAGAGCCAACAATGGCCCGAATCTGTGTGCCAGGAGACAGCGTGATCGTACCGGTCAAATACTGCCCGGCGCCACCGCCGCCGCCACCGCCGGCTGATGTATCCCATTCACCGCCCTTACCAGAGCCACCGCCACCGCCACCAGCAATAATCTGGTAGCGGATCATTGACTCGTCGCTCGTCAGCGTGAAGTAATACGTTCCCGGTGAGCTGCGGTACTCCGTCACACCGGTCAGCGATCCCAGATCCAGTACACCCGCCATCAGCCGGCCGCCAAACGTGCCAGTCGCTGCCTGCAGTTCGCCGATGAATGTGCCGTTTGCAGCCTGTAGATCGCCAGAGAACGTACCAGACGCGCCAATCAGCGCGCCCTTGAAGCCGAGCACGTTGACGCCATTGACGGTGCCGATTTCTAGCAGCGGTGACGCGCCTGTGCCGTCTGGCTTCGCCATCATGAACTTGTCGGCGAGGAAGACCATCGAGCCGCCATCCACACCGGATTGCAGGTTGATGGCCGAGACATGGCCGTTGGCATCGACCTGAAGCAGATATTTCGCCTTGACGCCATCGAGCGCAGAGGCGGTGGCGGTCACGGTCTCTTTGACAGTGGCGTAGTCGCCTGTGTCCAGGCGTGCCTGAACCGCAACTACCGACTGAGCCAGTGCGGCATCACCATCTGACCGCGCCGTTTGCTCAGTCTGGACCGCCGCCAGCGCTTGGCCGGCTGTTGCAGCGACCGTGGTGATCTGCTGTGCCAGTGCGGCGTTATCCTGCGTGCGCTCGGTTTTTTCGGTCGTTACCTGGGCAGACGCTTGGAGCGATGCCTGCGACTTCAGCGCGGTGAGACCGTCTTTGAGCACCTGATTGTTGCTCTGCTCCCAGGCGGATGCGAAGTCGAGCGCGTCGATCTTACCAATGGGTTGGGCGATCTCATCGGCGAGTTGCTGCAGGCCGATTGATTTATCCAGGGATGCCAAGATGTCGTCCGCACTGGTGGTAGCGTGACCCTCGATGCCTGGCTGCGTCGTTCCCGGTAGGAAATCGGAGTAGTTACCAGACGTATCAACCACGCGGCCCCAGTAGTACCATTTCGTGCCGGGATACAAGCCGACATGCGCAAACTGCGAAGACGGGCTCTTGGCGGACGTCAGGATTTTGGCGTCAGCAAAGTTCTGGGTAGTGGATGCCCAGATTTCCGTGTAGTCACGATCCAGCTGCCCCTGAGCGAATGCCCAGTTGATAGTCACCTCAAAGGTGCCGCTCGTGGTTGCCAGCGACGTCAGTGGGTTTGGTTTTGCGCCTTCAGGGGTAAAGCTGTACGCCGTGGCCTGGTCGAGCGACTGTAGGCCCTGTCCATAGATGTTGAATGCCGGCAGCTTGATCCACAGCGTCGAGCCGATGCGGTTCTGTGGCAGAACGTACTTAAAGATCGCGTCGTCGAGACGGGCAAATTTGGCACCCTGCGGGTGGCTCGTCGATTCGCTGCCGAGTTGGCCACGGCGCAGATACGTCAATCCGTACTTATATTGCCCTGACAGATTAGCCGTCTCGTAGGACACGATCTCGCCATCTACCCAAAGCAGCGTAACGAGATTGTCGGCATCTACCTGCGACCCGCTTAAAAGCTGGCCTCGGCTCGCTGTCAGATCGGCATAGAGCGTGTGCGTAGTGTCTGGATCGGTGCCGTCAGGGAGCGATTGCGCCAGAACGCCGTGTCGGGCAGGGTTGTAAATGACGCCAATGCGCTTGTAGGCGTAGTTCGAATCAGACGCCCATACCTCGCACCCGCCCCAGAATTCGCCGCCGGACGCTGCAATCCAGAGTTCGGCGTTCGGCGCCGTCATGGCGTTGGTCGGCTGAAAAATCACCGGTTCATGGGTACTTCCCGGCGCGATGATCGTGTTTGCCGAATAGCCCTGGCCAGAAGGGGGCGTATGTTTGACGTGCGAGAACGCACCAAGCGGTGCATCTTCTGCCACAAACGAAATAACGCCGGCATCATCCTCCTCTGCGGAAAGCAGACGTACCGGGTAGTCAACTAGACCAAGAACCGAGTCGTTCAGGCAAACAATATCCGTCGGCTCAAGGCCGCACCATTGCCAGCCCAATTTGAACTTGTACTGGTTACGAATCGAGATCGAGCGCTGCAAGGCAATCTGGACAACCGTTGCGGCGACCGAGCCATCAACGATCTGATGGTATTGCATTACCGATGCAGGACGTAGACCGTAGGTGTCGATGTGCGCCTGATCTTGAACGGTGATCGTGGCGACGTTGTAGTCTTTGGCGCGGTCCAGGTACTCGATCGTGAACTGGTTATAGGCGACTGCAGACGATGAGGCATTGCGTGTCTGGCCAATACCATTGCGTACGACAATAACCGGGTCCTCGCTGTCCGACGGCTGGTAGTCATCGTCACCGATTGACGGCATTTCGCCAAAGTCTGGCGTGTAGGTCAGGCCATTGCCATAAACCGTTGCATCGCCGTAAGGGACGATCTTGATCTTTGCTTCGGAGAAATAGATCCCACTGTTCGTCGCATTCACCAGATCCTCGATCATCTGGTTGGCGGCGGTTTGCGAGGTATACGCAGGCGACAGCAGCAGGCCGGTGGCGATGCAATAGTTCGAATAAGCCTGCCAGTTGCCCAGCCGTCCAGCATCAATGCCGGGAACGCCATACTGCTAGGTCTGCAGCAGATCCCAAATGATGTCCTTCGGGTTGGCGCCATAAGTCCCGG
>JACCDN010430410.1_pt1 | contig 10430 bp, 10 predicted proteins | sample 7441691 | NCBI WGS metagenome assembly JACCDN01 (sample SAMN15323439, study PRJNA562643) | freshwater metagenome | isolation source: river surface water | place: USA:Blue River Watershed | collected 2017-08-16
GTACAGGTAACGGCCCTTAACCAAGCCGCGACTACCATGGCCCGCGATGTACGTTCAACACTGGACAGTCGGTTGCAACAACTACGCAGTACGCCCCCTGTTTCGGGATCCTGGAGCATGTTTGGTGGTTATGCTGGTCAGCATGGTTACCCAGCGGCTCCAGTTTCTGACCATGGCCAGTTCACGACACATAATTTAACCCTCGGTACAGACTATCAGTTGACAGAAAACTGGTCCGTGGGCTCCTTGATTTCAGGTTCCCGGAATAAACAGCACCCTTCCAGCCGTTATGAATACCGGAATCATGGTGTACTATTTTCGCTATTTTCAGCCGTCAATATCATGGAGAATGGCTTTCTATCCGCCGATCTGCATTTGTTACGCATGGATTATGACAATATTAAACGCCACATGACACTGGGCCCGATAACACGAACGGAAAACGGCGATACCCGTGGCCATCAATGGGGCGCCCGGCTGACAGCGGGATGGGATATTCCTGTCACCCCCCATATCAGTACCGGCCCGATGATACAATACACCCTGGACTACAGCAAAACCCATGGCTACAGTGAAAATATGGATGACAGCACTGCAATGCGTTTCAGCGATCAAACTTACCATGCACAGATAGCAGGTTTTGGCTGGCGACTGGACAGCCACTTTGCTGCCATAAAACCTTATCTTCACGTGGACTGGCAGCATCAGTTTGGTGATGATGTCTGGCAGGCAGGGGGTAGTCTAAAATCAAGTCAGACCTCATTCGTGCGCACCAGCGCAAGACAGGATCCAGATTGGGTAAATTTTACCCTCGGAACCAGCATGCCATTAGGAACGCGCGCTGCTGTTTTCGCCACGGTGTCACAAACGGCAGGCCTGAGCACGGGTGAACGATTCATGTATAATCTGGGTGGCAGCTTGAGTTTTTAAAATATTACAACAGGGTATGCTGAGCATAATGTCTGCATATCCAATACCAGACCTCTATTATAGCCGCTAGGAATTTACCATCTTTACCAGAATGCCCTCCCCCGTGCCAAAAATACAAATCCTTCACATAAAGGCAAAAGCATCACCATAGATATGGTCCTCCTGTGCACCACGTTCAGCACAGAACAACTCACGGGCAATTTTGGCCATTTCAAAACGACCGGCAATGTAAATATCATGTTGTTCCAGGGAAGAAAAATCCTGCAAGACCGCGCTTAATACCATACCCGATCTTCCTTTCCATCCCTCTTCTGGCTGTTCAACTACAGGTATTACATTTAACTGAGTGTACTGAGAGGCTAGCACTTCTAACTCGATTAAATCATAAAGATGTCTGGATTCACGTCCCCCCCAATAAATCGAGATTTTACGATCAGGCTGTTCCTGTAAGGCGGCCAGCAGGATAGAACGCACATAGGAAAAACCAGTGCCACCCGCAATCAGGACTAATGGCCTGGCACTATCTTCACGAAACCAGGCATCTCCATGAGGAATATCAATATAAAGTGTTTTTTCTCTGAGTATGTTGTCCATCACCGCCATAGCGTACAAATTCAGTTCAGAAGTACCGATATGCAGTTCAATATACTGTTTTTGCATAGGCGTCGATGCCATTGAAAACGGACGTTGATCACGCTCATCCATGACCACCATCAGATACTGACCTGCACGGAAAGAAAATGGCAATTCAGGAACCAGTCGTACCCGATATACCGTGTTGGTTATAGCTTCTACGGAGGTTACTTTACAGTTCAATATCGTCATGCGTTCTCTCTGTCGAGTCCTCAATGCAAAACTAAAAACAAAGGTGACGCATTTCAGCGCTTAGGATCTTTGTCACTGAATATGGCAAGCTCATCCCAGATGGCATCAATACGAGCCCTTACTTGTTGATCCATGTTAATAGGGCGTCCCCACTCTCTCTGAGTTTCTGCCGACCATTTATTGGTAGCATCCAGTCCCATTTTTGATCCAAGACCAGACACCGGTGAAGCAAAATCCAGGTAATCTATGGGGGTATGCTCCAGTAGTAACGTATCACGGGCAGGATCCACACGGGTTGTAATGGCCCAAATCACATCATGCCAGTCACGTGCATTAATATCATGGTCACACACTATAATGAATTTGGTATACATAAATTGACGTAAAAAAGACCATATCCCCATCATGACTCGCCTGGCATGACCCGCATATTGTTTCTTAATGGTGACCACAGCAAGACGATAAGAACAGCCTTCAGGCGGAAGATAAAAGTCTACAATTTCCGGGAATTGTTTTTGTAAAATCGGTACAAAGATTTCATTCAGTGCCATACCCATCACCGCGGGTTCGTCAGGGGGGCGGCCAGTGTAAGTAGAATGATAAATTGCATCCCGCCGTTGTGTCATATGTGTGATGGTAAATACGGGAAATGTATCTATTTCGTTATAGTAACCCGTATGGTCACCATAAGGCCCTTCTGGCGCTGTTTCACCCTGCTCGATATAACCTTCTAATATGATTTCTGCGCTGGCTGGCACTTCAAGATCATGAGAAATACATTTAACAACTTCCGTCCTGTGTCCACGCAATAAACCCGCGAACGCATATTCAGATAAACTATCCGGTACGGGTGTTACGGCCCCCAGGATGGTTGCAGGATCAGCCCCTATTGCTACCGCTACCGGGAAGCGCACACCGGGATTGACACGACACCACTCCAGGTAATCCAATGCACCACCACGATGGGGCAGCCAACGCATAATTAGCTTATTTTTACTCAACAGCTGCTGCCGGTAAATTCCTAAATTCTGACGTTCCTTATGTGGACCACGCGTGATAGTCAACCCCCAAGTTATCAATGGTGCGATATCTTCTGGCCAACAGTGCATTACAGGAATATGGCCCAAATCAATGTCATTTCCATCAAAACAACGTTCCTGACAGGGTGCAGAGTGCAGGCATTTTACAGGCATGTTTAGTACCTGCTTAAACTTTGGTAGTTTTTCAAAAAAATCACGAAACCCTTTGGGTGGCTCAGGCTCCTTAAGAAACGCCAGTAGCTCGCCAACTTCACGCAAAGCAGCGCTATTTTCTTTACCCATCCCCAAAGCAACCCTTTGTGTTGTACCAAAAAGATTACACAACACTGGCATGTTATAACCTTTTGGATTTTCAAACAAAAGAGCAGGTCCCCCCGCACGCAGAGTACGATCGGCAATTTCAGTCATTTCCAAATAAGGATCAACAGGCTGGATAATACGTTTCAGATCACCTCTACGTTCCAGCAACGCAAGGAAATCACGTAAGTCACGGTATTTCATGATAATACATTATGGCACACAGCATGGGCCATATTACAGGCCCTCTTTAATAACACGCTTTCTCTTTTTATAAAGACCACAAAGTAAACTGAAATTATTATCAAAAGGCAAAATATCATACCTCTGACGGGGTTATTTACTGATCATACAACCACTGTGCAACACGTTTGGCAAAATAGGTTAATATTCCATCAGCACCTGCGCGCTTAAAGCACATCAGTGATTCCATTACCGCAGGCTGCTCCTGTAACCAACCATGTTGAAAAGCCGCCATATGCATGGCGTATTCACCAGAAACCTGATAAGCGAAAGTTGGTACACCAAAGGTATTTTTAACACGATGCACAATATCGAGATAAGGCATTCCCGGTTTCACCATGACCATATCTGCACCTTCCTGCAGATCTTGTGCAATTTCCTGTAAGGCTTCATCTGTGTTGGCAGGATCCATTTGATACGTTTTTTTATTGCCATCTTTTAGATTCCGGCTGGAACCGATTGCATCACGAAATGGACCATAATAACAGGAAGCATATTTAGTCGAATAAGACATAATTTGAGTATTCACCAAACCCTGTTTTTCGAAGTGATCACGTATGGCACCGATGCGCCCATCCATCATATCGCTGGGTGCCACAATATCAGCACCCGCCTGTACATGAGAAAACGCCTGACGCACTAAAATATCCCTGGTAGCATCATTAACGACATAGCCCTCGTCATTGATAATTCCATCCTGACCATGGGAAGTATAAGGATCAAGAGCCACATCAGTTAAAATGCCTAATTCGGGTACAGCCTGTTTCAAGGCACGCACCGCCTGTTGTATCAGGCCATCCGGGTTCCAGGCTTCGCTGGCATCGAGTGACTTCAAATCTTGTTCAACCACCGGGAAAAGGGCCATAATGGGCACACCCAATTTGGCAATGATTTCAGCTTCTTTCAGGAGCAAATCAATGCTCATACGCGATACACCAGGCATGGAATGAATTTCTTGCTGGCGAGAACGACCTTCTATAACAAATACCGGATAGATCAAATCGTTTACCGTGAGTTGATTCTCTGCCACCAGGCGGCGACTAAAGTCCTGATACCTTAGACGACGCATGCGCCGACCAGGAAAACTGCCAGGAAACACATAACTCATTTCATGCTCCTATAATGCTCATAAATCTACGCCGTCCTTCAGCTTGATCAAAAAATGAATATCTGCTTTTTTATGCCATTCAAAATGATTATGGTGCTTGGTCCTCCGTAACTTGCACGTGGTTTCGACTTTTCCCTGACCAGGATCCAGCGAAAAGAACACCAATTTCAAACAAGAGGTATATGGGTATTGCTAACAGGGTTTGAGAGAAAATATCAGGTGGGGTCAGTAACATGCCAATAATAAATGTACTCACCAGAACATAGGGACGTTTTTTCTTAAGAAAATCAGGTGTAACAATACCACTCCAGCACAGTAAAAGAATCGCTACCGGTATTTCAAAGGATATGCCAAACGCCATAAAGAACGTCAGGGCAAAACTCAGGTAATTATTGATATCAGTTGCAATCAGCACACCTTCGGGGACAGTTTTAGTAAAGAAACCAAACACCAGTGGAAACACAATAAAATAGGCGAATATTACCCCCAGATAAAATAACAGACTACTGGAAATGAGTAGCGGAGCTATCAGGCGGCGTTCATGTCGGTACAATGCAGGCACGATAAACGCCCACACCTGATAGAGAAGCATAGGCACAGAAACAAATACAGAAACCATGACAGTGAGTTTTATAGGCGTTAAAAAAGGCGAGGCGACATCCGTCGCTATCATACTGGCACCCTGTGGCAACTGTTTTATCAGTGGCAAAGAAAATAACTGATAGATTTCATTAGAAAAATAAACCAATATCAAAAAAACGACAAAAACGTGAGCCACACAATACAACAGACGTTTACGCAGTTCTATCAGATGACTGATGAGAGGTTGAGTATCATCAACAACCATATCTTAACAATCATCACTAGGTTGATCAGAAACAAAAACTTTTGGCGATGCAGATATTGGGTTTAATGCCATCGTTGTATTTTTCATCGCTACCTGAGCAGGTGCTTGATCCTCGGGCATTAGAGCGTCATGGGATTGCTTTACCGATGCAGGTTGTGCTGGCACTAATTGCACCATCACTGGATCTTCAGACAACACATGCTGATCTTCAGCATGTGGGTTTGTATTGCCATGACTATGATATGAGGGTTTTATAGCTTGAACCACCTGCCTCAATTCGCCGGTAGACACTTTTAATTCTTGGGTCAAATTTTGCAAACCCGCTTGCTCAGCTTGTTTTAAGCTGTCCTGCAAAGCGTGTAGTTTTAATTCTTGAGACAGCTCATTTTGAACGCTGGCGGTTAATGAACGTAACCTTGTGATCCAAAAGGAGACAGTTTTTACCGCCACCGGTAAACGTTCTGGTCCAAGGACAATCAGACCAATAACTGACACCAATAAAAGTTCACTAAATCCAATATCAAACACGGTTTATACCTGTTCTTTATTTTTCTTTAACTCTTCAGGCTGTCTTTGTACCGGTGATCCAACAATTTTTTTAGCGGTAAAGTCAGCATCATGGTGGTTGCTATCAATATGAGTCGAAGGCGTAGTATCATCCATCACGGCTTTTTTAAAGCCCTTTATTGATGCCCCTAAATCTGACCCTAAAGTACGAAGCTTATTGGTGCCGAACAACACCACCACAATCACAGCAATAATCAATAGTTGCCAAATACTCACACCGCCCATGCTATTTACCTTTCAATCTGTTCCAATGATGACCTTGTAAAACGCCAGATTCATGCGTTATACCCTGAATTTTAACTAGCTCGTCCCCAGCCAAAGACCCAAACCATAAAACCCGCAACCATAAAACCTTCACCAAATCGCGAAACACCGGCAACGAATAAAATGGTACCACTTACCAATAGTGTAGCTCCTATACCAAACAAATACCGTGATTTTCCCTGCCTTATTTGCTGTTCACACATTTTCAGGCTGAGTTTATCGACTCTTTGTCGCAAAAACTTATGTTGTTGTAAGCTGTCATAAACCAGTTCAGGAAGTTCAGGTAATTTTTCTGCCCAAAATGGTGCTTTTTCCCGGAATGCCCGCAGTACTGCCGGTAATCCAATTTGATCTTTTAACCAGTTTTCAAGGAAAGGTTTAGCCGTTGTCCAGAGATCAAGTTGTGGATAAAGTTGACGTCCTAGCCCTTCAACATACAATAACGTTTTCTGTAAAAGCACCAATTGCGGCTGTACTTCCATATTAAAACAACGTGCTGTATTGAATAAATCTAACAATACATGACCAAATGATATTTCAGCTAATGATTTTTCAAAAATAGGTTCACAGATCGTGCGAATGGCAAATTCGAAATCTTCTACACTGGTATCGGATGGCACCCAACCAGAGTCAACGTGTAATTCTGCAACCTTACGATAATTACGGTTAAAAAATGCCAGAAAATTTTCAGCCAGATACCGTTTATCTGCTTTATTCAGAGAACCGACTATTCCACAATCAATACCAATATAACGAGGGTTAGCAGGATTTTGATAACTCACAAGAATATTCCCAGGATGCATATCAGCATGAAAAAAACTGTCACGAAATACCTGAGTAAAAAATATCTGAACACCGCGTTCCGCCAGTAATTTCATATTAGTACCCTGAGTCTTCAGTGCAGTAATATCTGATACTGGAATACCATAAATCCGCTCCATGACCAGAACAGTTTCACGGCAATAGTCGGAATAAACTTCAGGAATATAAAGCATGGGACTATTTTCAAAATTACGACGTAACTGAATCGCATTTGCAGCTTCGTGTAATAAATTAAGCTCATTCAACAAAATTTTTTCATATTCACGTACTACTTCGCACGGACGTAATCTGCGTCCATCAGACAGTAATTTAGGGAGCCAGCCTGCAAAACGGTACATTAAACGTATATCGGCTTTAATAACTTGGCAAATATCAGGTCGGATCACCTTTAATACGATTTCCTGGCCATTATGTTTTAAACGAGCAGTATGAACTTGAGCAATAGAAGCCGAGGCCAATGCCTGTGGTTCGAAATCATCAAACCACGTTTCCAGCGGACCTCCCATAGCCAATTCAATATGTTTACGTGCCTCGGTACCATTAAAAGGAGCGACTCTATCCTGTAACAATGCCAGTTGATCCGCAATGCTTGCAGGAAGAAGATCCCGACGAGTTGATAACATCTGGCCAAATTTAATCCATATCGGGCCTAGTTCCTGCAAAGCAAGACGCAAACGTTCGCCTAATAGTTTGTTTTTATGGTTATTTTTCAACCAAAAGAACAAATGCCGCCCAACACGTAAAGGTAATGCCAAGCGAATTTTAGGAATTAATTCATCCAAGCCATAGTTCAACAATACACGCACGATCAAATACAGACGCCGAAATTCCGTCAGTGCCATCAGTGTGTCTCCATCATTGCTAACCGGGCACTCAAACTATTCACTGCACTTGTGACGGCATCCACCTCGTCATTAAAGCACGATATTTGTAACGGGTTAGGCGCAAGTTGGTATTCTTCTGTGATTATCTCTGCCAGGAATAATTGCTGTCTCTGTACAGTGGAATGAAAAAAATGAATACTTTTTCGCAATAGTTGCTCTACACTCTGGGCAGCAATATCGCCAAGATAAGGTGCTAAACACTCGGCTGGATCCCATTGTGCAGGATCCAGCAATGCCATGACTTGTTGTACTAACTGCAGATCACCTTCAACAATTAACTCACCAGAGCGTATTACCTGGAATAACTGTTGGCGATCATGCAATATGCGCAACACGGAAAATCCTGTTTTAACGGTACAGTCGATGTTACCATCCCATTTTCCTAAAATATCAACCTGTCTTGCGCTAAACACTAAAAAAAATGGAGTATTAACCTCTTGTAATTCAACACACAGCACTTTACCCACCAAACGCAAACGAGCTGCCTGCATGCCTGCATCCCGCAAGAACAACTTGTTGAGGGCCACTTCCAGCATGGCTGTTAAAAAGAGTACTGGCAATCGGGGCCTGTCCATATCAAAATTTAAAGCCACGATGCAACGCGACAATACCTGCTGTCAGGTTCATATAAGTAACGCCTTCGAAACCTGCATCGCTCATCATTGCTTTCAGTGTTTCCTGATCAGGATGCATACGAATAGACTCTGCCAGATAACGATAGCTTTGTGCATCCTGCACCACGATTTCCCCCATCTTCGGCAAAACATGAAATGACCAGGCGTCATAAATTTTACTTAACAACCCTGTCCTTGGTTTAGAAAATTCAAGCACCAGCAGACGCCCGCCCGGTTTTAAGACGCGAAACATCGAACGAAGCGCTTTTTCTTGATCAGTCACATTTCTTAAGCCGAAAGAAATCATAATACAATCAAAATAATTATCCAGAAAAGGCAAGGCTTCGGCATTAGCCTGAACATAATGCACATTACCCACAATACCCTGATTGCGGAGTTTTTCCCGGCCTGTTTTCAGCATAGATTGATTAATATCAGCTAATACGACCAGTCCCTGTTCACCAACCAAGCGGGAAAATTTACCTGTAAGATCACCCGTCCCACCCGCTAAATCCAGTATCTGCTGATCTGAACGAATACCACTGCAATGAATGGCTAAACGTTTCCAGATGCGGTGAATACCAAACGACATGAGATCATTCATCACATCATACTTAGCTGCCACTGAGTGAAAAACAGAGGCGACTTTCTCTGATTTCTCTTCCCATAGCACGGTACGGAAACCAAAATGGGTCGTTTTGTTTGTTTTATCCGACATTCTCTGGCCTGTTCTTCAGTCAATGTTGCTGATATACCATGACCTGGCGTATCACCCGACAGCACATCAATCTCTAAATATAAATCATTACAAAAGATGACGTGCCGCCGCTACCACAACCCTGATGGCTTTATTTTCAGCCTGCTCCATCAGCGCAGCACCAGGCATTTCCTGCTGAGTACGATTGACAATCACGCCAGCAACCATACCCGCACGTAGACCCTGGCTGGAACACATGGTAAACAGGGTGGCAGATTCCATTTCATAATTCATAACACCCATAGATTGCCATTCTTTCATTGATCCATGAAAGTCTTTCACGACACGACCAGAAAACGTATCATAACGCTCCTGACCTGGATAGAAGGTATCTGAAGAGGCAGTAATGCCTGTATAGGTTTTTACACTAAGCGATCTGGCTGCTTCAACCAGTGCTGTGGTACAGGTAAAATCTGCTACTGCTGGAAATGCCATGGGAGCAAAATGCAGACTTGCACCGTCCAGACGAACGGAAGCTGTTGTCACTAGAACATCACCCACATTAATATGGCTTTGGATAGCACCTGTCGTGCCAATACGTAAAAAAGTACTAATACCCAACTGAGCGAGCTCTTCGACTGCAATGGAAGTGGATGGCCCCCCTATACCCGTTGAACAGATAATTACCGTTTTACCATCCAACTCTGCACGCCAGCTGACAAATTCACGGTGAGAAGCCAGATGCACTGGATTTTCCATCAAGTGAGCAATTTTCTCTACACGTTGTGGATCGCCAGGAATAATCGCCAACGTGGCTTGTTTTAAATCGTTCTTGGTGAGGCCAAGATGAAAAACGTCAGGTCCAGACATAAAATATTCCATTTTGATGATAACCGTTCAGTCAATAAACAGGAAATACCACCCCAAATATTATCTGATACGACTGTGGAAAAACGACAGAAAAATATTCAAAGTATATTAAAATAGCTAATTATAACAATAGGATAAAATATATTCAATCAATAATAAGTTGATTCCCGATCACATCAATACGATCAGTGCATATACAGTCAACACCCCAATTTAATAATTCCTGCGCTTGGTGGACACCATTAACGGTGTATCCCATGACGCGTAAACCTGCGGCTTTTAATAGAGTGACCCGTTTTGCATTAAGCGCCCGGTAATTAATGTGTAACGAGATACAGGCTAGTTGTCGGGTAAGTTCTGGCCATCCCTCATCCCATTGGCTTAATATCAAACCACGCGGCAGCTCTGGTGCAACCTGCTTA
>JACCDN010785634.1_pt1 | contig 10430 bp, 9 predicted proteins | sample 7441691 | NCBI WGS metagenome assembly JACCDN01 (sample SAMN15323439, study PRJNA562643) | freshwater metagenome | isolation source: river surface water | place: USA:Blue River Watershed | collected 2017-08-16
ATGGCGACGGCGCGCATGGTCACCTCGCTTTCCCCCCCGTAAGCGGGGGCACTTTGGGCCCGAAGGGCCAGCCAGTTTTGAAAACAAACCTTTAAATTTGTTTCCTTTTCAAAATCAGCCGGCCCAATAAGTTAAGATTGTTGAAAGAACGTATCATTACAGAGCTTTCGCACTCTATAATCAATGAATTTTTTCAAAAAAACTCATAATTTATACCTACCATATTCTCGTTCTTTTGTCCAGAAATTTGTCCACAACTCGTTGACTCTCCCTTTCCTTATTTGTTATACTCAAAAAACAATACTGTGAATAAACCCTAAATATCTTTAGAAAAATTTTATCTCCCATTAGGTATACTAGAGGTCTTATTTACTTGTATCTATCCTATGAACAAAATTTTGGACAAAAGACCACTCAAAAAAGTTGCTCTGCCTACCACAGGAGATATTTTGGAGGCACTTTTGGATTTTTCAGGACGGATGGATCAAAAGTTTGAAGGAATTGATGAAAAATTTGAGAGCATTGACCAAAAGTTTAAAAAGATTGATGAACGGTTTGATAAAATAGAGACCGAACTCATCGCAATTAGGACTGAAATCACTGACATGCGAAACGAAATCCGTCACATCTGGACCAAACTCGATGATATTGATGGTCGTCTTACGCGATTAGAACGTAGGACGATTGAAGATTCTGATAGTCAGGGAAAGTCGATTGTAGATTTGCAAGTTCGAGTGAAAACCATTGAAAAACATTTGGCTTTTTAATTCTTTTCTAAACTCAAAGAATTATGACGAAGAAAAAATCAGACCAAAAATCAACGGAAAATGAACAAAAAATAACAAAAGAAGAAATACATCAAGAGCTCAAAGATATACGCACTACACTTAACGCTACAAAAGAACGTCTTTATGTTTCCCTAAAACAGGCATCTACGCCTGATCGTACAAGAGAGATTCTCAAAATGCTCGAAGGTGCTGAAGATGTCGAAAATCGTCTGCGAAAACTCGAAATACAAGAGTTTCATAAATGATAAAAAGAGTCTGCCAATCAAAGCAGGCTTTTTTTATATTATCCCCAATGATATATTTTTTTTCTCTGATATGTGATATACTATCATTAACTTTTTCGCATTTTCCTATGCGCACTTGCGCTGAACTCTTTGGTAGATATCGCAACAGACTCAAAAATCTTACCAGACGTCAAAAATTTACGTCGATTTTTTTGGTTTTGAGTTTTGCTATTGGTATGTTTTTGATTCCTGGCGAGGCGTCTGCAACCGTGGGTGAAGAGATTACCTCGTGGGTTACTCAGGCTTGGCTTTGGCTGGCCAGTCTTGGTATACAGCTCGCTATTTTCTTTTTGAAATTTTTTATCTTGCTCGCAGGGTATAATGGCTATATCAATGCAGATATTGTCAAATTTGGTTGGAACATTGTTCGCGATGTTGCCAACATGTTTTTTATTGTTATTTTACTCGTCATTGCATTTGGTACGATCCTCGGACTTGAGCAATACGAATGGAAAAAGTCTTTGCCAAAGCTTGTTTTTGCTGCTATCTTTGTCAACTTTAGTAATGTGATCTGTCAGTTGATCATCGATGTTTCACAGGTCTTTACTATTACCTTTCTCAATGCAGTGGCTGGTACTGCTGGAGGAAACCTGATTAGTCTGATGAAATTTGATAATGTTTTTGCATTGGTAAAAGACGATCCAGGGGGAGATATCCGGGGACAGCTTTTTATTGGTGCTCTGATGGCCATGATTTTTTGTCTTATCGCAGCTGCGACGATTGGTTCTTATGTGATCGTCATGCTTTATCGTGTGGTTACTCTTTGGTGTTTGATTATTCTTTCACCTCTGGCGTTTTTGTTTAGTATTCTTCCGAGTACAAAGAGCTATGCTGATGAATTTTGGAAAGAATTTACAAATCATGTGATTGCGGCTCCGATGATGGTGTTTTTTTTGTGGCTGGCATTTGCTACGTTTGGAGCAGGGGATGTGGTGACAGACAATCTTCAGGCCCACAATTCGCTCGTTGGGTACAGTCTTAATTCTGTCGGAGCTGATGCTGATGCTGTAGCTGCTCAGGCTGGTGGAAAGGTCAGTAATTCAGAAGCCACCACATGGCTCAATTTTGCAAACTTTGCTGTGGCCATTGGGTTTTTGCTCATAGGTCTTGAGCGCGTTCAAAAGCTCGGTGTCAAAGGCGGCGACTATATTCAGAGGGGAGTTGGCTTTGCCAAAAATGTCCTCACTATTGCTGCGGGTGTGAGACTTGGAAGCTATGCTCTCGATAAAGGAAAGGATGCCGGAGTCTTTGGCTTGAACAAACTTCCTGGTATTGGTGGAGATGCTTGGAGGAGACGTGGTCGTGCTATTGCCTCTATTGCAAAGATAAAAGGGCATCAGTTTAATAACAAGCGTGATGATTTGTTTTCTAATTGGCAAAAAAGCAAAAATCCGTTTGGAAAAGGTGCTGGACATCTGGGTATGTTCCTTTTGGGATCATCTGCTCGTTCAGAAAAATTGGCAAAAAATTGGGAACAAGCAGCTGAGAGTGCGTTTAGAGAATGGGATGAACGTGTCAGTACCAGTAAAACTGCGAGTGGAAGAGCCAAGCTCGAGTATGGTATAAAGGCTGAGATTGCAGAACATCTGTCTGGTCAGAAAAAGAGAATCAAATTTGCAGAAGAAAAAGAACGTTTGATCGAAGGTAATGGTGGTAAAAATCCATATCATGAAATGGAACAAGAAACAGCCAAAGCAAGTGCTCAGGCTGATATTGTCGAGGGAAAATTGGAAGCACAGGAGCAGAGACTCAAGGCTGAATACAAGGCTTTTATTGCTGGGTCTACTGATAAGATGCCAATTGATCCTCATTTGACTGACAAGAAAAGAGCTGCTGAGGAGGACAAATTAATTGAAGAAAGAGATGGTGTCTCCGCTGTACCTGGTCAAAAAACTAAATTGGGCTATAAAGAACGCACTCAACAAGAAGCTGCTGAGTTGGCACGTTATGAAGAAGCAAACAAATTGGTTGTCCAGGGTACAGAAATTGATAATGCCAATGCTCGTGATGCTGTGCTCGTGGCTCGTGGAGAATCGCCTCGGTTTTTGGATGCCCTCAAACAAAAGCACAGAAAAGAAGAAGATGACTTAAGAGGTTCTTCGAGTTATGATCGTGTTCAGGCTAATTTGAATGATGTATACGAAAGATTAACGAAGGCTCCTGCAGGTTCTCTCGAGAGAAAACAACTTCAAAAAGAGCTTGCTTCTTTGATGAGTTTTGCTCAAAGTAAAGGAATGATTTTTGGTGGTGGTTCCATGAATACAATCAATAGTAAATTTAAAGGTAACGTAAAAGGAGTGGCGGCTGATGATATCCTTGCGGCACAGGCACGCACATTGTCCCCTTTTCTTGGAAGAGCTGTAGATGCTACCCCTGATGGAGTAAAAGAAGCATTCCTCGAGTTGCAAAAGAATATTGGAGATGAACAACAATTTCTTGCTTTTATGCGTAACCTTAAAGATACTTCTGAAGCTCAAGCGAGTGAAGGTGCCATTACTCAGGCTGGTCTTTTTAAGGAAGTAAAGATAAAGGGAAAATATGTTATTCAACTCACAGATGCCGTTGATGATAAAAAGTTTATTGATGGTAAAAGAGACTTTTCGGTGGATCGTGCCAACTTTAGTGTCATTAGCTCAATGAAAGGTGCGGTAGATACTGAACGCCTTTCAAGTGGTGCAGAAATAATAAAAGTATCTAGTCCAAAAGCTCGAGAAAATATAATTTCGATGTTTGGAAATTTGACTACAGAATCAGCTGATAAGGTAAAAGATGCTCTTATAAGAGAGTGGGATAGTATTATTGAAAATACCGATCAAAATGATTTGTACAGGCTCTTAAAAGACTTTAAAGATAAAGTGGATATTAAAGCTTTACGTATTATGTTTAAGAGAACCAAATTAAAAAATAGTGCAGCGTTTAATGATCAATCGTTTAAGAACGAGCATGGCGATCTTTTATCGTGAGTCCACAACTAATGTTTCTTGTATAGTATGTCCTTCATTCCTCGACAACTCAACTCTCAAGATTTTGCTCTCGTGCAGGCAGAGTTTTTGTCTCTTTCTGACAATCCTCAGAAGATGCAAGATGCGTGGAGTGAAATGCATGAATTTTTTCGCTCTGCGAGTAGTAAAGAAGATCAGATCTATCGTGATACATTTTTTTATTGGTATACGGATCTCACATGGAAAATGCTCAACACTCTTGATAAAGAGGCCTTTCTTGTTGCCATACCCCGGCAGATATCAGTGGCATTGGCTATCGGTTATGATCTCTTGAATAGAATTTGTTCATATCTTCTTATTCGTACCAAAGATGAGAATGAGATGACTTCGTTTTTTTCCAAACTCAAACAAAATATTTTTGCTTCTCCTGCAGTCCTCGGTCAGTGGCAGGGAAAAAATGTGACAGTTGCTGAAATAATCAAAGAAACCATAGCTCTCAATCAATCAGGAAATGATTCTCTCAAAAGTGCAGAATTTCTTGCCAAACTCAAATCTATTCTCTCAAAGAAAGAAGATGTTGAAAAAGGTTTTACCATTGCTTCGGCTGACCAAATGGTTGATCGTTTTGATACGATGGTGCAATTTTTTATTGGTGTTGCTCCTGAAAAAGCCTATTATCTGATTGATGCTTTGTTTCATCCCGAGCGATACGAAAAGAGAGAGCCTGGAGTAGAAACAAAAGGAGAAGAACTACAGTCTGATGTTCCTGCTGTTGATAGAGTGCCAGAAGAAGATTCTCAAAAAATGGATAATACGACACCACCAACGCTCGCAGAAATAAAAAATCTTGTCGATTCAGAATTTTCCAAAGATGAAACTGGTCAATATGCAGATATTGAAGCAGTCTTTGGCCTCCTCGATCAAATTGCCGAGGAATATAACGACGAAAAAATAAAAGAATATTTTTATTTTGATGAAAATGTCGGAGGATTTGTTTGGCTCGAGCCATCTAACTAAACTATGATTGATTCAAAATCACCTGCCAAAATTCCAGTCAAAAAATCTGATGGTACTACCGTCTTTTTGACCATGGATGAATTTCGTGAGTACAAAAAAAAATCCACGTCAGTTGCGAGTCCTCAGTCGAGTGTAAGTTCTCCTCTTATTTCAAAAGTTCAAGATACAAAGCAGCCTAAAAAACTCGAACAAGGGAAAGTCGAAAAAATAGAAGTACCACTTCCGATGGTTGCAGATACGCATACAGAACTTGCAAGCACTACACCTGTCAAAGATATTTTTTTTGATGAACCAAAACAACAAAATACCCAGAAAAAATTCGAAAAGGCTCCTGAAGAACCGCAACAAAAGGCTTCTGAGCCTGTTGCTCCTGTCATTGCGAGTGTTGCGAAGCAATCTCTGCCTGTTTCCTCTCCAGATGCTGTTCCTGCCGAATTAGTGGCTGAGGCTGCATCGGCTGTGTCGTCATCTCTGCCTGTTGAAGAAAAGCCTCGCAAAGACAATAATGATACCCAGAAAAAAGAATGGAAAGAATCTGATCACGCCTCACTTCTCGAAGAAGATCTTCCTCCAGAAGACAAACCTCTTCCAAAAGTTGCTCCACCTGACAATGGATCAAAAATCCTCTCTACGGTCAAATCCCAATTTCCTTTTCCCATTTCCAAAGATGTTGAAGGTCGATTTGATTCTCTCGTGCTTTCACGTATTCGGGATATCCGAACGCCTCTCGAGGTAGAGCAGTATGCCAAAATGCCAAAAGATCAGGGAGGACTTGGACTTGAAGAAGATCAAGCACGTTTGCTTCTCGCTGTGATTGCCGCAGCACAAAAAATTTCTTCGCCAGTTGCTCCGACTCCTGTTCAGAGGGCAATTACTCCTGTCATGAATGCGGTTCAGAGCAAACCAACTCCACGGATTCCACTTCCACAGGAATCTGAGTATACATTTGCGCCTCCAAAACCACAAACTCCGACCACTCCTACGGGCAAACCTGTACTCCAAGACGTTGTTCCATCCATCAGCCAGAGGCGAACTATGGGGCCAGTAGATGAGATTGAGTTTTTTTCACTGGTAGATTTTCGTCGTCTTTCTCCAAAAACAGAAAATGCGAAAGAAATTTTGAAGGGAAAATTTCAATCTTTGCAAGAAGAATCGTATGTGCTCTTTCTCGATGCGCGCGATGCTTGGCACAAAAGTCCACTGTTTCGTACGTACCAGGATATGATTTTGTCATCACTCGAACAAAAAATTCCACTCCAAAACACTTTGCAACAAAATTCACAGGGCCTCACAGCTCTCGAGCTCGATGCACTCGTGGAAATAAATCATTCTTTAGGGTAAAATACCATGCAGCAGTTTGTTGTCCCACAATTTATTGACGTGGAAGATAAAATTTTTGGACCAATTACCACGCGTCAATTTTTGATATTGTTATCTGCAGGGGGAACTATTTTTCTTTCTTTCAAATATCTTGATGTTGCTCTCTTTGCGGTGATTACTTTTTTGGTTGGAGGACTTGCGCTGCTTTTTGCATTTTACAAACCAAATGGTCAGCTCTTTCATTATTTTTTGCTCAATATTTTTCAGACCAAACGCAAACCAAAGCTTCGTATTTGGATCAAAAGTTATACCACAGAAGAGCTTGAGTATTTGCGCAAGCTTGGCTCTGAAATAAAAGTTGAAACCGCCGTTGCGAAAAAACAAATTCACAGAGCGCATATTCGGAACCTCGCTCTGATTGTGAATACGGGTGGGTATTATCGAGGAGATGATGAATTTTAATCTATGGCAAACAAAAAATCTACAACCAAAAAATTTCCACCAACACAGACCTATTTGCCAATCGCAGAGATCAAAGATGGTACGGTGGTACTCAAAGATGGAACCCTTCGTACGGTTTTGCTTGTTTCGAGTATCAATTTTGCCCTCAAATCTGATGATGAACAAAATGCTTTGATTTCTTCGTATGTTGGCTTTCTCAATTCACTTGATTTTCCTATTCAAGTCGTCATGCAATCACGCAAACTTCAGATTCAACCATATCTCGATAACCTGTACAAAATTGAAAAAGAACTTCCAAATGAACTCCTCAAAATTCAGATTGCGGATTATCGTGCCTTTGTCAAAGAGCTCGTAGAGATTGGACAAATTATGACCAAAAGATTTTATGTGGTTGTACCGTATGACCCACTTTCCAACAAGAAAAAAGGTTTTGTGGCAAGATTCAAAGAAGTCATGAAGCCAGCACTTACGATTCGTATTAAAGAAGAACGTTTTCAAGCTCGCAAAAAAGATTTGGATTCACGTGTCCGTCAGGTAAGTGGGGGACTCGAAAGTATGGGGCTGCAGATTGTACAGCTCGATACTCAGTCACTCATTGAACTCTATTATACTTCCTACAATCCAGATATTGCCTTTGCACAGGAACTTCAAAATATTGAAGACATTCGAATTGACGAAATATAATTTTCACTATGGCATTCAAACCAGTTTCTACAACTCAAGGTGGCCAAAAAGAACAAAAAAAATTGACCACTGAACAGATGATGAGAGCACAGGTTCAGCAAGAAATGGTCTCACTCGAAGAAGAAAAAGTTTACCGTGAGGGGACGGTCGCCATTCGAGATCTCATCGCTCCTTCTGCCTTCAAAGTTGATTCGACCTTTATTCAGCTTGGGGATATATTTTTGCGTACGATTTTTGTCATTACCTATCCTCGGTATATTTCTGTTGGCTGGAGTTCACCAATTTTGAATCTTAATATTACGATGGATATTGCAATGTTTTTTTATCCAATCAAAGCTCCAATTATTCTCAAACAGCTCAAGAAAAAAGTTGGTGCACTCGAAGCCCAGCTCAGCTCTGACGCTGAAAAAGGCGCACCACGCGATCCAACCCGTGAAACCGCTCTGCGAGATATTGAACAGCTTCGTGATGATCTCACTCAGGGGATTGAGCATTTTTTTCAATTTGCTTTTTATGTCACGCTCTATGCAAAGAGCAAAGAAGAGCTTGATAAAGTTTCAGAAGACGTAGAAAATATTTTTGGTTCCAAGCTTATTTATAGCAAATCTGTTCTTTTTCAGGCCGAACAAGGTTTTACTTCGACCTTGCCACTCGCGATTGACGATGTCATGGTGGCCTTCAACATGAACTCGAGTCCGATTGCTTCGTCGTTTCCGTTTATTTCTTCTGAGCTCACCAGTGACGATGGAATTCTCTATGGTATCAATCGCCACAACAACAGTTTGATTCTCTTTGATCGATTTTCTCTCCAAAATGCCAACATGGTCGTATTTGCGACTTCTGGTGCTGGAAAATCCTATGCAGTAAAGCTTGAGGTATTGCGTTCGCTCATGATGGGAGTCGATGTCATTATTATCGATCCAGAAATGGAATATACCCATCTGTGTGAAGCTGTGGGAGGAACCTATATCAATATTTCTTTGGCATCAGAGAGTAAGGTCAATCCCTTTGATCTGCCTCGTCCTGTGGGTCAGCAGGTCTCAACAGAAGATGTGATCCGAAGTGCTGTCATCACCCTGAAAGGATTGATTCGTATCATGTTTGGAACACTCACTGCTCAGGAAGATTCACTCATGGATCGAGCGCTTCTCGAAACATTTGCAAAAAAAGATATTACTCCAAGTAGTGATCTTTCTACGGTTGAACCTCCAATCATGCAGGATCTGCTGGACGTGCTTCAGGGTATGGATGGTTCAGAAAATCTTTCTGTAAAACTTGAAAAATATACAGATGGAACTTTTTCTGGGCTGTTCAATTCTCCGACCAATGTCAACATGAACAATCAGCTGGTGATTTTTAGTGTGCGTGATCTCGAGGATGAGCTTCGACCAATGGCAATTTATACGCTTATCAATTATATTTGGAATATTGTTCGCAGTGAACGAAAAAAACGTATTCTTGTGATCGATGAAGCGTGGTGGCTGATGACACACGAAGATTCGGCAAAATTTATTTTTGCTCTGGTCAAACGTTGCCGCAAATATTATCTTGGCGTGACCACTATTACCCAGGATGTCAACGACTTTTTGCAATCACAGTATGGCCGTGCGATTGTGACCAACTCGGCATTGCAACTTTTGCTCCGCCAATCTCCAGCAGCTGTAGATAATATCCAAAAAGTATTTTTGCTCACAGAAGGAGAAAAATATTTGCTTCTCGAATCAGCGGTAGGAGAAGGAATTTTCTTTGCAGGATTGAAGCATGCAGCGATCAAAATTGTTGCTTCGTATACTGAAGATCAATTGATTACCACTGATCCAAAGCAGCTCCTCGAAATAGAAAAAGCCAAGCGAGAATTTGATGAGCAGGTTCGGTAAAATCTTTCTCAAAAATTCTCATTTTGATTTACTAACCCCACTTTTATGATTGAAGGAAGAAAAAAAATATTCGTATTTGGTGGCATATCCTTGCTCTTTATCATTGCCATGATTTTGCTCTTTTTATTTTTGCGTGATCCGGCTGGTCCAAGTACTGAGACTCCAGTAGCGACCACAACACCAAATGGAACAGAAGTACCAATCCAGCAAAATATTGTGGAGCCTCTCACCAATACCCCTCCACCTCCACCAGCTACCACAGAAGAACGCGAAAGGATCTATGTCAAACAGCTTGCTCGTACTTTTGTAGAACGATTTGAAACATATTCCAACCAAAATGATAATCGTAATATCGAAGACGCAACCGAGCTCGCTACTGCCAACATGGCATCGTATATTGCAACCAAATCACAGCAAGAGGGAAGTGCATATCAGGGAGTTACCACCAAAGTTATTTCTATGGATGTGGTTTCTTTTTCAGGGACGAGTGCGAGTGTCAAAATTGGTGCACAAGTAGAATCACAAACTCAGTCTGCGAGTAATACCAGCTACAAAAATGGACGTGTAGAATTGCTCAAAGTAGATGGCGTCTGGAAGGTGAATGGACTTTTTTGGGATGCTTCATAAGATTTTGTAGACTTAAAAAAAGGAGGGGTATGAACAATATCTTTTCGATTTTCTCAAAAATCATAAAGGATGCTTTGTTTCCAATTTTTTGCCTTCAGTGCAACCGCGAAGGAACACTTCTGTGTGAGGAGTGTTCTTTTTTTGTAGAAAGAAGTGGTATATTTCTCTGTCCAGTTTGTCGGGCTGATGCGGCTCTTGGGAGACCCTGCGCACCATGCCAAGAAAAGACTTCACTCGGCTCCCACATGGCCCTTGGCATCTTTGAAGAGACCAATCTGCTAGGACGGCTTATTTATTCATACAAGTATAATTTTTTGGATGAAGCACTGCCTGTATTTGATAGATTCATCAGAGAATTTATTGAAAAAAATACACAGCTTTTTTCCGAGGTCGAACTGATTGTACCAGTACCTCTTCATAGACGAAGAC
>JACCDN010854678.1_pt1 | contig 10430 bp, 10 predicted proteins | sample 7441691 | NCBI WGS metagenome assembly JACCDN01 (sample SAMN15323439, study PRJNA562643) | freshwater metagenome | isolation source: river surface water | place: USA:Blue River Watershed | collected 2017-08-16
ATTTTAGGGAAGAATAATGCAGCTAATACAGGGTGAACGTGATTGGCAGAATTATTAATATCTCTGTTAAATTTACCAGTAATTGCTTCAATTTTGCAATCTTCATACATCATAGATTGAAGAACAACTTGAGCATGGAGTTGTTTGGTGGCAGCATGTAATTTATAAATTTCTTGTTCAAATTTATAATCACTATCACTGCGTCTACCCATATTAGCACCATTGTTAATACTAATGTTTCCTAACATTTTACCAATATTGGTACTGGGTTGCATAATTTCATTACTTCTTAATCCAACTAATTCATTTTCATAAATTCTTTGGAATTCAGCAAATTCTTCATCAGAAAGATTATGTTTTTCTTTATATTTAATAGCTTTTTCTAATAAAATGTGGAAAGGATATTGACTATTAGAGTATTTTTCTCTAATTAATTGAGCAAATTTTTTAGCTCTTTTAGTAATTTCTGAGAATTTTTCTAAGTAAGCATTTTGAATTTTTTCAACAAGTTCTTCATTTCCGTATTTTTCTCTTAATTTATTAAAATCATTTTCAGTAACTTTATTACTGGATTTTTTTAATAATTTTTGTACTTCTTCATCGACTGATTCTTTTCTAGATCCTGAATTTCTTTGTACATTTTTACTTTCTAAATTATCCATACTTATTATATAATTTAAATTAGAAATTTTTTTTTTATAATTCTTTTTTAAACATTTTTATAACTTATTATAACTTATTATAACTGAATTTATAAATCAAATCAATACTTTACCTCTTAAATCAAATCAATAGTTTAATTTATAAAAATTTTAAACATTTTTATAAATTTTATACTTAAAAAGAAATCTTATATTTATATTTAATGGAAAAAATATGGATTAACAAATATAGACCAACTAATTTAGACAATATTATTGGTCATGATACCCAAATTAATAAAATTAAAACATGGATTAAAAATCTATCTACCACCAAAAATCAAGCCATTATTATTTCTGGATATCATGGTATTGGTAAAAGTTTAACTGTTAAACTCATCTTTGAAGAACTTGGATACTTAATTCGTATTATTTATCCTAATGAAATTAAAGACCATCGTATTTTAGATGATTTTAATGAATATTATAATTATAAAAATTCTATTTATTCTAAAATTAATTTTACTAATTCTAATAAAAAAAATATTGTTCTTATTTTTGAAGAAACTGAAAATATTTCATTAACTAGTGAAAAAAAATATATTATGGATATTTTTAAAGAAAATAATAAAAAAAAATGTTTCCCATTAATTTTTATTTCTAATAATCAACATTCTAAATTACTTAATGACTTAAAAAAAAATTGTGAAGAAATATATTTTGAATGTCCACCTAAAGTAAAAATATGTAATATTATTCAAAATATTTGTTCTAAAGAAAAACTTTTAATCGAAGATGAACAAGCTCTTCATAAACTTATTGATTTTAGTCAATCAGATATGAGAAGACTCATTAATTTACTTCAAGAATTCTCTTTTAATTTCAAAAAAATTAATAATGCTAATATTAATTTATTTATTGAAAAATCTAGAGAAAAAAATATTGATATTTGTCTATTTGATGCAACTTATAAAATACTTAATTCTTATTTAGATTATGATACTATATTAAAATTATATGAAAGTGAAAAGGTTTTATTACCATTAATGATTCATGAAAATTATTTAAGAAAAGTTTTAAATAAATGTACAGATTCATGGGATGATGTTTTATTTAATATTGTAAAAATTTCTGATTCTATCTCTAGAGGGGATAATATTGAAACTTCTATTTATACTGATCAAAATTGGTATTTACAAAATATTCACGGATTTTATACATGTTTAAATTCATCATTTTGGATTAATAAATTAAATAATAACAATTTAATTGATGTTAAAAATATTAAATTCTCTTCTGATTTAAATAAAACATCATTAAAAAATATAAATCGTAAAAATATTACTAATTTACTTAAAATTATACCTATTAAATCAATATATGATATTCTTATATTAAATAGAATTTGTAATCATCTTATTTCTAATGGTAATGATAAAGATATTATTAATATTTTATCTGCATATAATAAAGATATTACAATTAAAGAAATTGAATTATGTCTTAAAATCGATAAAACTAACGATTTTATCACATTATGTTCAAAAGAAAAGAAAAAAATATCAAAAATGATTAAAGCTTAATTATTTTATAACATCGATGTCATGTCCATAATGTTAAACATATTTTGTTTTTATTTTTGTTAAACCTATATATTGTAAATTCCCTAATGAATTTAAAGGTTTTAATATTACTATTGAATCTGATAAATATAATAAAACATCATCTATTTTCCCTAAACTATCTTCTGAATCATTTAAATTTAATACATCATTTGTTAATAATTGATTATAAAATAATATATCTTTATTACTATCATTTTCAAAAATAAATGATTTATTTCTTATATTATTAACTAATTCCATCTGATTTTTACTTACACCCGGTATAGATGATGACCACACCCATAATTTTGTTGATGATTGATAAATACCAAAAAATATATATTCTGATGTTAATACTTTATTATTATCTTCATCTGTAATAACTATTGTATTTTCGCCTTCATATAAACTATCTTTTTTAAAACTAATATTATAATTTTTTTTTATATTTAATATTTTATTTATTTCTTTATTTTTATCAACTTTATTATTTTTTATTTTTTCAATTATTTTCATTAATTGAAATTAGAAAAAAAATATCTAATTTTAATTATATGAATCCTAATACTGATATTTCTATATCATCACTAGTTATTTTAATTTGTTTAGTTATATTATATTATATTTCTAAAAATGAAAAATTTACTGATTATGAAAATGTTGAATCTACTGGTGAAGTTGTTAAAATTGACCAAAATATGTGTTCCAAACAATGTTGTAATCATGTTCAATGGCCAGTACCATTTAACACAAAAAATCCTAAATTAAATGGCTCACAAGAAAATGATTTTATCCCTACTAATTTAAGTTGCAACAGAGGTGAAGGCGGAGGATGTGTTTGCCTTTCAAAAAATCAATTTAATTATTTATCTAATCATGGACAATAAATTTATTTAATTTTAAAAACAATAATTTATTTAATTCACACGAACAATTAATTAAAATTATATTAAATAAAAATATCTAATATAATTATAATATATATGAGTAATTTTTTAGTTGAAACTAAGTATGAATATACAACACAATTAATTAACATTTTAACACCTATTATTTATGAAGGATTACAATCAATCTATTCAGAAGCACAAGCTATTTCTACAAATGAAAATATTTTTAAAAATTTTCAAATATTTTTAAAAAGAATTCCTAAATGGAATAATGAATTAATTTCTAGAGAATCTACTCGTATACTAAATAATTCTAAAAGTTATTCATGGTTACATGACCTCATTAAAGCTACATTACAAGCAAATATTGTTGTTTTAACTCATAATCCTTCATCAAGTACACAAGTTAAAATTGACCCAAATTTATACAAAAATATTAAAATAGAAGATTTTATTCATAAAATATATATTGAATGTGCAAGAGAATTATGGAATAACCCATATCTATTATTTCATGAATATCCTCCTATTGAATTAAAAAGAAATCAAAGAGATACCATTAATTTAATCAAAGAATGTATTAAAGAAGCTATTCGTAAATTATTACCTGTTCAACATATTTTACAAATCTATTTAGGTGAAGATATGGAAAAAGATTTACCAAATGATAGATTTGAAAATAGTATTTCTGAAATTGAAGAAAAAAATTTATCAAAACTTATTAAAAAAGATTTATATGATGATAATGATTATAAAAATCATTTTATTCCTTCTAGAGGAAATTCTCCAATTTCTGATAATTATGTTAAAAAAAATAAATCATCTGATAGTTCCGATAAAAAAATATCAAATAATTCACAAAATGTTGGCTCTAAAATTCTAGATATTATTAATAACAAAAATTTACAATTAACAGATAATAATACTTCATCAGATAATAATAATTATAACTATAAACCTAATGATACTAGTGAACAAATACAAGATTACAAAGATTCAAGAGATGCTAGAGACAATAGAGAATCAAGAGATAATAGAGAATCTAGAGACAATAGAGAATCAAGAGATAATAAAGAATCCAGAGATAATAGAGAATCCAGAGATAATAGAGAATCTAGAGATAATAGAGATAATAGAGAATCCAGACCAGAATCAAAAGATTATAATTCCAAATACGAATTAAAACAAGATAGTATTGATAGAAAAATTAAAAATGTTTTAGATAATGATTTAGGTGATTCTGAAACTAGTATTACATTTAGAAATAATGAAAAATTTCATGAAGTATTTTCAAATAGTGTTGTTGAAGAAGATGTATATAAAAGACCACATGTCATACAAAATAAAGATAAAGCAAAATTCTTTTCAAATTATTTAAATATTTAAATATTTAAGTTAATTGATGGTGTAAACATATCTAATAAAGCAAAAATAATACCTGCAATTAAACCAAGAATAACTACATCTTCATTTGGTAAAATTAATGAAGTTGTATATCTTGCGGATAATGATACTAATAATGTCATAATTAAATATTTAACTATTTTTTTTTTAATTTCTGGATCATTTAAATTTATTTTATTCATATATATATATTTATAATAGAAATTTTTTTTCTGTAATATTTTAATGGATATTAAAGATTTAATAATGTTTTTATTAATATTTATTGCTGTATTATGGTTACAAAATAATGATGATAAAAAGTTTAACAAACCAGAAAGAACTTCATTATTTGATAAAATAAAATTACCATTATTTATATCAGTTTGTATATTATTAATAAAAAATTTAAATAATACTGAAAATTTTTTAAATTTTATAAAACCAACTAGTTCACCTATAAATATGTCACCAACAAATTTACAACAAGTAAATTTTAATGATGTGTTTACTGAACAACCTGATTTTTAAAAATATTTTAATTATAATAATTATTATAATTAAACTAGTTTACATAAAAATATAATATTTTATTTTATATTATGGAAGAACATATTGATAAAATAGAATCGTTTATTAGTTTTATACCTAAATTAAATAATATTAATAAACCAAATATTATTAATATAAATAAACAAAATAAAATTATTATTAAAGATAATTCAAATAATATAAATAATTTAAATAATATAAATAATTCAAATAATATTAAAGATAATAAAGATGTTAAACAAAATAATATTGTTAAACCTAGAATAAATATAAATTTTGTACCTGAATTTAAAAATAAAGAATATGTACCAAATACACAAAATCAAAAATATAATTCAACAACAACAAACAGAATAGAAAACAAAATAAATGATAATACTAATACAATTATCAATAAAACTAATAATGTAATAGTAAAAGAAAAGGTAAAAAAAATTATAGGTAATAATATTATTCTAGATGATAACACTGATAATAATAAAATTATTGAAGCTTCACAAAAATATGTTGTTAAACCAAATAATGAATTTAAAATAGATGCTAAAGATAAAACAATATATAATAAAACTGATAAAGATGATACACAAAATTTTATAATAAATATGAATATTATTAATAATAATTTAATACTAAATACAAAAAATATAATGAATCCAAAAATTAAAAATATTTTTAATTTTTATAAACAAGAATTAAAACCAAAAATAAATAATGTTGAAATTAATATACATATTAATTATTTTCCAAAAAAAATATTATTTGATTTATTAAATAATTCAAATGATAATATAAATTATGAAATTTATTATAATTCATTATTAATTTTTAAAATAAAATCAATTGATACAATTATTGAACCAACTATTTTAGATTTTAATTTATATTTATATAGTTATATTAATAATATTAATACATTTTATAGTTCTAACAATATTAATAGATTTATTACTGATTATTCAAGAATTAATTTTAATAAAAATAGTAATAATATTGTTAATTTTCATTTTGAAAATATTTTTATGATTCATTTAGAAAAAGATATTGAACGATTAAAAAATATACTTATATTATATGAAAAAAATATAAGTTTCTTTTTAGTTGATGCAATTGGATATAATGAACATATTGATATATATAATTTTTCATTATATTGTGTTTATAGAAACTTTTATGAAGAACATTTATATGAAATTAATAAATATAATTCAGTTACTAAAGGTTCAATATGTTTAAATTTAACAAATCAATTAATATTAAATTATTGTTTAAATAAAAAGATAAATAAACTATTAATTTTTGAAGATGATATATTAATTCATAAAAATTATATTAATTTATTAAATATAACATTAGAAAATATTAATGAATATAATTTATTATGGTTAGGTAGTAAACAAGGAAAAGAAAAATTAGTTTCATATAATAATTACTTAAATATACCAAATAATGATACATGGGGTACTCATAGTTATGTTATTAATAATTGTGTTAATTTAGTAAAACAATCATTTGAAACATGTAATATGCCTATTGACTGTTTACTTACACAAGATAAAACTTTAAATTTATTAAAAAAATATGTTGTTGATAATAATATTTTTATTACAATTTTAGAAGAAAATTCTAGTATCCAAAATAATAATGAAACATATAAATTATGGAATTGGAATACTAATAATTATATTACTGAATTAGAAAAAGATTATTCTATTTTTTTATCATTATCTAATTCTAATTATAATTTAGAAAATCCATGGGATAATATAAGATATTATTTTTCATTAATATTTAAATCTACTAAAACAGTAAATAATAATAAAATATTTTTTGATTTTATTGATAGAGAATTTGGTTGGGATTGGTGGAAATGGGATAAACCAAATTATGAAAATGAACATACACCAAGTTCATATGAAATTTTTCCTATTGAAAAAAAATGGTGTGGTATTATACATCATCCATATAAATTAAATAAAAAAGTATGGGAAGATAATTTATGTGTTAGTGAATATTTAGATTTAGAAATTTGGAAAAAATCTATTAAAAACTGTTCTCAATTATTTGTGTTATCATCATATTTAAAAAATAAAATTATGAATAGTCCTAATATAATATCATTAAATAATATCAAAATATCTGTTATTAAACATCCTACATGGTTATATAAAAATATTAGTAAATTTGATTTTAATAAATTTTTAAATAATCAAAATAAAAAAATTACAATGATTGGATGGAGTTATCGTAAATTTACTTCAATTTATTTAATTAATACACCAATTAAAAAAGCATGGATTGGTACAAATAATAATAGATCATTAAACTTATTACATAGAGAAATGATTGATATGAAAATTAGTATTAGCTTAAATGATGTTGAACTTATTAAACAACTTACTGAAGAAGAATATAATGAATATTTAACACAAAATATTGTATTTCTTGATTTTGATTGTGCATCTGCAAATAATGCTGTAATTGAATGTATTTCACGTAATACACCTATTATTGTAAGAAAACACCCTGCAGTAATTGAATATTTAGGCACCAATTATCCATTATATTTTGAAAAATTAGATGATGTTAATGAATTATGTAATTTAGATAAAATAAAAAAAGCATCTATATATTTATCAAATTTAAATAAATATAATTTAAATTTCACAAAATTTTTTATTGATTTATATCAAACATTAAATTAATGTCTTAGTTTTAGTAATGTTTTTTTCGAATAAGTAGGTTGTTTTTTTATTACTTTTTTTTCAACTACTGGTTCAGGTACTGCTTCTGGTTCTGGTTCTGGTTCAGGTACTAATTCAACTACTGCTTCACCTACTGATTCAACTACTGGTTCATGTACTGGTGGTAATTCTTTTTTATTTATTATTTTTTCTTCTTCTGAAATAAAAATATTTTTTATATTTGATATCATTGTGTTAATAGTATTTTTAGCGGTATTTATAAATATTTCTTGCTTATAAAATGCTAATAATTTATCATTATCATTTAATAATTCATTAATTTTATTAACACAATTATTTAGTGTTTCTTCATTATTAGAGTCGTAAAATAATATTCTATTTTTATTAAATACTTGTTCATCAATATTATCAAAACTACCACATAAAATAGGTATAGCACAACCTAAACTAGCTTTTGCCACATTTTCGGTAATGTAACCAGAAATACTTGAAAAACAATTTTCTGAGCATATTGAAAAAATATAATCTTTATTTATATTAACTGTATAATCATTTTTATTAATTTTATTAATTTTATTATTAATAATTAGTTTATTATATATTAAATTTATAACATTATTTTTATCAGCATCAAAATAACATCCTAATTTATTTTTTTCAAGTAATTTATTTAATGTCATACTTTTAGTATAATCATTTTTTTCTTTTAAATTACTATAATTAACAGGTATAATATAATTAGGATATTTATATTTTTCATTATTTATATTACCAAATACATAATCAAAAAAATCCATATTATATAATTTTAAAGCTAAATCAGAACTTTTTTGTAATGAATCATTTAAATGAAAAATTATTATTTTTTTTAAATTTTTTTTTTCTATTAATAAATCATAAGTATTTTTATTAATAATACCAGATGTTATAATAATATCTGCATCATCTATATTATTAATTAAATTTGTTTTTTCTGTAAAAAATAAATTATTTTTATAATAATTTGAAAATCCAATTAAAAAAATATTTATCATTTTATATATAAAATAATTTATATAATAAATTAAATATATTAATATTAAATTTATTGTATTTGATTATTTTTTAATTTATAAAAACATGTATCTTCAAATGTTTTTGGAAAATTATTAATTATTTTTTTTTCCAATAAACATTTTATAAATTTTTCATAAATTTCTTTATATAAATCCATTTTACGTTGTAATTCCATTAACCACCATTCATTAAATGTTAAATCTAATTTTATTATTGATAAATTATTATAATTATAATTATTAATATCATATTCATTATTTGTAAAAATTATTAAATGAAATGTTTTTTTATTATTTTCTAACCATTTTAACATATCTTGAATTTTTAAATTATGTAAAAATAATGTAAAATTAATAAAAATAGTCATATCTTCTGATTGTAACATATTTTTAAAATTACTTATTTTAATATCAAAACGTTCTTTAATTAAATCATAATTTGATATTTCATTATTATCGCAAATATAATCATGACTAAACACAAAATTATATGTTTTGTGTTTTACAAAATTTTTTTTTTGTATGTATAATAATTTTCTATTATATATATTTTCATAATTATTATCATTTAAATAATATAATATATCGTTAAAATGATATATTGCTAACATAAATAAAGTTTTTTTTTTTATATTTAAAAGTTCATCAATAATTATACCTGGTGCACAATTATTACCAAAATGACACAAATCTATATTATACATATTAATATTATATTATAAAATAATATATTTTTTATTATTTTAGTAAATAAATAAAATGTGCGATTAATATTTATATTTATTTACTTTAATATATATGGAATATAAATTTATTTTAATTTGCGCAATTGGAAGATGCGGTTCTACCTCATTGCAACGAATTATTAATACAATACCTAATTCTAATATTACAGGAGAAAATAATGGTAGTATTAATAATTTACTAACGTGTTATGAAAATTTAAAAGAAACTATTAAATTTACTCCAAAAAAAAATAATATTTTTTTAACAAATGAAGAATGTGAACAAATTAAACAAAAACCATGTTGGTATAATTCATTTGATATAAATATTGTTAAATCTAATATTCAAAATACAATAATAAGCATATTAGATAATAAAAAATATAATAAAATTTTAGGATTTAAAGAAATTCGTTATTTTAATAATTTTCATTTATTAAATACTTTTATTGAATTATTTCCAAATACAAAAATAATTTGTATGTATAGAGAAGATATTGAAAAACTTAGTATTAGTGGTTGGTGGATTAATAATTCTAATAGCAAAAAATATTTAACTGAATATACTGAACAAATGAAAAAATATTGTATAGATAAAAATAATTGTTATTTATTTACATTTGAAAAAATGTTTGTTTTAGAAGAAATTAAAAAATTATTTTTATTTTTAGAAGAATCATTTGATGAACAAAAATATAACCAAATTATTTTAAATAAACTTGAATAAATATTATTAAACTTATTAAATAATTAATTAAATATATAAATTATTAATTATTTTCTACTATAATATAAATGTCAACAAAAGATGTTAAATTTGGAGCATCAAGATTACAAATTAAAAAATTTAATCTTTCTGAAATGGCTGAACATTGTAC
>JACCDN010748243.1_pt1 | contig 10429 bp, 9 predicted proteins | sample 7441691 | NCBI WGS metagenome assembly JACCDN01 (sample SAMN15323439, study PRJNA562643) | freshwater metagenome | isolation source: river surface water | place: USA:Blue River Watershed | collected 2017-08-16
CAGGCCAAACCCGCAGAGGGCGGTGCTGGGGCTTTGCTGGTGTTGCTCAAACCAGCAAGTTGAGCTGATTCCGTTTTGTCATTCCGCATTGTCATTCCCGCGAAGGCGGGAATCTGTGCCATGAAAACCATGGATTCCCGCCTTCGCGGGAATGACACATATTTTTGAATCCACAATTTCTACTTCAAATCGAAAATCTTCACGTATACTACGGCGCCATCCACGCGCTTAAAGGAATTTCACTCTTCGTCAACGCGGGTGAAATCGTCGCGCTCATTGGCTCGAACGGTGCGGGCAAAAGTACACTGCTTAAAACTGTTTCGGGCTTGCTCAAACCCAGTTCAGGTTCGATCACTTATTGCCCCACGTTCCCCTCTCCCTTGAGGGGAGAGGGTCAGGGAGAGGGTGAGAATTCAAGCGTGTCAAAGACCACCCTCCCTCTCACTCCCTCCCCTCAAGGGAGGGAGGATTTATTGATTCACCAAATGCCCCCTCACCAAATTGTCGCCGCCGGTATTGCCCAATCACCTGAAGGAAGACAAATCTTCGCCAATTTAAGTGTCAAAGAAAATTTAGAGCTTGGCGCTTACCCACGCGCGCGTGAAGTCAAATTTAAAGAAGAGTTTGAAAATATTTTTGAGCTTTTTCCTCGTCTCAAAGAACGTCTAAATCAAAATGCCGGCACGCTTTCTGGTGGTGAGCAACAAATGCTCGCCATCGCCCGCGCGCTCATGGCGAAACCTAAACTTTTGTTATTGGATGAACCTTCATTGGGGATTGCGCCAGCACTGGTTCAACAAATTTTTGAAACACTCAAAAAAATAAATCAACAAGGAGTCACCATTCTTTTGGTCGAACAAGACGCTTATCTCGCTTTAGAAACCGCGCACCGTGGCTATGTATTGGAGACGGGAGAAATCACGCTTTCGGGATTAGGAAAAGAATTGCTGAGTCATTCCGAAATTAAGAAAGCGTATTTAGGAGAATAAATTCAGGAGAAAAAAACATGAACTATCCTTTTTATTATTTTCGTCATTGGGTCGATGGGCAATCGGAGAACGCTCAGGGTTTTATGTGGTTTCAAAAAGAGGTGAACGCATCAGAGCGAAAAGAGATCGAAAAAAAATGCCCAAAACCTTTCCGAAGAAATTTGGAATGGGGAAAGTTTTTTCTTTCTTTTGCCTCAGATGAATTTGGATATCAGGAAGTCGTTCAGGAAATTTATGGAGAGAATCCTGACGATTTTGAATGGAGTCACAGCACGAAAGAAAAATTTCAAAGTGCGTTAGATCAATGGGCCAAAGAAACTCACAAAATTTCTCCTCTGCTTTTTGTGATTGGACCTGAAAACGAACACACCATCGATGCGTGGGAAGGGGCGAGTTTAAAAGGATTAAACGATCTCTTTGTAAAAATAGAAAAAAATCTGAATGACGATTTTCGTCATGAGTTGAAAAAAAATCGTACCCTCAAAGAAAATTTCAAATTGATGATGGATGCAATGGAAGGAATTGTTGAGTGTGTAGAAGATGAAAAAATGAAAGAAACAAACAAGGAACAACTCAAAAAAATCCTCCCCTCCAGAAAAAACTAAGGATTCAACACCATGAACGCCCTTCCCATTGTTATCGGTAGTCTTTGCATCTTTGCCATCGCCTACCGCTACTACTCCGCATTTATCGCCGCAAAAGTCTTGGCGCTCGATGATGCGCGCGAAACGCCCGCCCATACTTACAATGACGGGCAAAATTATCACCCCACCAACAAATGGGTTTTGTTTGGCCATCACTTTGCCGCCATTACCGGTGCAGGTCCTTTGATTGGACCTGTCCTCGCTGCGCAGTTTGGATTTCTTCCCGGTCTTTTATGGCTGGTGATCGGTGTGGTCATTGGCGGTGCCGTTCACGACTTTATTATTCTCACCGCTTCGATTCGTCACAAAGGCCGTTCGCTTGCCCAGATTGCACGAGAAGAAGTCAGCCCACTTTCTGGCATTGTCTGCTCACTCGCCATTCTTTTTATTATTGTGATCGCCTTGGCCGGATTGGGTTTGGCAGTCGTCAACGCCCTGAAAGACAGCGCGTGGGGAACATTTACGATCGGGATGACGGTTCCTTTAGCCTTATTTATGGGCCTCTACATGTATAAATTTCGTAAAGGGAAAATTGTCGAGGCGACGATTATTGGTGTGGTTGGCCTCGTTGCCGCCGTTGTTTTTGGAAAACATATTCCGGAGAGTTCTTGGGCCCCTTATTTTACGTTATCGAAAAATGGAATTACGATCGCCATTGCCGCCTACGGTTTTATCGCGAGCGTGTTGCCCGTGTGGATGCTCTTGTGCCCGCGCGATTACCTTTCTTCTTATATGAAACTGGGAACGATTGCTTTCCTTGCCGTTGCTGTGGTCGTCGTCCATCCTGATTTGAAGATGGCACCCTTTACCGAATTTATTCATGGGAACGGACCGATTGTTCCTGGAAAACTTTTTCCCTTCGTTTTCATTACGATTGCCTGTGGCGCCATCTCAGGTTTTCACGGGCTAGTTGCTTCGGGCACAACACCCAAAATGATCATGAAAGAATCGCACGCCCGACCGATTGCCTACGGGGCGATGTTGCTCGAAAGTTTTATCGGCATTATGGCACTGGTTGCCGCCTCTTCACTTTTTCCGGCGGATTATTTTGCGATCAATGTTTCCCCAGAAAAATTTCAGCAATTAAGATTCACCACGGTTAATCTTGCCGAACTCTCTCGAGAAGTCGGCGAAGAAATCGCGGGAAGGCCCGGCGGCGCGGTTTCGCTGGCGGTCGGGATGGCGCAAATTTTCTCGGCGTTTCCTGGCATGCGTCATTTGATGGATTACTGGTATCACTTCGCCATCATGTTTGAGGCCCTCTTTATTTTAACGACCATCGACACCGGCACGCGGGTGGGACGGTTTTTGGTGCAAGAGTTTGGAGGAGTGTTTTCGAAAAAGTTTGAAAGGCCCGATTGGCTACCAGGAACCTTGATTTCTACCGGACTGATTGTCGCCGCGTGGTCTTACTTTATTTTTACGGGAAGCATTTCGACCATCTGGCCAATGTTTGGAATTTCGAACCAACTCTTGGCGGCAGTGGGTTTAAGTGTGGCGACAGTTTGGTTGATGAATATTGGAAAATCAAAATATATCTGGGTGACTGTGATTCCTCTCGTGTTCGTGGGCATCACGACGCTTGTCGCGGGTTGGATGAGTATTCGCGATAACTTTTACCCGCTCACTCAAAGTGGAATTCCTTCCAAAGTTTCTCAAGGATGGGTCGATATTACGTTGACCGTGATCATTATGATTTTAGCTATGCTCATTTTTGGGGATACTTTCATTCAGATACTCAAAAAGAGGCGCAGAGCTCTTTAATTTATCTTCATTCGACTTCCATTTTTGGTTTTTTATAACTGGCCAGCGTGTTTCAAAGAGTCGAAAATTTTGCCTCGCCTCAAGCAACTTTATTGTGTAGCAGGTCGATACATCTACGGGTTTTTGTTTTTTACCAATACAGCAGGCATCGAAATAAGCTTTCTCACTTAAGGAGTCCAATCATGAAAGTTCGTTCAACCCTCTACCTTGTACTTTTAACAGCCCTCGCTTTAAGCGGTACTTACGGCTGTGGCGGCGAAAGTTCAGATACTGATAATAACCAAAATCCTCCTGTCGCCCAGTGCGGCGATGGGGTGGTCGATGCTGGAGAAGGCTGCGATGATAGCAATCTTGTCGATGGAGATGGGTGCGACTCAGTCTGCCAACTTGAAGACAACAACCAAAATCCTCCTCCAGCCTGTGTTCCGTCCACCGAGGTTTGTGACAATGGAACGGATGAAGATTGTGACGATTTAATCGACACCGCCGATAGCGATTGCATCGATGGTGACAACGACGGTTTTTTGGGTGCTCAAGATTGTAACGATGGCGATGCGGCGATTTATCCAGGAGCGACCGAGGTGATTGGGGATGGCATCGATCAAGATTGCACGGGCATGGATAAGTATTTGGCTCAGACTTCGACTTTCTCCTATAGTGATCCCTCGCTCGCGCCTCAGTTTCTGATTAATTATCGACTGACTGTTTTTACGAGTGATGGCTTAGAGTTGTCGAGTTCGACTGATAGTGATCCTCTCAGCCAAAACGGTTTTGAGGTTGTCAGCTCTTACACGTACACTTTTTATCCGGATGGTAAGGTTCAAGATCAATTTGACGATTATGATGCCAATTTACCCGGGCCTGATTATCAGCAACATTACACCTACGACGCTCAGGGAAGAATCGATACGATGTCCTCCGACGATGATCCTTCGGCAAATGACGGTTATGAGCGTGTTAGTCAGTACGCTTATGATCCCAACACCTCTTTTCTTCTCTCAATAACCTCCTCGAACAGTATTGAATACTACTCAAATTACGATGCTGCAGGAAACCCTTTGGATGTTGACGTAGATGTCTTTAAGAATGGAATTTTCGATTACCACTATTCTTACACCTACGATAGTCAGGGGCGTTCTCTCTCTGTTATTGTTACGGATCTTTAGCCTCTTGACGGAACCTCCAATGATGCTTTTTACAAGACCTACACCGACGTTTACAGCGAGTAGCTTCTGAAGAGTAAGGAATCCATTCTGATGAGCAAAATCCCTTTTCAAGCCCTCAGCTCTCAGGTTCCATTCTCAATTCAGTTGTTATGGACACTTGTTTTTTTTCTCGGCGCAGGGATCGGCTACGGCTTGATTGAATTTTACTCATTCACCTACATTCAGGCAGGGCTCGTCTCCTATGTGGTCGTTTATCTTTTTTCACTGTTACCCATTTTTTATCAATACCCTTCCCTCCTGCTGATGCTCATTCTGGGCGGGTGGGTCGGTGGAGGTTTTTTATTTTTTACCCATCAACCCCTTTTATTAAAAGAATGGATTGAGCATTTTCATTTCGAAAAATCAGCTTCATCCCAGTTGATGTTTACCCTCGTCTGGACCATTCTTGCTGCCCTTATTTTTGGTTTTACTTTTCTTTTTCGAAAAGTAATCGCGTTTTTGTGGAGCAAAGTTGCCGAAACTTTTCGGCATATCACCCCTCGTAACGAACACGAAAAATGGTTACTTGCTGTTTCGGCCAACTATGTCGAAATCAATCAGGACATTCTGAAAGACGGTGCTGAAAAAAAAGAGTTGGAACGGTTTTGGCGCTTGGACATGGGATGCGATGAAGAGGAGGCGGTTCAGTGCGTGGAAACTTTAGAGGAATGGTGGAATATCGCCGATCAAGAGACAGCCATTGAAACCCTGGAGTGGCTGATAGATGAAGGTGACCGAAAAGATTTTAAATCCATCGCAGAGGCTCTCGCCCGAGATGAGAATCCTCTTCAGGAGGAAGATGAAAATGGGGAACAAAAAATAGACGTCGTCCGGCAATATGCGCCTTCATTAGGGCGCTGTGGAATTTTGGGGTGGGATCTGATCCGTTATTACTACGTCATACGAATGTGTTTTGTTGCGGGGTACTTGAGTACCAAAGAGTGCTGGGATCTTTTTGAAAAGGCAGAACCTCTGATTCAGCGAGAAGGCAAGTCGTGGAAAGACCTCCTCCAGCAATATTGGGTGGGATTTGCCTACTGGGGAGGTGAGGAGATCGACGAACGAAAAGTTCTCATCGAAAGAATGCTACATCACCCAGAGAGCCCCTACGTGAAAATCCCTTTTCGTTCGTTTCAATCCCTCTACTCAAAAACATAAACCGCACCGCTCGAATCTTGATTCCCGTTATCCAAACCATCCTCACCACGAGCTCCGGCAACGACGACATCACCACTCACGGCAGTGCTATAACCCAAACTGTCTCCTGCTTGAATATTGTCTGATTTTAAGTAAAGCTGTTGGGTCCAATCTCCTCCCGAATCACGCATAAAAACATAAGCGGCACCACTATTGGCCTGACTTCCATCATCGGGACCATCTTCGTTGATCGAACCCACCACCAAAGTATCTCCCGAAATCGAAAGGCTCGAACCAAAAAAATCACTCGCTCCAACATTATCTGCCTTGAGATATGCTTGCTGGGTCCAGTCTCCACTGGCATCCCGAACAAACACATAGGCCGCACCACTACTATCTTGGCTCCCATCATCCAGTCCATTTTCAATGGGGGCACTTACCGCCAAGGTATCTCCAGAGACAGAGACCGCACTTCCAAAACCATCGCCCGCCTCTGCATTATCTGCCTTCAGATAAGCCTGTTGGCTCCAGTCTCCATTGGCATCTCGAACAAACACATAAGCGGCTCCACTTCCCCCCTCAACTGCAGAGCCAACAACAACCGTATCGCCCGAAATAGAAACACTATTGCCAAAACTGTCATCTGCTTCTGCGTTGTCTGCCTTCAGATACGCCTGCTGAGTCCAATCTCCACTGGCATCACGAACAAACACATAAGCGGCACCACTATTGTTTTGAGTGCCGTCGTCCAAACCATCCTCATTGGGAGAGCCGACCACCAAGGTATCGCCCGAAATGGCAACCGCATTGCCAAAAATATCTCCCGCTTGCAGATTGTCTGCTTTGAGGTAGGCCTGTTGGGTCCAAGTGCCGTTGGAAGCGCGAACGAACACATAAGCCGCACCACTATTGTTTTGAAAAAGATTGTCTGAACCATCTTCCCTTGAAGAGCCGACAACCACAGTGTCAAATGAAATGGAAACGCTAACGCCAAAACGATCATCTCCCTCCGCATTATCGGCCTTCAGGTAGGCTTGCTCCGACCAGTCTCCATTCGCATCACGAGCAAAAACGTAAGCGGCACCCTCGGCACTGTTTTGGTTTTCTACTCCCACCACCAGCGTATCGTTTGAAGCAGACACCGCCGTTCCAAAAGCATCATTGGCCACCAAGTTTGAGGCCTGCAGATAACCGCTTTGTGCAAAAGATGAATCCCCCGCCCGCGTAACGGTCAACGTGTAAATCTTCATGCTGGATCCGTTTGACGCAGTAACAACGATGGAGAGGGTGTTGTCGCCTTCGCTGAGCGGAATAAAATCTGAAGCGGCACCAGACTCTACCGCATTTCCTTCAACTCTCACCGTCGCATTGGGATCAGCCAAGGTAGGAATCGCCTGAAGGGCTGTTGCTGCAAACCCCAGAGAAACGGTATAGTTCGTAGTATCCGGATCAAAAGTGGGAGAAAGAGAACCTGCCGAAAGAGAGAGGGCTGAAAGGTTGGCATTGGAAGAAGACCCTCCTCCACAACCCACAGGGCCTGTGTTTACCAAGATAAGAATGAAGAACAACAAAAAAAACAAACGAGCCCTCATACACACTCCTTATTTTTAAGTGCGTGGGTGCTATGCTTTTAGCGGATCTCCCCCACTCAGTGAACAAAACCATTCATAATCAATCAACTCTTTAATCGTCGGTTTATCACCGCACACCGGGCAGGCCGGGTCGCGACGAATTTTAAGTTCTTTAAATTTCATCTTGAGAGCGTCGAACGTGAGCAGACGACCGATGAGTGGCTCGCCCTTTCCCAAAACGAGTTTGAGAACCTCAATCGTTTGCGCCGTTCCGACGATACCGGGAAGTGCGCCAAACACACCGGCCTCCTGACAAGACGGTGCCATTTCTGGAGGAGGAGGTTCGGGATATAAGCAGCGATAGCAAGGGCCACCCTTTGCCGAATCAAACACGGTGACCTGACCTTCGAACCGAAAGATACTGCCATCGACCAATGGTTTTTTGGTGAACACGCAGGCATCGTTAATGAGATAGCGCGTGGGGAAGTTATCGCAACCGTTGACGATGATGTCGTAGTCTTTGATGATTTCCATCACGTTGTCGCGTGAGAGAAGCTCGCGGTAAGTAATGATATTGATATCGGGATTCAGCGCTTTGAGGGTTTGCTTGGCCGATTCGACTTTTGGCTGACCGACGCGTTCTTCATTGTGCAAAATTTGGCGTTGCAAATTGCTGCGATCGACCACATCGTTATCGATAATTCCAATCGTGCCCACACCTGCAGCGGCAAGATAGTAGGCAGCCGGACAACCCAAACCACCGGCACCAATCAAAAACACCTTGGCATCGAGCAGTTTGAACTGACCCTCTTCACCAACCTCAGGCATGAGGATATGTCGACCGTAGCGCTCGAGTTGATCGGGCCTTAAACTTTTCTTTTTGTAGGTAGGAAAATGTTGATTCGCCCACTGCGTGTATCCGCCAATAAGCGAATGCACGTTTGTGTAGCCTAACTCTTGAAGCGATTTGGCGGCCAACGCTGAACGCGTCCCACCAGCACAATAGAGAACGACTTCTTGATCTTTTTTGGGAATTTGTTCTTCGACTCGGAGCTCTAAAAATCCCCTTGGGATGAGCTTGGCGCCAGGGATAATCCCTTTTTCTTGTTCGTCCTTCTCGCGAACATCGACCAACACTAGATTTTTCTTTTGATCGATCCAAGATTTCAGCTCTTCTGGCTTAATCTCGGAAATCTGTTTTTTCGTTTGTGAAATAATATCTTGAAAATTAGGCATGACCGACTCCTTGAAACTACCTTATCGGACGGGGGGGAGAGGTGTCAAGGAAGGCCATTCGCTGAAGATCTCCCGAAAAATTATGGACTGTATTGTAAAGGCCAAGCAGCGGTGCTGAAGTCAGTGGCTGTTGTTCCCAGGTTTGCGCAGTCGGCGACCTCACGTGTTGTTGTCTCCATAAACTCTTCAGAGTTTGTGTTGATTGCCGTCAAAGTGAATGAAGCAAGATCGGAAGCCACATCAACCCCAGTGCCCGCTGTCGATTCTCCCTGGATTTCTTGGCTATCCACCTGGCAGAAAAAAACCGACAAATCACCCGCAAGAATATCTTCGCTAAATATAAACGGGGTACCTGCCAGACTCACACTGGATTGCGCGGGTGTGGCTTCCATGCTGAAACCTTCGGGCTGCACTTCAGCCCATCCCGCTGGAATAGATTCTAGCGTATCGACAGAAAAAACAGGCGTGAAAGCCTCAAAATTATTGGTCGCGAAGGTATTGTCTAAAGGATTAATCTCGAGCGTTAAGGGATCGATACGAAACCTTCGGTAGCTCGTCTCAGCAACGGCAGTGTTGTTACTGATTTGTGATAAATTAAGGGACTCATCTACCGTCAAATATTCTGTTGGATCAGACCGAGTCATATTGTGGCAGTAAGCATCCCACGGCTGTGCCTCATCACCATTGATGTATAATGTGTAGGTTCCATTCGGTGGACGTTCTCCCGTGTCGGCGACTGCCGACTCTTGGACATCGGCGCATGTTTCCGGAAATGTGGCCGCCACATCATCAGTAGGGCCAGCACAGCCAGAAATACCAGAATACAAAGAGACAAGAGGTAAACCTGCAACAAGAACAAACATTCTCAAAAAATGGAAAAACATAATTCTCCTTTTTTGGACTTCTCATTGTTTTTTAGAATTTAGGACATTCGGGTATTGTGACCTATAGTAAGACTCAGGTCTAGAAATATATTAGGGGGACGTTCATTTGAGTCGCATGTGTCTCTTCATCGAAAAGCTCTCCGTGCATCGCACCTGTTGAATGATTTTGATAGACCTACCTCTGGAGGGCCGCCCATACGGACTCAATGATAATCATTGAAGCATCGTCAGGATGGCAAGGCTTGCCACAAGCTGAAACAATCAATTTTTTATTCCCTCGCCATAACCCATAATAGTTCCGAATTTCAGTACCCGCACCGTGGTGAAACATGATTAAATCTTCCTTTTTTGTTTTTCTGATTTTTTCTTTATCGCTCTCTGTCATTCCTGAGACGATGCTCTGCACCACATCTGGAAGCGTTGTGGGCCATTTTTCAGGTGGCAGAAGATCGCCGGCCTGAACCGTAACGGAAATATTTATGAATAAAACAAACCAAACAAATATCTGAATTTTCTCCAAGCTAAAGAAACTTTTCATAATAGACGCCAAGCATATGCCAATAACGGTTATTTCTCGCCATGATCCATACGTCGAATCATATAGCAAAACAAATAACCCCGCTAACAGCATGAGAGCATAAAAAATCCTCAGAAAAATTTTTGTGGTTCGCGAAAGTGTTCGGCCCGTTAAAACAAAAACTGAAGGCAAGATGACAAAAAAAGCACACAGGGCAATTAAACCCCAAAATATCTCTTCATTCGGGAATGGGTCAGTAACGGCCATCCACGCAGAAAACAGGAAGACAGGAATACTCGTCATCATATCAAAGGCAAGTGGTACAAATTTCTTCATAACGGATAAAATAACGCCTGACGTTCACAATGAACTGCTGAAGAAAAGCTTATCTCGCTCTTTCGACTACCCAGATCTGTTTTTTTTATTTCTGAATGAGCAACGCGAATGTGAGGGGGAGGCTCATCGAGCTTTGCTTGATGAGG
>JACCDN010134968.1_pt1 | contig 10426 bp, 6 predicted proteins | sample 7441691 | NCBI WGS metagenome assembly JACCDN01 (sample SAMN15323439, study PRJNA562643) | freshwater metagenome | isolation source: river surface water | place: USA:Blue River Watershed | collected 2017-08-16
ATTTTCAGGCAGTTAATCGGGTCAATGAACTTTTGGCTTGGGTATTAGCGTTGGGATGTATTCCTAATCATTTTGGGATTTTGGCAAATATGATTGATGGTTTTGATAATTTAGAAACCTTTATGGCCTTTATTGCCGAAGATTTAAGACTGCCGCTCAATCGGCATGGTGGATTGATAAAGGGCAGTGTGGCTATGGGTATTGAACAAGGAGCAACGTTAGGAATGCCTGTAGAGGTCAAATTGGCAGATGGCAATTTACAGATTCCTGCCCCTTTTATAGAATTTGTTTGGCGTTATCCCAGAATCTCTACATCAAAGCCTGTCGCATGGAAAGAGTATTACACAGGATTTATGGCGCAGAATGCGAATAAGGTGATAGAGTCTTTGACAGACCGATAATTCTCGACTTGCTCTGTGACAGGTGGCTGAGCGTTCGACTGAGCTCATGCCAAATGCTCAGTTGAAGGCTCACGCCGAAGTCTTGTCGAAGCCAACAGCCCCTGACTACTTCCGTGCCTAGAACTTAAGATCGCTTTGATGGCGTTGTTAACCCCAATTCTTTTAATTGTCCCTCACTCACTTCATCCGGCGCTGAAGTCAATGGACAATGCGCTGTCTGCGTTTTAGGGAATGCCATCACTTCGCGTATAGAAGAAGAACGGGTCATCAGCATGATAATTCTATCCAGACCAAATGCCAAACCGCCGTGAGGAGGGCAACCATAGCGAAAAGCGGTTAATAAGTGACCAAACTTTGTTTCGGATTCTTTTTCATCCATACCCAATACCTGAAATATCGTGCGTTGCATATCCGCCTGGTGAATGCGGATGGAACCACCACCTAATTCAGAGCCATTAAGCACTAAATCATAGGCTCTTGCGAGTTGTGTGCCTGGATCAGCCAGTATTTGTACTGGATCATTTGTTTTGGGCGCTGTAAAAGGATGATGTACAGACTGCCAACGCACTGCTTTTTCATCCCACTCAAATAATGGAAAGTCAACAATCCACACAAAACGCCAACCTTCTTCTATTAGTTTTAAATCGTGACCTAAACGAAGTCGTAATGTACTTAAAGTATCATTGACTACTTTTGCCTTATCAGCGCCAAAAAATATAATATCGCCTGTTGTTGCATCAACTCTTTTTAGAATTGCCCACACAGTTTCTTCAGGCAGAAATTTTAATAGGGGGGACTGTAAACCTTCTATGCCGGCATTTAAATTGTTGACTTTGATATACGCCAGACCTTTTGCGCCCACAGTGCAAACAAGATGTGTATAATCATCAATTTCCTTGCGTGATAATGCTGTGCCTTTTGGCACTTTTAATGCGACAACACGGGATTCCTTGTCATTGGCAGGTTCTGCAAAGACTTTAAACGTTACTTCTTTTACTAAATCAGCAATGTCAACAAACTCTAAAGGAATGCGTAAGTCAGGTCTATCCACACCAAAACGGCGTATCGCTTCGTGGTAAGTCATATGTGGAAAAGAGTTTGGCAGCACTACGTCCAGTAGATCTGCAAATAATTCACGTATCATATTCTCAACAAGGCATTGCAGCTCTACTTCTTCTATGAAAGACATTTCCATGTCTAATTGCGTAAATTCAGGTTGACGATCAGCGCGCAGATCTTCATCTCTGAAGCATCGAGCGATCTGGTAGTAACGGTCGATACCGCCGACCATCAGCAGCTGCTTAAAAATCTGAGGTGATTGCGGCAGCGCATAAAAACTGCCGGGGTAAATACGACTGGGCACTAAGTAATCGCGTGCGCCTTCAGGTGTTGATTTTGTTAACAAGGGTGTTTCAATATCAAAAAAACCATGTTGGCTTAAATAATTGCGTATTTTTTGATTGAGATGTGCTCGAAAACGCAAGCGTGACAACATTTCTTCGCGCCGCAAATCCAAGTAGCGATAACGTAGGCGAGTTTCTTCATTAATTTCAGAATATTCATCAATTCTAAAAGGGACAGGCTCAGCGGTATTTAAAATAGAGACCTCGCTCACATCCACTTCTACTTTCCCGCTTTTGAGTTTTTCGTTCAAAGTGCCTGCGGGACGATGGCGTACCATACCTTTAATTTGAAGCACGTATTCATGACGCACGGTTTCTGCAATAGCGAAAGAAGCGTTATTTTCAGGATGAAATACAACTTGTACACGTCCTTCCCGGTCACGCAAATCTAAAAAGATCAGACCGCCGTGATCGCGACGACGATGTACCCAACCGCAGAGGGTAATCTGTTGGTCAATGAGGGATTCATTGATATGTCCACAATAGTGAGAGCGCATCATAGTTTTTGACTTTTGGGAGGATTTGTTAGATGTTATCATTAATTCATTATAACAACTATAGGCAACAGAGGTCTATACATGACAGCCAAGTGGAAGCGAGAAGAGACTCTATCGCATCATAAACATTACCGCTGGATAATTTTAGGATTGTGTTCCAGTTTGCTCTTTTATAAATATATCTTGAGTTTATCTCCTAGCATTATGGTTGATGACTTAATGGAACAGTTTAAGGTAACAGGAGCTCAACTAGGCAATTTGGCGGCAACATTTTTTTACACATATACCATTGTACAATTATTTTCTGGGATATTATTAGATAAATTCGGGACGCGTTTTATTGCGGGTTTTTCCATCTTTGTGGCTGCCTTGGGGGCTTATATTTTTGCGCAAACCAATTCATTAGCGTGGGCTACTGTTGCAAGAGGCATGATGGGATTTGGCGTGAGCTTTGCAACCGTCACTTATTTTAAATTAAGCGCAGCTTGGTTTAGGGTAGATCAGTTGGCGTTTGTAGGCGGATTGCTTGCTACAGCCGTTATGGTGGGAGCGGTCTTTGGTCAAGCACCCTTGGCATGGTTATTAGCACATACCAGTTGGCGGTTTGTTTTGGAATTTTGTAGTGCATTAGGGGTTTTAATTGCTGTATTATTTTTGACATTTGCGCGTGCAAGACCCGAAATGCCAGAAAATACTATACTGCAACAAAGGCACACGCAGTTGCCAAAAGCAGGATGGAAGGAGATAAAAGCTACCTTGAAAAATCCTCAGAATTGGTTGTTGATGTTATATAGTGGGTTAGCTTTTTCACCTTTATCTGCTGTTGGCGGATTATGGGGTAATCCTTTTTTGCAAGAGGCCTATGGACTTTCCATCACGCAAGCGGCAGGATTAACCAGTTTGTTATTTATCGGTTTGGGTCTGGGAGGGCCGCTGTTAGGATTGTTATCTGATAAATTGGGGAATAGATTAGGAGTAATGAAGTGCTGGGTACTGGTTAGCTTATTTTCTCTGTTGGGCTTTGTCTATCTTCCTGGATTGCCTGTTGGGGCAGTTGGCATTTTGCTGTTTATGCTAGGATTTTCTACGGGAGCGTTTATGTTGGGTTTTACAGTAGGTACGCAAATTAACCCTATCATGTTGGCAGGAACTACGATTGCTCTTATTAATACGGGGGACTCTGTTTTTGAGTCTTTCACAGAGCCTATGTTAGGGAAAATTTTAGATTTAAGCGGGCATGGTTATACGCAGGAAGGATTGCGTTACTTTACGGTACATGATTACTACTGGGCGTTTTTGCCGTTGGCTTTTTATTATATAGTAGCGTTGGCAGCGCTTTTTTTTATTAAAGAACCTGAGGGTTGTTGAACAACACAAAATTATGGCATCAAATGATCCAATTTTAGAATTAATGACTTTTCGCGATATGGTGCGTTGGGGGGCCAGCCAATTTAATGCTGCAGGATTGCATTTTGGACATGGAAATACTAATGCGTGGGATGAGGCGCTTTATCTTGTGCGCTACGCATTACATCTTTCCCCCTTGGAAGATCAACATGTCATCGACGCAAGGCTCTTACCGTCAGAGAAAAAGCAAATAGCGGCTCTTTTTGAACGGCGTATTGGGGAACGCAAACCAGCACCTTATTTAACGCACGAAGCTTGGTTTGCCGGTTTGTCGTTTTATGTTGATGAGCGGGTCATTATTCCTCGTTCGCCGATTGCAGAATTGATACAACAAGAATTCTCACCCTGGTTAGATGGACAGGAAGTTTCCATGATTCTTGATCTTTGTACAGGCAGTGGTTGTATAGCGATTGCCTGCGCATTTGCCTTTCCAGGCAGTGAAGTGGATGCGGTAGATATTTCCAAGGATGCTTTAGCGGTAGCTAACCAAAATATCAAACGTTACCAATTAGAAGATACAGTGCATCTGGTACAATCGGATCTGTTTGACAATCTGCTGCCTAAACAGTATGGGCTTATTGTGTGTAATCCGCCTTATGTAGATGCTCAAGAGATGGCAGCGCTCCCACCTGAGTATAAGCATGAGCCTAATCTGGCGTTAGCAGGCGGGGAAGATGGTTTAGATAGTGTGGAAAGAATTTTAAAAAAAGCAGCGGATTATTTGGCGCCAGAGGGTGTATTGATTGTTGAAGTGGGCGCTAGTGAGGCTGCAGCGCAAACGCGATTTGCAGATTATCCATTTACTTGGTTAACACTTGAGCGCGGTGGGCAGGGTATATTTTTGCTTACAAGGGAGCAGTTGTTGAGCGTTTAGGACTGGATAGTCAGCTTGTGGATAAACTATGAAATAGATTCTTATGACTGATTACGAAGATACAATAAATAATTCCAATTCGGGAGGTTCTGACTCGGGCGGTGATGAAGGCAGAAAACCATTTGTAATGAAAGGGCATTTGGTGCAAGCAGAATTGGCAAAAGGTGAGAAAGAATTTGGTGAAATAGAGTGGTCCAGGAGAAAAACAGAACCGCCGCTTGAAGAAACACAAGCGCCAAATTATAGTGAAGAGTCAAGTTTGGCAGCTGCTAATAGTAATGTTGTGCAGTCTCATCCATTCTTGGCATCGCAACAATTTGATGGTCGTGACCCTATACGAGATCAGCGTATTCCTTCTATGGATGATATAGAAAGAGCAACTAATGATCCCAAACTTGCCTTGAGTCCAGAATTGCGTATGGCGCTTGAAAATGCCAAGCGTCATAAGATGGATTCAACGCCTGCTTTAAAACCGGCGGGACTATAGTGGAGGTTGCAGGCTTCATTCACAGAATGGCATTAGCAGATTCGCGGCAATTGTTCCCCCACCAGCCAATCCATAATACGCATACCGCCAAATTTTGTTTTCAACTGCACAAAATTTCGGGAATCATTTGTAGCATGCCCTATGATTTGAGCGTCCTTTCCCAAAGGGTGCAGACGCATAGATTGCAATAATTGTTTGCTGTGTTCGGGCGAACAAATGGCCAATAGTTTTCCTTCGTTTGCGATATACAAAGGGTCTAATCCCAACAGCTCGCAAGCGCTAGCAACTTCTTCGCGAACAGGGATTTGGCCTTCTTCAATATAAAACCCAACCTGCGATTGTTTCGCCCACTCATTTAAAGTGGTTGCAATGCCTCCGCGTGTTGGGTCGCGCAAACAGCGTATCTGAGCGCCGCTGTGTAGCATGGACTCAACTAATTCATATAACGCTGCTGTGTCAGATTGCAGGGTGGTGCTAAATTGCAAATGATGGCGATGTGCCATGATGGCTACGCCGTGATCGCCGATATAACCGCTTAATAAGACATGATCTCCGGGTTGAATAGTATTCCCGGACAAATGAACGCCTTGTGGTATTTCTCCTAGGCCGGTGGTATTAATAAAGATTCCGTCGCCTTTGCCTCGCTCTACAACTTTGGTGTCTCCTGTGACAATAGCCACTTGCGCTTTTTGAGCGGCTTGTGCCATGGAATCAACAATTTTTTTTAGATCAGCCAGTGGGAAACCTTCTTCCAGAATAAAACTGGCAGACAAGTATAGAGGTTTTGCACCCGACATGGCAATATCGTTGACAGTGCCGTGAACTGCCAAACAACCTATATCACCGCCCGGAAAAAACAGGGGTGAAATCACATAGGAATCCGTAGTCATGACCATAAGACCTGAAGCCACAGCAAAACGCGCTTGGTCTTCTCTTTGCTCTAGATACGGATTGCTGAATGCAGGCAAGAAGAGTTGTTCAATCAGTTGTGCCATTCTGCGACCGCCGCTGCCGTGGGTCATATCAATCCGACCTTGTTTTATATCTAGGCGCGGAGCAGATATTTTTTGAGGTTTATCAACTTTTAACATAAATAGCCCATTTTTTTTGCAGACAGATATAATTTTTCTCTAAAATTAGGGTGAGCAATAGAAATTAAAGCTTGTGCTCTTTCTGCTACAGACTTCCCCCATAAATTCACAACGCCGTATTCTGTGGCGACATATTGGATATCGCCGCGTGGATCGGTTGCCGGCCCATCAATCGTTGGCACGATGCGCGATGCTTTATCGCCGTTTGCAGTGGAATAAGCAGCCAGAATGGATTTGCCTTCTTTGGAAAGCTGCGCGCCGCGAATAAAATCAAGTTGCCCGCCAGGCGCGCTGTACTGTATGCCGTTTAACGCTTCTGCGTTTACTTGTCCGGTAAGATCAATTTGCAAGAAACTGTTAAGAGAAATGACGCGGTCGTTTTGGCTAATGATAAGCGGGTTATTGACATAATTAACGGGATGAATTTCCATGCTGGCATTGTCATTCAAGAAGTCATACGTATGTTTATCGCCTTGTGCAAACGTATAGACGTTTTTATAGGCATTGATATTTTTATATTTATTGGTGATAGCGCCTGATTCCAATAGCTCAATCACGCCAGGGCTGATTAATTCCGTATGCAAGCCAAGTCCCTTATGATTTTTCAAAGCCTGACAAACGGCATTGGGCACGCCGCCGATGCCAATTTGCAAAGTAGCGCGGTCGGGGATAAGCGGTATAATGTAGTCACTGATGATTTTATCCTTTTCGGTGATAGGTTTAGCCAATGTTTCGGGCAATAAGGCGTTGCTTTCGATAATCGCGTCAATCTCTGAGATATGCAAACAAGAATCGCCGAATACGCGAGGCATGTGAGGATTGACTTCCACAATCAGTCTTTTGGCAATTCTTGCCGTAGGAATTGTATAATCGCTGTTTGTGCCGCAACTAAATAATCCTGATTTATCCATGGGCGAGACTGTCAGCATAAACACATCAATGCCTATATCAGCCAGTATGGCAGGTACATTGCTGAAATTGCCGGGCATGTAATGTACAGTTTTTCTGCCGTCCTGTTTTCCTTTTTCTAATAAGGCTCTTTCTGTTTTGCTGATAAAAAAGGAATGCGGTTTTACAATGTCCATGTATTGGTATTGCAATATGGTTTCTCGCGCCGCTTTTTCGGCATGCATGTAGTAAAGTTTTAATTCTTCTATCGCTTGTGCGTGTGAAGGCTTCAGTCTGTCTTCCAGGGCTTTAAGCAATGCAGCCGGTTCGCTGACTGCCATACCCATGGAAATATTAGCGCGTTTGGGAATGAGTTGGGCCGCTTGCTCGGCACTCATTAATTTTGTTTGGTATTGTTGTGGGTAGTTCATGTTCCGGTCTGTGCACTGAGTAGGAGGCTAAATTTAATAGATTGGTTCACATTATTTAAGATCATCACTACTCAATGATATGCTTAGCTTCACCATGCTTCATGATATCGTACACCAAGCTAAAAAATTGGGACATGGTTTGTGGATCTTTCAATAGGACGCGAGCTAAGTCATTGTGTGATTTCATGGCATCAACGGTTGCTATACGCACTACTTGAGGTAGATCGCCTTGCAACGCTTGATCTTTGGTGTTTTTTTCAATCTGTTCTTTAACCCGCTCATGTTGGTTGGCAATAGCAACGATTTGAGAAGTAAAATGCCGCTGGCCTAGCTCATCGGAGATGTCACCGAATAGATCATTCATTCGAGCTATAATTTGGGTGAGAAATTCCTTTTCTCGATCATTTGGATCGGATTCATTAGCGGTGAGTGGTCGTAGCGTGTCTTTCTCGCTTATTATATAATCGCAGCTTTGTTTTCTAATCTGATAACCCGCTAATGCTAGGCCAGACAAATCTATTTGTTCCGGCGAGATGCCTTTAAGCCGTTTACTGAACAGTTTGGCAAAAGCAGCAAAGTTCTCCAATTCTGCATCACCTAGTTCTATCAATTGAGCGATATAGCTATAGGCTCGAATGAATCGGCCCAGATCGGTTTTAAAACGAATCAGGGCTTCCCGCTCAGTAGCATGCTCGCTGCGCCGCGCCTCAGCATACTCCAGTGATTTTTTATCACCTTCTTTAGTGGCTTTATCAATCGCGGCATCGCATTTTTCAATGACATCGGTCAAGTCCTTTAATTGTTTATTGAAAACATCCGTGGGTCGTTGGGTGGCTGAATAGAGCTTTTTGTGGAGGCTGTCATCAGATGCTTTTCCTAGAACAGCTTTTCCGCGTGCCTGCTTAAATGATTCCAGGTCTTCATGCCTATAGATTGCCGCATCGTCCAGTTTGGATTTCATATCATAGATCACATTAATATCTTGTACGGACTTAATTTCAGCGCCATCGTCATACATCTTAAAGGCATGCAGTATAGTCTGTGGATCATTTACAAAGTCGATGACGTAGGTTTGGTCTTTACCTGGGTAGGCACGATTCAGGCGTGATAGGGTTTGTACCGCCTCAACACCACTGAGTTTTTTATCCAGGTACATGGCCAGCAATTTTGGCTGATTAAAACCGGTTTGAAACTTGTTAGCGACAATCATCACGCGATATTCAGAGCGCTCAAACTCGTTGCGCAAATCTCCGATGGCACCCGGGTTAAGATTGTATTCCGTGTACTCCTTATCAACATCAATCCCTAGTGGCTCCGGTTCGTTATAATCGCCCAAACTTTTACCTTCTACTTTGCCAGAGAAGGCTACTAACGCTTTGATGTGTTGTAAACTTTTTTTCTGAATGGTCTTGTCAAAGGCTAATTTGTATTTCACCGCTTGCGACCTGCCGCTAGTCACCACCATGGCCTTAGCTTCACCATGAAGGAGGCCGGCAATATTTTGCTGAAAGTGGTCGATAATAAACTCGACTTTCTGTGAAACAATCGTTGGATGCAGCGACTTCCAACGGGCTAATGCTCTACGCGCAAATTTTTTATCCACCCGTTTGTCATTTACATTCTGATCACCCAAACGTACTGCTTGCTGATAAGTAGTATAGTTTTGCAGCACATCCAGAATAAACTCTTCCTCAATCGCCTGACGTTGTGTATAGCGGTGAAACGAAACAGGCTTGTTATCATCAGACAGAGGTTGTGATGGATCTTCGGCGCGGCCAAATAAAGTAAAGGTGCTGTGTTTAGGCGTGGCGGTAAACGCAAAGTGGCTGACATTCGCTGGACGAACGCGAGATTTTTGAATCTCTAATAACACTTCTTCTAGCGTCATCTCTTCCAGTCTTTTTTTGGTATCCAATGAGAGTGCAGCACGTAAGCCTTGTGCAGTTGAGCCTGTCTGTGAGGTATGGGCTTCATCAATAATCACGGCGAAGCTGCGGTCTTTTAAGGATTGCTCAGTGATAATCGCTTCCATAGCAAAGGGAAAGGTTTGTATGGTCACGACAATGATCGGTACGCCTTGCTTAAGCGCCTCTGCCAAGCGGTTGGACTTGGATTGCCCACCACGCTGGTTCGCTGCAATGGTTTCAATCACACCAAACTGGTGGTCGAGCTGTTTCACAGCGTCTTGTAACTGTGCATCAAGCACCGTTCGATCGGTCACGATAATCACGGAATTAAAGTAGGCCTTGCCATCAGGGTAGCGTAGTTTGATTAAATCATGGGCTATCCAGGCTATGGTGCTGGTTTTGCCCGAGCCGGCAGAATGCTCGCATAGATATTGCTGTCCAGGCCCTAAAGCTTTGGCATCAGCGATCATGGTGTTAACGGCTTCAAACTGGTGATAGCGAGGAAAAATCAATGTCTCTGCCTTGTAAGGCATGCCAAACTTATCCACTTTATCTTTGGTTTCTACATACACAAAACGATGAAAGATACGTAACCATGCATCACGTTGACAGATCTCTTCCCAAAAATACGCGACAGGGTATTCTCCGTCGTTCCGTGGTTTGTTACCTGCATGGCCGTCATTCCCTTTGTTGAAAGGAAGAAATATGGTTTCCTCACCATTGAGCCGTGTCGTCATTGCAATTTCACTGTCGCTCATGGCGAAGTGAACCACTGCACCACGTTTAAATGTCAGTAGCGGTTCTTTGCGTTTAGTCTGCGGATCTTGTGGCAAGCGATCATGTTTGTATTGCCAGATAGCATCGTCAATGGCTTGGGTAAAGTCTGTTTTTAACTCGACGGTAGCAACCGGAATGCCGTTGATAAAAAAGCACAGATCAATGGCCCATTCTCGGGTTGGGCAGTATTTTAACTGCCGTACTACGCGTAAAATATTGTTGTTGTATTTCTCAACCTCTTTGCTGTTGCGAGCATCTTCGGG
>JACCDN010265331.1_pt1 | contig 10426 bp, 8 predicted proteins | sample 7441691 | NCBI WGS metagenome assembly JACCDN01 (sample SAMN15323439, study PRJNA562643) | freshwater metagenome | isolation source: river surface water | place: USA:Blue River Watershed | collected 2017-08-16
CCTTCTCGCCATGAATCACGCCGTTGATGCCACCCGCGGTGACGATGGTGTGGAACTGGGCCCCCGCCGCCTTGAACGCCGGGATCAGCATGCGCGAAGCGTAATTGCCCGCGCCAATGAATCCCATCACCGGCCTCTGCGGTGCAAACGTGGCGCCCAGCTTCAACGTAACCGAGCGCACCATACGCTGCGCCGCCGGCGAGGTGTATTGCAGCAAGATACCTAGGCCGGCCTTGTCTGCCGTGAGCGATTCATAGGCCCTGGGCGCGTCTTCAAAGGCAAACCGGTGCGTGATCAGCGGTTTCACGTCCAACTGACTGCTTGCCAGCATGTCCAACACCGCTTCAAAGTTGCGCTGCTCCGTCCAGCGGACGAAGCCCAGCGGGTAGTCCTGGCCTTTCTCCTCGTAGCTCAGGTCGTAGCGGCCCGGCCCATAGGAACAGCTCACCTGGAAGCTCAGTTCTTTCTCGTAAAAGTCGGCCCGGTTCAGCTCCAGCCCCGTCACGCCCACCAGCACAATGCGCCCGCGCTTGCGGCACATGCGCGCAGCTTGCGTCACCGGGTCGCTGGACTTGGTGGACGCCGCGATGATCACCCCATCCACCCCTTGACCACGGCTGAACGCCATGCCTGCGGCCACCGGGTCCTCACCCTCGCCGGGGTTACAGGTTTGCGCGCCAAACTGCCGCGCCAGCGCCAACTTGCTTTCGTCAAAGTCAATGGCCAGCACGCGGCAGCCCTGCGCACGCAGCAACTGCACCGTGAGCAACCCAATCAGGCCTGCTCCAGTAACCACAAAAGTCTCGCCCAAAGTAGGTTGCGCTAAGCGAATGCCCTGCAATCCAATGCTGGCCACCACTACAAAGGCGGCTGACTCGTCATCCACGACATCGGGGATGCGGGCACACAGATTTTGGGACACTTTGACCACATCGGCATGTGGTCCATTGGACACCACGCGGTCACCCACCTGAAATCCATCCACTCCTGCTCCGACATTAGCCACCACACCAACATTGCAGTACCCCAATGGCAAGGGTTGCGCCAGCTTGGACTGTACCGCCTCGATGGTGGTCATCAACCCGTCAGTAGCGACCTTCTCCAGCACCATCCTCACCTTGTCAGGTTGTTGACGAGCTTTATCCAGATAAGAGGCTTTGCCGAAACCGACCAACATGCGCTCGGTGCCGGCGGATATGAGTGAAGTCGTGGTGTGAATTAATACATGCGAACGACTGTTTTGAGGAGTTGGTGCTTCGGTCAAGGACGTTCCACCTTTTGCCATGTCTTGAAGTATTTGTTTCATGAATTGTGTTGAGCTTGTAATCTCATTGGGCGTGCGTAATTAATCAGAACGGCCCGATACTGGCCCTTGAAAACAAACATGCTTCCCGCTGCGGCGCCCACAGTACCAACGGCATCGATCAATGCTTGCAAATGCTGAACGGTGCCCGCGCCACCCAGCATGGTCATCGGCGTATCTATCACTTCACGCACTTGGCGGGCGAGCTTTAAGTCGTAGCCTTGCATCTGGCCATCATGATCAATCGAATTGATAACGATTTCGCCAGCACCCAGAGAAACGGCCTGTTGACAGAACTCAAGCAAAGGCTGCTTGTGCTTTTGTTGCCCATTGTGGGTGTATATGGTGTAACCAGAAAAAAGACGGTTAGCCTTTACATCAACCGTCACGACAACACTTTGTGAGCCTATGGCTTCGGACATATCCTTGATCAGCGTGGGCCTCGCAAGTGCAGCCGAACTGACCGAAACCTTTTCGAAACCAGTTGCAACGATTCTTGAGGCCTGCGCAGCACTCGTAACACCGCCGCCGTAGCAAAGAGGCATGCGTGATTCCACAGCGAGGCTGCGCAGCAAAGGCATACTCGGTTCGCGATTTTCAGCTGTAGCGTCGATGTCAACAAACATCAACTCGTCGACTTCTTTTTCGTTGAAAATTTTCACCGCATTCAAAGGATCACCAACATACTTTGGCTCCTTAAACTGACGCGTTTTCACCAAGCCGCCCTGGTGTAGCAATAGGCAAGGAATGATCCTGGAGCGCAACATAATCAGATTTGTGAAAAATTTCTAAAAATAGCTACACCGTTGGAATGACTCTTCTCCGGATGAAACTGAAATCCGAAGACATTGCCTGAAGTCACAGCACAAGGCAGTTCTATGCCGTACTCGACGGTCGCACAAATACTTCCAGAATCAATAGCATCGAAGTAGTAACTGTGTAAAAAATAGAATCCTCTTTCAGAATCCACGCTATCGAACAAAGGCAATGCACCCTTGATTCGCACAGAGTTCCAACCCATGTGAGGCAGTTTCGGTAAACCATCTATTGAACCTGGGTCGATTCTCCTAATGTGACCCGGGATCCAGCCCAAACCGGGCAGAACCCCTTCATCGCTGGAGTCCCCAAGAATTTGCATCCCTACGCAAACACCCATGATCTTCTTACCATGACCATGCACTTCATCATTGAGTAAACTGACCAAACCAGAATCCTTGAGAGTACGCATGGTCGTATCGAAAGCACCCACACCCGGCAAAATATAGCGATCTGCAGCTTGCAGTTCAGCATGATCTCGAGTGATCAAATGAGGCAATTTCAATCGCTTAAATATATCTGCAATCGCTGCGACATTACCCGAGCCGTAATCGACAATCGCAATCATCGCTTTACTGCCCTTTCGATTCCAAGCGCTTTCAGTGTTTTTGCGCCCAGATCAAAAAGCCATTCTTGATTTTTGTAATCCTTGTACGTTTTCAGCGGCATCTCATGATACCCACGCAATTCTTGAACACTGATCCCAAGCTTTGTTGCAATGTACTCAAAATCTTCATCAATGGTTGCGGGGTCATAGGCGGACTGCTTCAAACGCTCAAGTGCTTCCTCACGTGTCATTTGACCTGTCTGAATCAGACTGGAGTATTGAACTCGCCGGGTGTCATAGCCAAACCTCGTTGGCAACCAATACCCTTCATAGAAACGTGTAAAACGCGATTCAAAATGCTTCTGAGGGTAAGGTCGCCACCCATAGGTATCAGCCAAGACCTTGCTGGCATTTTCCTTCGTGTAAGGCATTAAATTCAGTGGCTTTATAACTTTAACGCCACGAATGTATCGTAAATAGACCTTGTGAAACAAGACTGAGCTGAATGGGTATGTACGCAATTCAACCGAGCCAAAGCGTCGTTGAATATCTTTTAGCTGAGCCATGTCAGTTCCATAGTACAACCACTCCTTTGGGTTGCGCACGCACTCTGTAGAGTAATTACCACCATTCAAGATGTACTTAATGCCATGCTTGTTTGCGAAATGATAGAGTGTCGCAACAAAAGCGTGATCTTGCGGGATATCTAGATGCGGGACACCAGCCTTAAAGAATGCCAATTGAAAATCACGCATCTCATTCCAATTGATGACCTCCGTATAAAGGTCAAGACCCAACTTATCTACGAGAACCTGGATGTTGTTTACTGCCAGATCTGTATTCCAACCACCATCAACATGAAATACAAGTGGACGCAACCCGAATTCAGTTACCGCTAGATGTAGCAAATAAGAACTGTCAAGCCCTCCACTCATACCCATGATGCAATCAAAAGGTTTACCCTTGCCGGACTGCTTTATTTTTGCGACCATCTCACGGAATATGGTCTTGCCGGTGTCATTGGGATGCCAATTGGGCAAGACGTCAATTTTAAATCCACTGCAATGGTCGCAAACACCTTCTTCATCGAAGACGATCTGGGTGTCACTTGTGTCCATGACACAATTGCTACAAATTTGGACTGTTCTCATAAATTCACTTTCAATTGGTCAATTTTATATTAGTCACAGCATTTAAATACCGGCTGTTAGCCGATCAGCTTTAGCTAAAAAAATAGGAATGGTGCTACAAAATGTACTATAGATACGGGAACTATATATTTTTGTATTATGAGTACCACTTTTTGTGGATGACGGCATATATGTTCAAAATAAGAAGAGGACCGGAGAGGGGGGAATGAGTCAATGAGACGGTTCGTAAAGTCAAGCAGGTTCATCGTTTAAATGATACGTATCTAGACCTTCATCTGCAACCAACACCCACCAGCGACAGATTGTGAGCTTTTGTAACGCAACATAAATTACATTTAGCTTTCACAAGAATACAAACAACTCCATTGAAATGAAAAGTTTATTTTTTTAAATAAACTTTAAAAATAAAATAACGCTGAACCAGTGCCGCGACTAACAAGATTACTGGGGCGACCGACAAACACACATAGATATTTTCATAAAATGAGCCGAAATACAGGACAGGAATGGCAACAATCAATCCAACAGTATAAACGTATATTTGAGGATAAAGTTTACCTATGCCATTCATGAAGTATGAATAAATACTATTTAAGTAAATAGAGAATATTTTAAGAACGGCAAAAAATGGAAATATTACATTATTAATAGATCTACTTAGCAAAGCGGATACTATTTCGCCATAAAAAAAAGTACTAAGCATCAAAAAAGGGAGCACTGCAAATGAAATTAACTCTTGCCGCTTTAGTAGCAATTGGACCCTAGAGGCATCGCCACAATGCATTAAATGAGTATATGTCGACCATAATGGATACATTATAATCGTAGCGGCAATTATCGCAGGCGCAAACACTTTGTCAGCAATTGCCAATTCGACGACTTGTTGCGAAGAGAAATGTAGGTAAATAAAATAAAATGGAATCTGCCCCAGAAGAGAAAATTCAACTTGAACAAGAAAAAATGGAAAGCCTCTTTTCAATTGAAATAATAATCTGCGCAGGTTAATTTTAATATTTAGAGATGAATAAGAAGTTGAAAATAAAGGAATTAGTTGATTTAGGCGAAAAACCATAAATCCGTTAACAATTATCGAGGCACCAAAAATTAGAAAAGAAGCGACAAGAAGCCTCTCGCGAATTGATTCCTTGATTGGTATAAGCAAGAAGACAATAGTTAAAAAAATCACAATCTGAATAACTGCAAGCGCAAAATTTGTGATATACGGCAACTGCAAACCTGCAAACAAAGGATGATGCGCGCGAGTAATAAAATCAATAAAAATCAGCAGTGAGATAATTAAGATGATGCCGATGCCGACTGTTTGCTGTTGACTTCCAAAAAAAACAATGGCACCCAAGATAATTGATAGAATAAAGAAACCAAATGCCAAGAGTAAAATCAGCTTGTAATATGAAAAAACCAACTGAACTTGGGCCTTGGGATCTGAACGCTTGGCTAACCTAGCTGCTAGCTGATTTCTGACGGTGCTTCCAATCCCGAGATCTAGAGTGTAGATCAGTCCAGCAAGAGAAAAGATGATTAGCCAAGTCGCATAATCCGTATCACCCAGAAAATCCAGTAGGAACTTAACATTCAGAAATGAAAAAAGAACAGAAATTAACTGAAAAATATAGCTTTTGTAATTTGTCACGTTAAATTTATCGCTACGAAATCAGTATTTCGCCAGAAGACACTTAGTAGTTTGAAATTATTTTACCTGCCCGACATCTTTTATATCGAACGAACGTAAGCTGTAAAAAAAAGGCGAGATCGAAATTAGCATAACGAACCCGTATTCGGGTAAAGGCTCAACCATCAATAATGGGATCAAACAAAGTGACAAAATTGCCACTAACCTTTCAAAATTTCCATGGTTATCGATATCTCGCAAACCATCCTTCGGCCACTGCCGCCTAAAGAGAGTGCGGGATGCTTTCACATACGAAACAACGTATAAATAAATCAAAGGAGCACCAGCGAGCAAACCATATACAGAAAGAATGTATACATAGCCGTTATGCGGGTTGACAAATTGACCTTGTTCGCCGAGAGATTGCAGCGTTCCGCCATCCGGCGCAATTGGGTTGCCAAATAATGGATATTGTAAAAAAATATTGATTCCTGTTATTATTCCAGTATCACCGGTCCAGCGTTGAGTTTCATCGAGGCCACCCTCAAGTAAAGATATGAAACGGGTCCCAACAAAGTCTAAATATTCACCTAGCGGGAGAAAGAAGAGCAACGTAATTCCAAAAAGAAACAGCAACAGAACCTTGGTACGAACCCCAGTAATCCAGATTAAGATGAGAATCGAGAAGACGATTACCACAATAAAACTCCGGTTGAATGTTGCCAGCCCCAGCACAACGGACAAAACCATACCGCTAATCGATAGAACCTTGCGGCGTGTACTTGTAAATTGCACAAAGGATACAATAAAAAAAACTACCGAAAAGGCTACCAGCATCGCAGGGGCTGGAAATAAGCCTGTCTCACGCCTTAGCAGAGCACTCAATCCCCCATCGCCAAGGTCGTATGCCGTTGACGCAATTAGATTAGCGCGAAAGCCGAGCGAATCGGGGAACAAGGTAGCGAAATGCGCTATGCCAGCAAGAAAAAATGCAGGCACAACAACACTTTTCCACTCTTTATCAGTAAAAATAAGAGCCATGATGAAAGAATTCGCGATCAGTACCAAATGTATGCTTAAATTACCAATACTTTGACCTGCCAGCATCCTGTAGGAAATAGATATCAATCCAAATATGGCCAAGATAATAAATACAACGAAAATCTGTTGACTGACCATGAAACGTCGACGATTAAGAAGAAATAATATTTGAAAAAAAATTAACAAAGAAACAAATGCGAAATACATCTCAGGGTTAATACCCAGATATTTTGGCGTAATAGTTGGATCGGTGAAAAGACACGCAATCAAAGTAATGGCAGTCAATGCTTTTCCAAAGTTAATATTATTTCCAATACACCACATATTCAATTATTAGCTAACGATATTAGACTGACTGCCGAAAGCTCGGATGAAATGATCTGACCTAATTGCCTGCTTCTTTTTCCAAACAAGACCAGTTTATCCGCAGACATTTCTTCAAAAGTCTTCATCTTGGCTGCCAGATCACGGTGATCACCTATGTCGAACATTAGTCCATTAAATCCGTCTATCAAAAAACTTTCGGTCGCACCTGTGCCGATTGACGAAAGCAAGGGAAATCCACGTAAGGCAAATTCGTGAAGCGCGACCCCCCATTGGTCTTTTCGGCTGGGAAATATAAAAACATCAAAGTCACTTGTCATCTGGACAAGCTCAGATGACGACATGTAGGGTAAAACAGTTATTCCATCTACTGAATCCAACCGGTCCTGCAAAGGGCCTTGGCCGATGCAAATGAGCTCGCATGAGCCTCGCAGGTCCTTGCGATAAATCCGGTAGGCATCGGCCAGAAGATCGGTGCCCTTCACCTCCCGAAAATTTCCAACGTAGAAGAACTTGCGTTGCTTTGCATCCTTGTCTGAATCCAGCCTGATGCCGGTGTCAAAAAGGGCCGTGTCGCACGATAGCATGTTGAATGCAATGTCGGTGTCGGAATATCCGAATCGCCTTGCGTAATGATACTGCCTCGCCCCTGCAACCCAAGCTTTGTCAAAGAACTTTCTGAGGAAAAGGCGAAAATAGAGTGCGCCTAGTCTCTGCCTTGGCGTCCCGAACCAGTTATCGTCGAAGCCGCAGACCGTGGTAAATTCCCCCCGGTTCCTAGCTTTCTTGACGGCCTTGAGATACCCTGGATCCATCCATCCTGATATGTAGATGATGTGGGGCTCAAAGCCTTCGATGACCTTGATCAGCTGAGCGACGGTGAGCGCAGATCGTTTTTCGAATGAAACACCTGGGATTTGCGGGATGTTTGGGGGTTTCAAAAGGTTCTTGTCCCATGACACGACACGAACGGTCGCCGCATGATCACCAACCAAGTGCCGCAGGAGACCATCGAGATAGGGCACATATTCCGAATATAGGAAAAGGATCTTCATTTTACAAAGACGTCTCTCGGTTTTAGATTTGACGAATTTGACGCATTGGATTGCCCGCTACGATGGTACGTGGCGGTACATCTTTATTTACGACTGTGCCAGCACCGATGATGGCACCTTTTCCGATGGTGATACCAGGTAGGATAAGAGCGTTGTACCCTATCCAGGTGCCATTTCCGACAACGATGTTTTTCGTATAGCCCCGGCCGGCGGTTCTTTTACCCGCCGTGTCGATTTCGTGCGTACCGGTTACGAAATGCACATTGTCGGAAATGTCACAATAATCCCCGATTTTGATGCTGCTTCCTGCGCCCCCAGAGAACGTCGTGCGATTGCCGATAAATGTATGGCACCCTACTGTGACTTTCAGCTTCCTTGCTACGCGAACATTGGAATAGATCTTCGTATTTATGCCAGCTTTGACTCCCAGCAACCGAAACACCAATCGGTTCCATTTAGGAAACCGGCCAGTAGGCGAAAAGCGGAGAAAAACTTTTCCTATCAAACGTAAAAAAATATCATTCATCGTTGACAAAACGTTCAATAAGGCGCTTTGCGTTTCTAGCGCTGAAATTGGAATGCACAAAATTTCTTGCACATGTAGAAATATCAGTGCGCAGGGTCTCATTCGCGATGAGCTTAGCAAGCTCCTTCGCAAGTGATTGCCCAGAGAATTCGATGCGTAAATATGTATCGTCTGGTAATTCGGGGTAGGTGAGTGAACTGATAACGACCTTTCCAGCCGACATGTATTCGGCGATCTTCGAGGGAAAGTTGTTCTTGTGGTCTGGGTCGTCCGGGTTGCGCAACGACAGAGCGATCATGCTTTTGTCGAAGATCTGGAGATATTCGTCGAAAGGCAGCATTCCCAGATATTCGATATTTGCTCCCATTGAATTCGCCGTATCAATGAGGCTGGATAGGTCATCTTCCGACATGTGAAAGGGCCGACCTGAGAAGTAGAACTTGATGTCAGGGCAAGCAACTGCCGCGTCGAGCACTACTTTTAGACCAGTTGTTTCACCCAAGGAGCCCGAAAAAAGCACGCCCGGTTCGTTCGAGACTGAATTCGGACTGCTTAGATCTTCATCAAGAATGGCAGGCAGAAGCACAGCCCTGTCGTTGAGGCTATCGTTGCGGCGTAGAGCAATGATACCGTTCATACGACGGTATCCCCACAACAGAAAACGCTGATAAGCGTTGATAGCCGGATCAACATAGTCCGCCGCGACGACGTAGGCTTTGTGACCGAAAACCCGAGTCAACAACGCTAATAAAACATTCGAATAGTCGAGATTGTAAAAAACGATGATTAGGCGCTTTTCCGTTGCGAGATAAAACATAAATTTGAACGCATCGCCAAGTATCTTTCCAGGAATTCTTATCAGCCTCGGCCCAGGAAGTCGCGTACCAAGAAAAATCTCGGTTTTAACATAACCCTGGCCAACGTCTTGCCTTTGCAAAAAATGGGGCACAATGTTGATAAGGGTGTGTGGCGAAAGCACACGCAGCAGTTTCAACTGAAAGCGGTTCCCCGCGACGGAAATCCTGAAATCTCTTTCGGCCAATTCCGGGTTCACGATCATCCCAGCAAAAACCAATTCCACTTTTTCAGCCGTAGAGACGAGTGATTTAACGTTCATTAAAAGTCCGAGAGTGACAGAATTTCGTTATAGACACGGTCTGGTCGGCATTGGTCGATGATTTTATCAACGATGCGTTGATCGATATGGATACCCCCATTGTTGATGAATTTTTCGATTGTGTTGGCGATGTCGGCGGGGTTGTCAGGATCAAAGAACAGCGTTCCTGTTCTGCAGATTTCTTGGGCGAATGCAAGGTCTGAGGTCAGAACTGGAGTGCTTCGGCTGAGGCTTTCCACGTAGGGCAGACCGAAGGTTTCCAGTTTAGTCGGCAAGAGCAGCGCGTCGCAGGCGTAGAGACATTCACTCACTTCCCGAAAATCCAGAACCCCGGCATTCAATATGCAATCCGAAAGACTACGGGCTCTTGCCCGGTCGAGAAATGTTTTGACTTCCGCGTCTGTCTCGTCCAGGGTCAAAACGATTTCAGCCTTTGTCCCCCGCGACTTCAGAATTTCGGCCACATCTAACAAAACCGTGACGTTCTTATGCGTAGCGAATGACGAGAGGCAGAGAAAGCGCGTTGCGCGTTCTAATTCCTCAAGTGTCTTGCCGGATCGAATTACATCAGGTTCTGCAGGCGCGTCCACAGGGCATGGAAGAGTCACTGTGTTCATCCGCCCTAGCGTTTTCGCTACCTGATCCGCCACGAACTGACTCTGGACAGTAACCACCTTCGGTGTGGCGATGAAGGCCCGGATGCACGCCCGTTTGAACCAGCGGCCAAGACGTTGCAACGGCGACATTTGCGCCCAAACATCCCGTGCTTCGATCGCGGCATACAGCCAATCGAAATAGTATATCTGCCTACCGGCAAATGGAACGACGAAGTCACCGAAATTGATCAGGCTCTCCTTGCTGCCATGGATCAGCGCGCGTGCGGGCAAATAAAAAAAGTACAGTAGAGCCTGATCTA
>JACCDN010574050.1_pt1 | contig 10424 bp, 5 predicted proteins | sample 7441691 | NCBI WGS metagenome assembly JACCDN01 (sample SAMN15323439, study PRJNA562643) | freshwater metagenome | isolation source: river surface water | place: USA:Blue River Watershed | collected 2017-08-16
CCACTGCGGGCGTTCTCGGCATCCTGCTTGGCGGTCTTGGCATTCACAAGTTCTACATGGGCAAGATCGGCGCCGGCATCGTGTACATCCTGCTCTGCTGGACCTACGTGCCTGCCATCGTCGGCCTAATCGAAGGCATCATCTACCTGGCTGGTGACGACCGCTCGTTCAACGCGAAGATCAACGACGGCAAGTTCTTCTAGTTCGGTCCGTATTCATTTGGCGGCGCTGAGCCTTAGATGCTGCTGTCTGAAACTCGACTTTGAAAAGTTCTTTGCGGCGCAAAGGAATATTCATGCCTAATTGTTTGTCGGAGGAATCAGAAATCTTGCAATCTCACGCGGAAGGATCGAGGCAAACGACCCGCCCTTGGTTAAACGGTCGTGTCACGTCCGAAATCCCGCCTTTTTTGACGGGAATCATATCGGCTATCGATCACAAAATTGCCCTCGCCGAGGCCGAGGACGAAGGCGCATATTTCGAGGATGACGTTTGCCACGAATGTGGGGCTGTTCTGAACGATCTCGATGCCGCTGGCGATAAAGGTCTCTGTGCATCTAGCCACGTTGCGAGCGCATACGATGACCTTGAATTGCGACAAGTCGGTACTGGCATCACGGCCTTTTCAGCCCAGCCCGTCAAGACTCTGTCGTTACCCTCTGACACACCCGTGCGCCTGCGTGATGTCATTCAACATTCGTACCCCAAGCCTAAGTTTCGGGTTTACAAAAACGGAGAGCTAGCGCAAGAGGGATTTGACGAAGAGATCAAAGTCAAATTTTCCAACAAGAAAATTTCGATTGTGACGGAAACCTCCACGCTGCAAATATCCAGAGAAGTCAAGACGGCTGAGTGTCCGCAAGGCAAGATCACATTAAGCGTGGAGGGCTATAACGCCGAAGTCGTTCTCAAAGATCAGCTATCAAGAGCATGGTGGTTTGGGCAATCGGATTCTCTTGTATTTGTAACAACCCAGTCTCAGGTTTACCTACTCCGTTCGGGTGAGCTCGTTAATCTCGGCTCGCTGGCGTTGGATACGTACGGACTATCGTGCGCTTTGGAGCCAAATCTCAAACGCGTGGTTTTCGGTTCAAGGTTTAGTGAGTTCCAGTTGTTTGGCATCGATGAAGATTCGTCGGATTTGTTCGGCTTACCCCAGGTGCCTCAAAATCTCTGGGATGCCATCATGTCCCTGCAGTTTTCTACACTCCAAAAACCAGATTTGACAGTGGACCCGCCCATGCCGGATGCTCTCGCTGACGTGCCCTTGTCTCACCTGCGTTGGTTTGAGTATCGAATAGAGAGGGCTTTGCTCAAACTAGAAATCGTTACTGTGGGCGACCTGCTTAGCAAAGATAAGCAATTAGTCACCGAGCTAGTGAAGTTCCGCGATGGCGATTTGGAGGGTTTAGAGGGGAAGATCACCGCACACCTGCAGGATTCCTGGTACGCCCAACCGCCAGGAGAGCTCATGATTGGTGTTTGGTCAGGGCTTTGCGCACGCGGTTGGGTTGAGGAACTTCCGCCAGTTGAGGGTTATTCAACACCTCAGATTATTGATACTTCATACCTCCAGGATTTGGAAGTGCCAGTTCGAATTATGCGGGTCGCCTACGAAGGGGGCTGCTTTTCCATCGAGACTCAGCTCGGCGTTTGTATCCTCTTGGATAGCGCTATGAAGGCCGTTAGCGTCGAGGTGGGGTCGTGGCAGCCGAACATGTTCAAACTGCGCCTTAATCGAAGACTAGAACTTTTGTCGAGGAACAACTTTCCATCTTTCCAATGAGACGGGAGTGGTTAGGTCAAGTGTTAGCACGACTGCGGTTTATCGCCGCAAACGACCTTAGTGATGGGCTTCGAGGTGCGAGGCTCGCTGCGCCGTACTTGGCCAGCGCTTAGACTTGCGATTGAATTATCAAACAGTGGCTAGGGGGAGTCAGTGTCACAATTAACTGACTATCAGGCCAAGTACTTCGCACACGAACTGAGGCGCAGCTACGCCAACGATCATGTCGGCAAACTGGCGGGCCTACTCTTTGATGCTCAGGTTGAGCCTAAACCTCACCAGATTGACGCAGCGCTTTTTGCTCTTCAGACTCCATTTTTGCGTGGCGTGATTATGGCCGACGAGGTTGGCCTCGGCAAAACTATTGAAGCGGGCATTGTTATCACCCAGTATTGGGCTGAACGTAAACGTTCGATTCTCATCGTGACGCCGTCGAGTTTGCGCCAGCAGTGGAAACAGGAGCTATTTGAAAAGTTTCTGATTCCAGCCAGCGTTCTGGATACCAAGAACAAAGATTCTCTCCTAGGTGCAGGGTCGGCAGGACAAGCGGAGGTCCTGATCTGCTCCTACGAGTTCGCCCAGCGATACGAATCAACCCTGCTCCGCAGCTGGGATTTGATCATCGCTGACGAGGCCCACCGATTGAGGAACCACTGGACTGGTAAAGGCAAGACTGCTGAAGCAATGAGCCACATCTTTGCTGGGGCTCACAAATGCGTGCTTTTGACCGCAACCCCCCTACAGAACAAACTTGAGGAACTATACGGTCTGGTTTCAGTCTTTGATCCAGAGTACTTTTACTCCCTGGACGCATTCCGCGAGCGATACATCAAAGCAGGTGTTTTAGGTAATGGTGACGACTTGGCCGATCGAGTTTCGACTATTGCCAAGCGAACTTTGCGCAGAGACGCTGAGAAGTACATTCACTTCACCAAGCGCAACCCACTCACAGTTGAGTTCACACCCAGCGAAGACGAGCGCAGGCTCTACTCCCTTGTTAACGAGTACCTACAGAGGGACGAACTTTTTGCGTTTAGTGGAAGCCAACGCCACCTAGCTGCTCTGATCATTCGTAAGCGCCTCGGATCTTCAACATATGCCGTGTCCAGCACCTTGGAGCGAATTTCTAATCGGCTAGAAGCAGAAGCTCTACAAGGTGTAACCAGGTCCAACTCGGGCAAGATCATCACTGCAGACTTCGAACCTGAAGATCTGACTGACGAGGAACTCGAAGAAGCCGAAGATATTGAGTTCGGCCCAGGCGCTCAAGAATCACCAGCCTCAAATTCTGAGCGAACGCGCATGATGCTTGCTGAAGTAGAAGAACTCAGAGAGTATGCAGCCCTGGCTAAATCAATCACGGTAAACCAAAAAGCTGTGAAGCTTTCCGAAGCGTTGGATAAAGGCTTCTCTCGCTTGAAAGAGCTTGGTGCTCCTGAGAAAGCAATTATCTTCACCGACTCCACAAAGACTCAGGAGTACATTGCTCGGTCACTCCAGGCGGACGGTAAGGGCGAAGGAATCGTTCTGTTCAATGGTTCGAACGACGGCCCAGAGCAAAGTTCTATTTACAAGGCGTGGCTTGAGAAAAACAAAGGCAGTGACCTAGTAACGGGCATTAGTTCCGCTGATAGACGTAAAGCGCTAGTTGACTACTTCCGCGAGGAAGGCAAGATCATGATTGCCACGGAAGCTGCTGCCGAAGGTATAAACCTGCAGTTCTGTTCGATGCTTGTGAATTATGACCTGCCCTGGAATCCACAGAGGGTTGAGCAGAGAATTGGGCGCATCCACCGTTACGGCCAAAAGTTCGACGTAGTTGTTGCCAACTTCTCCAACAAAGGCAACATCGCTGAGCAGCGAATTCTTGAGCTGCTGTCAAACAAGTTCAAACTATTCTCAAGCGTTTTTGGCGCATCGGACGAAGTTCTAGGTGCGATCGAGGACGGCTTTGATTTTGAAAAGAAAATCAGCGAGATTCTGAACTCTAATCGAACTGACGCCGAAATCGACTCGGCATTCCAGGAACTCGAAACCTTGTTTGCAACAGACATCTCTAAGGAAATGGCTAGCGCTAAGGCGAAAGTATTCGACAGTCTCGACCCACATGTTCAAGATCGCCTCAAAGCTTACGACTCGCAATCTGGTGACGTACTGAATAAGTTTGAACGCCTTTTATTGGACGTGACAAAACACGAACTTAAGCAGGTTGCTACCTTTGAAGGTGATGGACGTCACTTCGTACTCAACCAGTCTCCCGTGAAAGATGCAGAACCAGGTCGGTATTTTTTCAAGAGCCAACCACTCGAAAACGCTCACCAATACAGGTACTCAAGCCCCCTCGCTCAGCATGTGCTCGACACTGCCATCGCCTCGGAAACACCAACCGCCGAGCTGACCTTCTCTCTTTCAAAGTCAGCCCGCGCTAGCACAGCAGTCAAGGCGCTCGCGGGCGCAACAGGAACTCTAACCGTGGATCTGATCACCTACGCGATGAAAGCTCGCGACGAGCAGATCACAGAGTCCTATTTCCTAGCTGGAGCAATGACTTCTGCTGGAGAGTGGTTGGACTCGGAATATGTCTCAGACATCCTTGAGCTAACTTGCGTAGAACAGTCGGACCTGAACGTATCGCCAAACCTCAGTGGATTCGAGAGCAACCTTGACGCTCAAAGACAGCACTTAGAGCGTGAAGTCCAAGCACGAAATTCACGCTATTACGACCAGCAGGAAGAGTTGCTCTATCGCAACCAACAAGACCGCAAGGCCGAACACGAGGGCCGCATCAGAGAGTTCAAGGCCAAGGAGAAGGAAGCTCGCAAAGCAGCCAACAACTCCGACGACCCTATGGAACAGTTACGGCTCAAGAAAGATGCCCGTAGGTGGGAGCAAAAAGCCGAGGATGCGGACGATGACTTCAGAGACCTAAAAAAGAAGCTTCGTGAAGAAGCGGATAAGTACCTAGACCTTATAGAGCAGGCGCTCAAAGGCGCCCAACAGAGCGAACACGTTTTTACAATTAACTGGAAAATCGTCTCCTAACGGCGGGCGACTGATGAGGAGATAAGCCAAATGAACGACGACATATTTGAGACCCCTTCGTCGAGCCCTAACTTCCAGACTGAGCTTGCAGCAAGACTTGCCGAGCTAGCTCCAGAGGCCATCGCTGACGGAAAAATAGATGTTCTGAAGCTCCAAGAACTGCTGGCTAGCGACTTCGCGGATCCATCTGAAAGGTTTGGTCTTTCTTGGCCTGGAAAGCGCAGAGCGCAACGGATTGCACAATTGCCCACCACGGCAACGCTAATTCCCGAACCGTCTAAATCTCGCAATTGGAGTAGCACTCAAAATGTGTTTATCGAAGGCGATAACCTCGAAGTCCTCAAGTTATTGCAAAAGCACTATCACGCAAAAATCAAGCTAATTTACATTGACCCTCCTTACAACACAGGCAAAGACTTTGTATATCCAGACAACTTCAAAGAGGGGCTTGATAACTACCTTGAGTGGACTCGACAGGTAAATGAAGAGGGGAAAAAGATATCAACAAATAGTGAAACCGAAGGCAGGTATCACTCAAATTGGTTGAACATGATTTACCCAAGGCTGAAGCTCGCGCGAAACTTGCTCACGGATGACGGCGTCATTTTCATTTCAGTAGACGACAACGAAATAGACAACCTTCTCAAGGTCTGCAAAGAAATTTATGGTGAGCAGAATCATGTCTCGACCTTCATTTGGAAAAGCAAATCAGGCGGAGCAAATGACAGCGGCGAGGTTGCCGTTGATCACGAATACATCGTCTGTTTCACCAAACGAAATACTGGGGAGGCGTTAGGGCTCGACCCTGATTCGGTTGCAACAACTTCTTATAACAATCAAGACGAACGAGGGAGGTACGCACTCGAACGTCTTGATAAGCAAAACTTGCAATATTCAAAGTCGATGGACTATGAGCTGCAAGGCCCAGATGGCACTATCTACAAATTGGAACACAGAGACGAAACTAGACCTAACGCAATTTGGCGCTGGTCTAAGACAAAGGTTCAGGAGAGCTTTGATCAACTCGTTTTCAAAGACGGGCATGTTTACACAAAGAATTATGAAAAATCTGGAGGCAAGCCCAGGTCGCTATTTGTTGATGAGAGATTTGGCCGCACCCGTTCTGGAAGCAGTGAAGTTATCCAGCTACTCGGGGGCAGCTATTTTGAAAACCCAAAACCAACAAAACTCTTGAAGACAATTACTGCAATTTCGACTGATAAAGACGCCATAGTCCTTGATTTCTTTGCTGGGTCAGGCAGTACTGCCAATGCTGTTATGGCGCTCAATGCAGAGGATGGAGGAAATCGACGATTCATCCAAGTTCAGCTACCAGAGCCAACCCTTGAAGATTCCGATGCAGGCAAGGCTGGATTCAAGACGATTGCAGATATTTCTCGCCATCGAATATCGCTAGCTTGCGAAAAGCTTGAAACGGAAGTTGCTGAAAGGCTTGGTCACGCAGGAGAGAATTTCGATTTCGGATTCAGGTCTTATCGCCTAGCTGAGACTGGTTTCTCCAAATGGAGAGTGAGCAGTGACATAGAGCTAACTGCATTGGAACAGCATCTTTTCGATCTAAAAGGAAGTTCAGACGACAGCGCCAGCGGCGACGACTTGCTCGCAGAAATCCTTCTTAAGCAAGGCTATTCGCTATCTGAATCGATTGAACCAACCTCAATTGCGGGGCTTGAGCTGAGTTCTGTTGGAAATGGTTTGGTGCTTGCTTACCTGAATGAGCATGTCAAGCCAACACTTGATTCTTTGCGTCTAGTGATGGACTTTGGCCCATCTAAGTTCATCATTCTTGAAGACGCATTCCAGGGTGACGATCAATTGAAAACCAATTTGTCGCAGCTATGTAAGAGCAAATCAATCGAACTCTGGACAGCCTGATGGGGAGCCAGGGTTTTAGGTTTGACGGGTCACAGGATTACCAGCTTGCCGCAATAAATTCGGTTGTAAATCTATTCAATGGCCAGCCACAAAGCGTGGAACAACTGGTAACAAAATTGAAGTCAGATATCAGCACACCTAACGATGGCAATCCAACTTTTGATTTCGATTTTTCGCAAGAGGTTGGTGCGATCGGTAACAATTTGGTGATTGGAACCGAACTAGTTCTAGAGAATCTCCAAAGAGTCCAGGACCAAAATGGGCTTGAGGTCAGCGCAACTCTTGCAGATGGCGAGATGGACTTCGATGTTGAGATGGAAACAGGTACGGGAAAGACCTACGTTTACCTGAGAACCATATTTGAGCTGGCTAAGTCCTACAGCTTCACCAAATTTCTGATACTTGTTCCAAGTGTGGCGATTAGGGAGGGTGTTGCTACAAGTATCCGACTCATGCATCAACACTTTCGGGAACTCTACCCAGAATTACCTTTCGAGTCGGCGATTTACAGCGGTAAGGCAGCTGAGGAAGTGCAGTCCTTTGCTACCTCAACGAACATTCAGATTTTGATTATGACTATCGACTCGATTAGAGGCGACTCGAATACCAGGATCATCCACCAGGCTAAGGACAAGCTAAATGGTTTGAGGCCAATCGACTACTTGCGTGCAACTAAACCAATTGTGATCATGGACGAACCACAAAACATGGAGTCCCAACTTAGTCAGTCGGCAATTGGAGACCTAAGTCCCGCATTCACTCTTCGCTACTCGGCAACACACAAGCGCTTGAGAAATATCGTCTACAGACTCGACCCTGTTGATGCGCATGATCTCGGCCTGGTCAAGCAAATCGTGGTGGCTGATGTTCGCCAGCAAGGGGCGGATGCGACCCCCTACATTAAGCTCCTTTCGGTTAAAAGCAGCCCAAGTTGGACTGCCCAACTTGAATTGGCCGTTAGAAGCGCGGACGGGAATCTGGAAAGACGCAAAGTAAATGTGCGCCAAAATCAAGAATTCTCTGACCCTCGACTTACTGACAACACCGCCTACGAAGGTATTCGGATTTCAGCAATGTCTGTCGCAAGTGGAAACGAGCCAGCGTCTATTGAGTTAAATCTTCATGGGATCCTTGTCGAAGGCGAGACAATCGGCGGGTCAAGCGAGGCTGTTTATCGTGAAATGATTCGAGAAACAATCAAAGAGCACTTGCGCAAGGAAGTTCAACTTCGTGGCCGTGGTATTAAAGTGCTCAGTTTGTTCTTCGTAGACAAGGTCGCTAGTTACCTCGGCAGCGGGACCAACAATGAAAATGCTGATGGGGAATTCGCGAAATGGTTCGACGAGCTGTTCATTGAGGAATGGGCGAAGTCGAACATGCCTCAAGAGATAGCTGCAAGTGCACCAAATGAGCTGCGTCGCGCCTATTTCTCTCAGTTGAAGCGGGGCAAGTCCATCGTTGCTCAAGATTCCAGCGGGAATACGAAGGCCGACGACGACGCCTACGAGCTAATTATGAAAGACAAAGAACGGCTACTGGACGAGGCAGAGCCCACAAGGTTCATCTTCAGCCACTCCGCATTGCGCGAGGGGTGGGATAACCCGAACGTATTCCAGATCTGCACCCTGCGTGAAATGGGCGCAGAGGTTGAAAGACGACAAACCATCGGGCGCGGCCTCAGGCTTCCCGTTTCGCAGACTCCCGAAGGATTTCAACGAGTCCCTGATAGGTCAATCGCTTCGCTCACGGTAATCGCAAACGAGACATACCAAGCCTTTGCAAAGTCGCTTCAAAGTGAATACAAAGCAAGCGGTGTTGAGATTGGAAAAGTTCGCGTGAGTGAATTTTCTAGAATCATTCAGCGCGATGCTGAAGGCATTTATGAGGAAAAGCAACTTGGATTTGCCAAATCACAGGAAATCTTCAACCACCTTACGAGCCAGGGTTACCTTGCCGATGGGTTGGTTACATCAAAATTCGTACCAGAAACTATCGGGTTCTCGCTCAATCTGCCTGGAGATCTAGGGGCTTACGAAGTTGAGATCATCGACCTGGTGCGTCAAACCAGCTTGGAAAAATTTGTGAAGCCAAAGAGCAAGCGACAAGTTCGAACTCTTGCCAAGGCTGTTTACCTTACCCCTGAATTTGAAGCATTCTGGGAATCAATTAGCCGCAGAACCAGCTTCCGAGTATCCATTGAGAAACAACCATTGATCTCTTCCACCCTAAAATCTCTCGCATCGGCACCCGCCATTCCGCCTTTGCGAATTGAGGTTACAAAAGCTGGCCTTAAGGTGTTGCGCGGCGGCGCTAAAGGGCAAGAGTTAGGTATACGAACTGCAGAACTGAGGGGAAATTATGAGCTACCAGACATAATTTCAGAGCTTCAGCATGCAACCTCTTTGACCAGGGCAACAATTATTGAAATGTTGATCAAGAGCGGTCGCCTGGACGAGTTCATCGCCAATCCAAACGATTTCATTTCGATGGTGAAGCGTGTCATTCAGTCAGAGCTTGCGCGGCTGGTTGTGGATGGTATTCAGTATGAACAAATAGCTGGATCGGTTTACGAACTTAGAGAACTGCAAAAAGACGGAGAAGAGGAAAAGGACCGCTTCCTAGATCAAATGTATAAAGTTCAAAATTCTCAGAAGACGGACTTTGACTATGTGGTTTTTGATTCAGAAGTTGAACGCCAATTTGCGGAGAGGCTCGACAGTCGCGAAGACGTGAAGTTCTTCATGAAGCTCCCTGCAAGATTTAAAATACCCACACCAGTTGGCGACTATAACCCAGACTGGGCAATCATCAAACATGAGGACGGCCAAGATCGTTTGTATATGATTCGTGAAACCAAATCAACTTTGAATGAACTTAAGTTGCGACCTACCGAAGCAGCAAAGATCGCTTCCGCAAGGGAGCATTTCAAGGCCATCGGGATTGACAACTATGCAGTTTCAGCGCCTGAACAGTGGAACATCTAACAGGCAGATTTTTGACTAGTCTTCGGCGGCTTCTAGTCTAGATTGACGGATACTCGACAGCGTTTCCCCTTGGAATAGCCAGAAGGCGGTTCCTGAAAGCGCGGTGGCTTTCCCACCACGCTCGTTGTTAGCAAGAACTGCAGCTTTCGAGGGTGAACAAATCGTCCCCTTAAAATCAACATTGTTTTCATCGTGCACCTGGCAGATAACGCTCCTGTCGGAAACGTATTCGAGTATTGAACCCACTGGAATCTCGTTGTCCGAGAAACTGTAGCGGCCGCCAGTTTTTGTAGCTTTCTGGACTGCCAATTCGCTTTCTAAATCCTCGAATATGTCCTCTTTTGGAGTGACGTCTTCAAGCGCTAGTAATTCGATTATTACTCTGGCCTTGTAAGGGTCGAGTCTAAAAAATTCACGACTTGACCTAACACGGTGATCGCCGAACGCTGCGTGAAGGGTCCGTTCAAGCTTCTGGTCATCCTCGACGCGTGCTGCGTAATAGCACTGGAAAGGTAGGGGCGTTGAAGTCTTATCCAGCTCGCGCATACGCTGTTCGACTGAAGTACCCGTGCGGCCAATTTTGATATATCCAGGCATGGCCTCGTTGGTAAGGATGTAGACGATGCTCAATATGCCCCCAAATGGTGTGATCTCTAAGTAAAGTCTACTTTCGAGGGCAGACATCCCTTTATTCCGTTTAGATTCCGTTCAATGGA
>JACCDN010755912.1_pt1 | contig 10421 bp, 8 predicted proteins | sample 7441691 | NCBI WGS metagenome assembly JACCDN01 (sample SAMN15323439, study PRJNA562643) | freshwater metagenome | isolation source: river surface water | place: USA:Blue River Watershed | collected 2017-08-16
CCCAGGATATCATCAACCAAGATGTTCCATGGATCATGCAGTATTACTCAAGAAATTTTATTATCTACCACGACCACATAAAAAACTATCGTCCTACAGATATCGTTTTTAACTACTTAAAGTATATCCGAGTAAAATAGAGCGGAATAAATTTCCACTTTAAACTCATCTTTTCACCTCTGCTTTATTCTCGCACCTCTTATCCGATAAAGAATTCAGTCTCACCTGCAAAACAAATTATTGTTGAGACGAAATCGAGGTTCCTGCATGAAAAAGTTCATTCAATTTTTTGATACTCCATGTTTGATTGCCATCCTATTTGCATTTACGGCCAGCATGTCATTTGCAAAAGATTATGTAATTTATTCCATTTCTCAAGACGTTCCCATGGGTACAAAAGATGAGGTGATTCGCAGAAATTTTTACATTGATATGGGAAAAAATCAAGGCGTGGCAAAAGACAGCGTCCTTGATGTTTATCGGATTGTTTCTGTGCTTGATCCATATAGTGGAAAAAAACGTTATAACCATAAGGTAAAAGTAGGCGAGCTAAAAGTTCTTCACGCTGAAGACATTAGTTCGATTGGCGTACTAAAAAAAATGGAAGATGCTGAAGACACGCCTGTTGTCGAAATCAACGGCTTAATGATTGGTGATCTCGTAAACGTTCACGTTAAGTAAGGCTATTTAACAGTAAAAGTGTGAAGAGCTGCTCTTCGCTCTTTTACAATACGATTAATTTTATTCATTGAATCCATCACTTTATTTATTTTTTCTAAATCTTTTGGATTACACTCTGGATTTTCGCTTAATGAATATTGCAAAAACGTTCCCATCCCATGGGCAACAACAAGAATATTAGAAAGTTCGTGAAGGAATTTTCTTTCTTCTAATGCTATTTCTTCAATTGTAATGGATGGATTATTCGTTTCTTCCATATACTCATTCTAGCTCATTGGATACTTTTAATCTATTTTTATTTAAAATTTCCTAATGAATTTTTTTAATTTTTATAACTTTCACTTCAAGTATTTCATCGCGTATTGATATTTCGTGTACCCATAATAAATAATCATTAAATACCTCTATCTCTAGATTGGTTCGGGTTTTAATCAACTTTATCTTATGCCCTTGATAAAAACCCCGAAAGTGAAACCAGTAAAAATTGTCTTTTTTAAGACATCTAGAGAATATAAGGAAATTTTTCATGTATAAGTGCCCTTTGTATAAATCTATATAGGACACTCAAATACAAAGAGAAGTTTAAACTTTAAATGATAAATTTCCGAAATTATTTTGGAAAATTCATAACGGGATTAAAAAATGATCAAGGAAAAAACCTTATCGCAGTTATTTTTTGAACGCTGCAATCAAAACCTGAACAAAAATGTTATCGGATGGATTGATAACAACTCCATGCATTTTTATTCTTATGAAGACTATTTAGTCACTGTCGAAAAAATTTCTCTCGCGCTTATGCGCCTGGGGATTTTGCAAAACCAAAAGGTCGCAATTCTATCGCAGACTTGCAAAGAATGGCACTTTATGGACTTAGGGATTTTGTGCGCGCGCATGGTTTCCGTTCCCATTTACCCCAATCTCACTGCCCCTGAAATTGAGTACATTTTAAATCACTGTGAAAGTGTTTGCGTCGTTATTGAAAATGAAGTGCAACTAGAAAAACTTATCGCGTGCTCAGGAAAAATTTCAGGAGTAAAACAGGTCATCGTGCTAAAGCCAATAAACGAAGAATTGAGCGAAAAAGCGAAAAAACATTTCGAAATTTTAAGCTATCAAGAACTTTTGAATATCGGCCTTCAGGAAAAAACAAACTCACCAAAACTTTTTTCAGACTGTGTGAAAGAAAGTGACCCTAATGACCTCGCGAGTATCATCTATACTTCTGGAACCACTGGGCAGCCAAAAGGAGCAGTTATTACTCACAAGGCATTTGTGGCCATGCTAAATAATGTTGCTTCAACTCTTAAAGCTAACATTACTCCACAAGATCGAACATTAACTTTTCTTCCACTCAGTCACGTACTTGGTCGTTGTGATTCAATGTTAAATTTAATTTTTGGTTTTGAATGCGTTTATGCTGAGTCACTAGAAAAGGTTGTTGATAATTTGCAAATTGCACGTCCTACAATCATGATTGCCGTGCCAAGAATTTTTGAAAAAGTTTATGCTAAAGTTTTAGAAAATATTGCCAATGAATCAGACTTAAAACAAAAGGTTTTTGCGTGGGCACTAAAAGCTTCAAATGATTATTTTGCGAAAATAGAAAATGACCACGCTCCAAGCCCATTAGAAATTATTCAAAAAAATCTTGCCTATAAATTAGTCTTTAAAAAAGTTTATGATCGTTTTGGTGGAAAAGTGCGCTTTTTAATTTCTGGAGGTGCTCCGCTTGCACCCGATATTATTAAATTTTTACAAAACGCAAATCTTACAATCCTAGAAGGCTATGGACTTACTGAAACAATTGCCCCCTGCACGCTAAATCCAGTAGTAAAACAAATTCCGGGAACGATCGGCCTTCCTCTAGGCGATGTGAAAATTCAATTCGCTGATGACGGTGAAATCATGATTAGATCTCAGGCGCTTTTTAGTTCTTATTACAAAGATAAAGAATCTACTAATGCTGCATTTAATAGCGATGGATGGTTTTTAACTGGAGATATCGGCGAGATTACGCCTGAAGGCTATATCAAAATCACAGATCGCAAAAAAGACATTATCATCACGAGTGGCGGGAAAAACGTTGCGCCTCAAAAAATCGAAAATCTTTTAAAACTCAAAAAATATATTGCCAATGCAATGGTGGTTGGAGACAAGAAAAAATTTTTAGTTGCAATCATTTGTTTAGATCGTGAAGCATTCGTTCCTGAACGTGAACTGCTTGGCCTTTCACAACACTTCTCCTTTGAAGAGATGGCACAAAATCAAAAGATTCGTGAAGCTATCTGGCAAAATGTGGCCGAAACCAATCAAGAACTGGCCAACTTTGAGAAAATTAAGGGCATTTTTATTGCTCCTAACGATTTCACCGTTGAAAATGGCCACATCACTCCTTCTTTAAAGCTAAAGAAAAAGGTGATCATGAAAACCTACAACAGTGAAATTGACGCACTTTATCGTGAGCTTGAAAACAAACACCATGGCGCGTAACTTTAGGATTCTTTGACAAAAATCCGCTTTAGGAATATAAGTATTCTTTCATACATTAGAATCAATGGAGTCCCCTCATGGCACGTATTACGATCGAAGATTGCTTAGAAAAAGTTGAAAACAGATATGAACTAGTTCACTTAGCAACTAAAAGAGTAAAACAATTACGAGAAGGCGCTGAACCTCTAATTAGATCAAAAAATAAGGAAGTTGTTACAGCACTTCGTGAAATTGCAGCTGGAAAAATTAAGCATGCCCCAGTTAGTGAATACGACTCTGACGAATTTTAATTTTCTAAAAAATTTCCGTACTTTTTAAGTAAATGCAATACTAATTCGCCTCAGTAGTTCGTATTGCAAATTTTTCCCAACCAAAATTGTTCATTATTCTAACAATCTTAAATCTCGATCCCTTATTAAATTTATTTTCCGACTATTTTTGTTCAATGAATTCTCTATTAAATTTTTTTTACGAAATGTCGATAGAACACCAAACTATCTTCAAACGAGTAGGAATATGAGTTTTGATTACGACAAAATTAAAGGCAAACACGACGAAGGCGCAACCAGCGCCTTAGCAACTTACACCGACTTATTCATGACGCTGTCTCTGATCTTCCTCATGATGTATGTTGTTGCAAGTATCAAATCTGGTGCAAGTTCTATTCAAGGACAAATTGAAAAGGGAAAATTGCAACGTGAGAATGAAGATCTGAAGGCGCAGTTAAAAGCTTACAATGCTCTTAAAGATAGTACGCTTCAAGATCAAACAGAAGAAGAACAAAAAAATTATGATGATCTTCTTAATAAACTTTCGCTTCTTCAAGGTGAAGCAAACCAAGAAAAGCAACAGTTAAGAAAACAAGCAATGGAAAACGAACAAAAAGAGCAGGCACTTAACAAGTATCAGCAAATGGTTCGTAACATGGTTAACTCAAACATGCTTGCAAAAGCAAAACTTAAAACTCGTGAAAACATTATTGAGAACAAAAGAGAAACAATTAAAGAGAACGAAAAAACAATTAATCAGCAACAACAAAACATTGCTGAGCAACAGCAAGACATCAACAACCTAGAAAGCGAAGTTGAAAAACAAAATCAAACTATTCAACAAAAACAAAAACAAATTTCTGGTCTTAATAACCAAATCAGAAATCAAGAGCAACAAATTCAGAACAACAATCAAGAGCTTCAAAATATGAATCAAGAGCTATCTAAAAAGATTAGCGATTTGAAACGTGCTGAGCAAAACAATCAGATTACTCGCTCACAAATGAATCAGAAAATCGAAGGTCTTAAACGTCAAGCTCAGCAGGAAGCAGCAAATCTGCAAGCTCAAAATGCTGCCGCTCAAGCTAAGCTAGATGCCATGAACAACGAACTCTCTGGTGCCTCTCAAAAACTTTCAAGCATGAAAGACCAAATGACCGGACTGCAAGGTCAACTTCAACAAGAAGCTGCGGCCAAAAATCAGCTTGGGCAAGAACTGGCAGCTGCAGGAGAAAGGGCCGCGCGTGAACGTGAAGCTTTCGGCCGTCAAATGGCAAACGAACGTGCAAAATTTAACAATGAGCTAGAAAAGGCACATTTATCTGCAAGAGAAAAAGCGCAGAAGCTAGAAGAGTTTAACCAACAAGCAAAAGAGCGCGAAGGCGAAATGGGAAGAAAGATCGCTTCGTTATCAGGCGATCTACAAAAGGCCCAAGAACAGCTTAACGCTAGAAGAAAACTTGCTGATGATATCGCTAACAACTTAAAGAAAGCCGGTGTTGATGCTGACGTAAATAAACAAACCGGTGATGTTCTAATCTCTTTCGGTGACGATTACTTTGGAGCTGGCTCAGCAAATCTAAATCCTTCAATGCAAAAAGTTCTTGAGAAGTTCATGCCAAAATATGCTGAATCTCTTTTCAAAGACAAAAACATCGCTAATAAAATCGGATCGGTTGAAATCGTAGGTTATGCCTCTCCTACTTATGCTGGAAAATTCGTTGATCCAAAAAGCTTAAAACCTGAAGATAAAAAAGCAGCGAAATATAACCTGGATCTAAGTTATAAACGTGCTCGTGCCATCTTCGATCACGTGTTTGATACCGAGAAACTAAATTTCAAAAATCAAGAAAAACTTCTACCACTGGTAAAGGTAACAGGGCGAAGCTTTTTCTCTGACAATGAAAAGATTGAAGGCGCATACTCTGGAATGAGCCAAAAAGAATTTTGTAAAAAGTTTGATTGTCAAAAATCACAAAAAGTTATTATTAAATTTAATCTAGAAGATAAGCCGACGGAAGCTAGGGAGTAAGGTGTATGAGTTTAATTAATCAGATCTTTGATTGGGTAATTGGTTTTGCGAATAATTTTTTAATGCCAATTATGTTGGGAATTTTCTTTACCGGTATTACCATGAGATTTTTGGCCTACTGGACAATGAAGCGTGAAGAATGGTTTGCTCATGCATTCCAAAAAAGGGCACACGACTATGTTGAAAACCACATGGAAATGAGACATCATCGTTCATTTTTTGTTATGACAAAATTCATCTTGGAAAAAACATATTACGAACTTTTCGTTATGAGATCTATTATGAAAAGAAGAAACCCTGACCATGTTATGACCATGTCAGACAGAGTTTTTTTAGTGCAACAAGGTTGTGCTCGTATCGTTAAGGATACTCAGAGACAAACTAAGTTTTTTAGATACGATATACACCGACCAAAAATGATTGAAGTGTCAAAATTAATTTTTCAAAATAATCCATGCTTTAATAGGATTTTTGGTATTATTCCAATTTCTTCTGTTAATGATATTGTCGGAATGCTTCCAGGTATGATCATCATGATCGGGATCTTGGGTACATTCATCGGGATTATGGATGGTCTACCAAAACTTACGGGAATGGATATTGCTGATCCTGAAAACTCAAAACGTGTAATGGATGCCTTCTTATTTCGTATTGGTCACTCAATGCAGTTCTCGGTATTAGGAATTTCTCTATCTGTTGCTATGACTTTAGTTAATTCGATATTTAATCCAGCTAAAATTTTTATGGATATTGTTGAGCGTTTTGAAAATACTTTAGATGTTCTATGGAATTCTTGTACAAACAATGCTCTTCCATCTGAAATTCCACATTTTGATGAACACAGAGATCCAGCTGAAGCATTGGCCGAAGACGCTGTAAATAAAGAACTAGAATTCATCGAAGAATATAGTAAGGAAGCAAGTGGTATAGCTCGCCCGGCAGCTGCACGAATACCAGATGCACCGCCAACATTACCCAAAATGCCAAAAGCATCTTAAATTTTTTTAATACAAAAGCCTCCAGGAATGGAGGTTTTTTTTAATTTTTTTTATGGAGTTCCGATAATAATTATATGAATGATCGCAGCGGGCATATTTTTAAAGTTACAATAAACGGTGAAGACAAAACGCAACTCGTGAATAAAAACGAAGTTATCGTTGGCCGTTCAAAAAGAGCAGATCTTTCTGTTGCTAATGACTTATTAAGTAACAATCATTTTAAATTTATCTTTGATGGAAAAAGAACTTGGATCATGGATCTGGGCTCAACTAACGGAACATTTCTCGACGGCAAAAAACTTGTTGCCAATACTCCATACAGTTACATTTATGGCCAAAAAATTTATACAAATAAGAATTTAAGCATCTCATTCACGATTATGTCTGCAGCAGGAGAAATGCAACGCGAATCACGGGTTGAACAAAAAATTGCAGTTAATGCTCCCACTCCAGTACGCGAACTCTCGCGCGATGCTCTTCGTGAATCTTCGCGTGGGCCAAGACAAGAACCAAGACGCGAATTGCGTGTCTTAAAAAACACTGATGAAGAAAGACGACTACCTTCTCCAGTTCAAAAAGATATGGATCCAACTTCTAATTCGCGCATTGATATTCGAAAACCGTTACAGCAATTAGATGAAGAGAGAAATGTTCGCTACAAAAAAGATGTCGAACATTTGGATTTTGACAGATTGAAACAAAAAAAAGAATACCTTTATGAAGACGTATTGGCACTTGAAGAAAAATTTCACGTCCTAAAAAAACAAGAGCGCGATCTTGCTCATAAAATAAAAGAACAAACTGAATTTTATGATGAACTAAAAAGTCAAGCAGAGCGGCTAGACCATGACAACCAAGACTTAGAAAATCGTCTTCGCCACGAAGAAGAAATGGCCCGCAAGTCATGGGAAGATGAAATTGAAGGCGAACGTCATGTAATCATCGATCTTCATAATGAGAAAGCTCAAATTCTTCAAGATAAAAATGAAACTGAAACTGAATATCTTAAAGCAAAAACTATAAAAGCTGCCCTTGATGAAAAGCTTGAAGCTGCAAAAAAAGAACTTAAAGAAAGTGAGGAAAAACATTTTCTTCTTTGTCGTGAAAATAATAACTTCTTGCAGGAAGAACGCAAGCTTAAAGAAAGCATCGCTTCTCTTGAGGTTGAATTTTATCGTGTTAATGAAAAATCCATTACCCTTTATAAAGAGCTTCAAGAAAAAGAAACTCTTTTAAATACTGAAATAAAGCGTAATCACGCTGAAGCTGAAGAAGCACTACGCTCGGCCAAACTTCAAGCAGAGCATTTATTAAAAACAACACAGCTGGAAATTGATCGTCAAAAATCAATGGCCGAAAATGAATTGCATAAAAAAATAAGTGATTTAAAAATTGAAGCTAATTATCTAACTCACGATCTTGATTTCTTGAAAAAAGAACATCAAATTGCTAAATCACGTTTTGAAGACGAGCTCCACCAACAGAAATTAAGAACTGATGAAATTTGTGGTAAGCGCGAGGCTGAAGCCGAAGCTCGCGTTCAAAAATTAAGCACGGACGAAAAACGTATTATGGCCGATTTAGAAGCTAAGGCCAGCGATACGATTCATCAGTCGCACAAAGAAATTTTAGATCAGGTACAATCACTTGAAAAAAAGAAAGCAGATCTTGAGTATCAGCTCAATGATCTTGATGCCATTTTAAAAGAACGCAGCAAAGACTTTGAAGCAAAATTTGCTGAACGTAAAAAAGAAACCGAAGCGATAGCTCAAAATATCATAGATGAAGCCAATGCTGTCGCCCTTAAAATTTCACGAGAAGAAGAACATAAACTTTCTGAATTAAAAAAAGAAAAACTCAAAGATATTGAACAAAATATTGCTGAAGCTAAGAGCTTATTAAAGTCAACGATTGAGCAGACTGAGACTCAGCGAAAAGAACAGAAACAAGTTCTTAGTGATATCGAACATCAAAAGAAAAATTTTGATAATCATGTTAGTGCACAAAACAAAGATTTAGAAGCTTTCGATAAGAAAATTAAAAAACAATGCGATGATCTTGTTGAAGTATCTAATACTAAGGCAAAAGAGCTTATTTCAAGTGCTGAAAGTAAAGCAAAGGAACTCGTCTCTAGTGCTGAAAACAAGGCGCAAGAAATTGTTTCAGAAGCAGAAACTAAGCGCGACACAGTGCTCACCAGCATAACAATCGAAAAAGATGCTCTTATTCAAAACTATCAAGAAAAATTCGAAGTTTTGAAAGCTAAATGCAATGACGAATTAGAAAATATTCAGAAGCAAGAAGAAATTGAATTCCAAAGCAAACGCATGACACGTGCTCAGAATTTAGCACTTGGTATGTCTGCCATGATTGGAAATGAGCTTAAGGCCTATAAGGCTAAAGCTATTGACGATGAAATTATCAAGATCATGCAACATGCTCTGCAAGGCATTTCAATTGATCTAATTTTAGAAAAGCAATCAGAAGAATCGAAAAAACTTAAAATGCTTGTGGAAAACGCTACAAGGGAAAAATCTGATAATCAAAAATTTTGGTTTAGGCTTTCTACTTATGGCGGAATTCCTGTGGCCATTCTTATTTTATGCTTTTTCTTTCCGGGGTTAATTTTAGGACCACGACAAGCAGTGAACCGCGTTTTTGAATTTGATAAAGAAGCTAATGATCGAGAGATGATGAAACAGATGGCTAAAAAAGCGGTTGTTTCACGATATCACCCACCTCAAACAGTTGAGTTTAAAGATAGCTATGTTGATAACGTACTTTTTACAAAAGACTATGCAGCTAAGAAATTTGATAAAAAATTTAATGATCAGTTTGTTATTGATGTAAATGAATTCATGATCTACAAACTAGATCTAAAAGACACCAGCATAATTCGCTTCATTGGTGCTGAAGCAAAACTCATTAAAACACTACAGGAAATTGCACGTGAAATTGATCCCGAAAAACCTAATATTAAGATCAATGAAATGCGCGAAGCCGAAAAAGCCTTCCGACGTTCACTTCGTGAATATATGGATGATGATATCAAAATTCAAAAAATGTATGATTATTCAAAGAAGTATTGGAATGACTTCTATCATCCAAAAGTTAATTCAACTGTAAACTAATCAAAAAATAAAAAATGACCGAATTTCGGTCATTTTTTTATTTCAAAGCAATTTTTAAAACTTCATCAAAATGAGCAACGGGAAAGAACTTAAGTCCTTTTCGATGAAGCTCTGGAACTTCTTTTAAATCCTTTTCATTTTGTTTTGGAAGAATAATATTTTTAATCCCTGCTCTTTTTGCAGCAAGAACCTTTTCTTTAATTCCACCAACAGGTAGAACTTTTCCAGTAAGGCTCAACTCTCCAGTCATTGCAAAATCAGAATTTACAGCCTTATTGGTAGCTAAACTGTAAAGTGCCAATGCCATCGTAATACCTGCTGATGGACCATCTTTTGGTGTTGCTCCTGCAGGAAGATGCAAATGCACTTCATGAGTTGCTAAATAATCTTCAGGTGCAATCATCACCTCTGTTTTTTTGTCAGTTTCAATTGGTGCTTTTAATGGTTTCTTCGGTAGTTTTTTTGTTATTTTAGCTTTTGGAAGCTCGTGTTCAATTTTATTTTGTAAAATTTTTCGGACGTATGAATAAGCAAGATTTGCTGATTCATTCATAACATCCCCAAGTTGACCGGTAAGCTTGAAGCCTTTCCCTTTCAAAGGAAGAGTTTCGATTGATAAAATTTCCCCACCGTAAGCTGTCCATGCTAATCCTGTTACTACTCCAGGACGGCTATTTTTGTCAGCAATCTCAGACGAGAATCTTGCTGATCCTAAAATACCTTCTAGATCTTTTTCCTTCGGATTAAATTTCATTTTCTTTTTAGGATGCGAAACTTTTTCCAGGGCAGCACGTCTACACATTTTAGCAATAACTTGCTC
>JACCDN010841791.1_pt1 | contig 10419 bp, 11 predicted proteins | sample 7441691 | NCBI WGS metagenome assembly JACCDN01 (sample SAMN15323439, study PRJNA562643) | freshwater metagenome | isolation source: river surface water | place: USA:Blue River Watershed | collected 2017-08-16
CAAGCTATTCGTGTCCTGAGCTACTCAAGAACAACAACGAAAGAGTTGTATAATTTTCGAATACGGGACTATCACCCTCTATGGTATTTCTTTCCAGAAATTTATTCTAACAATACAATTTGTAACTCTTCTAGATAAATCTAAGTTGTCGTCTTACAACCCCCACCCCCACTTCCTGTATACATTTTCATATATACAAAAAGTGTTGGTAGGTTTGGGCTTCTCCCTTTTCGCTCGCCGCTACTAAGAGAATTCCTATTGGTTTCTTTTCCACCAGGTACTGAAATGTTTTACTTCCCTGGGTATGCTTCTTGAATTCTGAGATTCAAGATTATCTCGGTTTACGAGATAGGGTTTCCCCATTCAGAAATTTCCGGATCAAAGGTTGCTAGGCACCTCCCCGAAACGTATCGCCGCCATGCCACGTCTTTCGTCGCCTTTTAAAGTCAAGGCATCCACCATATGCTCTTAATTTCCTATTAGGAAATTTGAAAACCACACAACAAGAATATTGCTATTCTTGGTTTTTCCAAATTATTTCAAAACCGCTTTCGAAATAATAAAGAGCTTATATATTTACATTACATTGTCCTCACACGCTGGTGAGGACATCTATTTCTAACTCGATAAAAGACCCTAAAAAAATTTAGGATAACAGTGAGTTAGAATAGAATTCAATTATCAAAGAAAGATGTCATTAAAATAAAAAGCCGCCTTCATGGCGGACAAATAAAACAAAAAAGTGCTTTATTTTTTCCGCTTTGTTTTGGGTGTTTCTTTTATTAACATCGTGAAGCCATTCTATACTATCGCGATTTAGAAGTCAAGCTTTTACCCCCAGGCTTCAAATAGCATAAAAATCCCTTCAAAATGAAGGGATTTTTATGCTATTTTTCCTTATTCTACTCCGTGAATTAATATCAGAATTTTAACCATATCACCCTCCTGCAACAACATAATATTAAAAATTTTACCGCTCGGATTCTCTCCTTTGTATATCTCGAACCATATAAAATCACCCCTACTTGATTCCAAATCAACTGTATAAAATTCCTTCTTAAAAATATCTTCATACACCGAGGCTACATTAGCCACAGTTCCTGCTACTTTATATTCGATAGTGTATGAAGGCTTTGCTGATGCTGAATCCCTATCAGAAGTAAAACTCATTTCAGAATCTGATGGAAAAGAAAAATTTGTTGGGAACACTTTTTTAATTTGTTCAATTTCGATTGAATTAAGTGGCACATCTTGATTTTTCGAAAATTCTTTGAAAGAACCAACTTCTTGTGCTGTCGGTGCGTTATCGTACATATTATTCATTAAGGTACTTCTTAGTATACTTACACCTAAATATGCAGTAGCCAAAATTAATACATATGAAATAACTATGGAAATTATAAAATCAACTATAAAAATTCCAATCGATTTTAAAACACTGATTTTATAATACCAATACATAAGACAAATTTGAATGATTAAATTCACTAAAATAATAACTGTAAGTGATAATCCTGTGGAGAATAGTAGTAACCATAGAACACTGGCAATTATTATTGCAAATGATTTAAAAACTACGGCTTTAGCAAAAGATCTTTTCGGAATTTTAAACAGCAGTATTGCTAAATAAAGAGTAAAGGATACAAGGAGTAATGCAAAAACAGTAAAGATAAACATGGCCGTAAATTTGATAGATGTTACTGGGCCAGATATCAGAATTTTTGTTAGTGGACTTAAAAAAGCTAGAGTACTAATAACCAAAGAAGATAAGGCTAAAACACCAAAAGCAATATTACTTTTTGGGTTCATTAACGAATTCGTTTTATGATTTTCCATATTTAAATTATACCACATACAGTTATCATTAGTTTGATACTGTGGGTAAATGGGTTATCTTTTATAAAAACCTTCTATTAATTGTTTTTTCTGTTCTTGTTTGAATTGATACCTAGCATTCTCATTTTTAATCTCCAAATATGTAGAATAAACTAAAACTGCGGCCAGAGGAACAAAAACCAGTATTCTTTTCCACCGAGGTAAATGCGCCAGAGGTTTCTTGGGATCAGGTGCTTTGCTTACTGCTTCTTGAAGCTTGGAAGGGAAATATTTAAAAATAATTAATATTAAAACAATTAATATAATGAGGACAATAATCAATAGGATTTGTTTTATCATATATTGTGGGCCTTTATTACACGATCTCTTAATGCACTAGATGAGTAGTTGTGATTCCTACTATTATATACCACTTTAATCTGTGGAAGTTTGTCTCTGGCATAATTTGGTTTGTCTTTCCAATCTATTCCCATAAAACGAATATCTAGTTTTAATTTTTTAAGTAAATCGTATAAATCTTTCTCTGTCTTGTATGTAATTATTTTATCGATATACTTGCATGCTTGTAATTGAATTTTCCTTTCTTTTAGAGTTTGAACTGGTTTATGTTTTTCTTTGCGGTCAACGTTTGGGTTAACTTGCAAACCAACAATTAAAAAATCGCATTGCTCGCGACATTCCTTGAACATCAGATAGTGCCCTGCATGTGTGATATCAAATGCCCCGCAAGTAAATCCAATTATATTTTTATTGTTCGCTACCATAAAATAAGTCTATACGAATAATTATTTTTTGCAATTGCTATTTATCAAGATTAATTAATACTGCCCCAGTTTCATCTAGCAACTTGTTGCCCTGCCAGCCCTTTGTTTTTTCTTGGAATCTAGTTACTGTGTAGTTCTCGCTATCACCTACCTTACTAGCACTAATATTATGCTCTTTTAATTTTTGCAGAATCTCATTTTTTTGTTCTTCGGAAGTGTATTCTATTTTTCTACCATGAACATTAATTGATCCGAGAGACTTATTTTCTCTGAGTTTTGGAATTGCTAAAGGCTTCTTATAAATATCACTATGCCAATTTGGCTTAGTTTTATCTTTCACAAAAATGGTTCGATGGCCAATTGGTTTTATTTTGGCATCTTTCAAATTCGGATTAATTTCTTTGTACACAACAACCTTTTCTATTTCATCTTTTTTCTTTTCCAATAATTCTTTTAGTTTATTCTCACTATCAGTATACAATACTAAACTATCCGTATATTCTTGTAGCGCTTTTTCATATTCTGCTTTGTTATCGTAATATTTGAAAAATTCTTTCCCTTCTTCGATTGCTCCGAGCAATTCTTCTTCTGTATTTTCTTCTGTTTCAGGTTTGTATTCAACTTTTTGTACTGGTTTTTTAAATACAGGGTATGCTGAATACATAGCCTCCCCAGATAAAAGGTCATTCTTTCTAGGATCACCTATTAGCTTGATCGGCTTTACTCCCCTTTTGGTGTATAAAGAAACATCATAGTTTTCGTTAAGCTCTTGCCTATTATTTTGGGTTTTAAAAGAAAGATATCTGTTAACCTTTTGGAGTTCTTTATTGTCTTCATCTGATAATTTCTGCCATTCTTTTATTAACGCCTTTCTACGCGGATCATCCCAAGAAAGTTTATTTGCTTTTTGATTAAATTCTCTATCTTTTTTATATCTACCAATAAAATCCGATTTAAACATTTTCGAAAGATTTATTAAGAAAGTTTCATAAGATAAATTTTCGTCCGTTGCCCACTTGTAAATTTTTTCAGCTTCTTTTGATTTATTATAAGAATTCAGACTATCCTCATACTTATTTTTTGCCTTATTATATTCTTTTTTATCTGTATAAACTTTAGGTGCTATTTCTTTATTTTTCGGTGTCTGCGCCTCGCCTTTCTGTGGAGACATAGCTAGTGTTGCAAGCCCTGCAACAACAACATTTCTTAAGCCTTCAGCAAATGATTTGCCTTGCTTGGAAGTATCATCTTTTTTTGGTTCAATATTTTGTGGCCTAAAATTTTCCATATAGTAATTATAACGTATCTAGATCAATTAACACTCCGCCTTTTTTATCAAGGAGTTTATTCCCCTGCCACCCTTTAGTTTTCTCTTCAAACCGCGATACTGTATAATTGCTACTATTGCCAACTTGAGTTGGTTTGATACCATACGATGCCAACTGTTCTTTCATCCCGCTTGTGTACGGGACTTCACGACCATGAATATTTATCCTGCCAATTGGTTTTTCTTCGACAGCATCTTCCCTCAAGAAAGGCATATAGTACCTATCATACACACCATCAGACCTTTGATGTAAAAACCAACTTTTCTCTTCTTTTGTTAATTCACTAAATTTTATTTTTTCTGTGGGTCTTTTATACTTTTTCTCAACAAAGGACACAGCTTCTTTTTGCTCTTTTGCGGACTGTGAATCTACAACATTTTCGGTAGTATCTTTTTTCTCACCTTTTTTTATTTTTGGTTTAATAGTTTCTTTGTTGGTAATAGGTTTTGTTGTTTTTCTTTGCCATTTTACAGCGTTTTCTCCTTTTGAATTTTTATCATTTACTAGTTCCCAATTTGGATCATTAAATTTTGGATCTACATTGGGTTTTGGTAGTAGAGTTGTTTTTTTTGATTCTATTTTGGGTTGATATACAACTTTCTGTACTGGTTTTTTGTATCTAAAATTTGTACTTTCCATTGATTCGATGCCCTCATAAGCGTATGAACTTATGGGTGCTATGGTAGCATTCCCGATATCCTGAACATAATAACCTGGTAAATTTCCAAACTTATTAGGCTCGATGTAAGGTCTTTCAGAATTAACAATCCCACCTCTGCCCTTATAAGGGTTGTCCATGTAAGGTTTCGTACTTAATCCCTTTTCTCTTAGTCTTTGTACTAATCTACCTTCTTGTAAATTAGAAAAATTATACAGTTCTAAACTATCCTCATATGCCTGTTTAGCTTTATCGTATTCAGCTTTGTTTGTATACACTTTTGGTGCTCGTTCTTTTGGTGCCTGCCCTTCAACGGCATTCGGCAAAGCAGCTAGCCCCACCACCCCATCAGCAACTTTCAAGAATTGGCTTGCTTTGTCTTTGATACGATCGAATCTGGTTATTTTGTCAGCTTCTGTGTTTACTTGATTTAAATTTTCTTCGATTTGAAGTTCTTTTTCTGTGTTTGCAATCTCTTCTTTCGGCAGATGTGAAGAAGATTCTATTTTTTCTAAATCCGTTCCAGTTTCGGATTTAAATTTAATTGCTTCCTCCCCAGCCCAGAGTTCCAGCTTTTTGACTTCAACTTCAAATACTTCTGGAGTAATATCTCCATCCATAAGCTTGTTCTCAAGTTCAATAGCTTTCTCGGGATTCTTAAAATGTTTTAGGTGTTCTAGATTTGTCATATATTAATCACTAAATTTATCCTTCGTATACTTTTGATTCACCCATTTTCTTTGGTTTTTCATTTGATACCATATCGTTTAGCAAATATAATAGATCTTCAAATTTTAGGTATTTTAATAAGATATTTATATTTGGGTTATCAGGCTTCTTTTTATATTTTTCAATAAAATTGTATAAGAATTCTTCATCCACAACTTGCTTTGGGTCAATCCCCGCCGCTTCTCGCAATACCATTACACGAGAATGCATTTCTTCTGAGTCATACACGTATCTATAAAATTCTTTTTTCTCATTTGAAGAATCTTCATCTTTGATAGAGTATTGTTCCAATCCTTCACTTGTTTTATCTTTTCTAATGAAATGGTTGAGCTCGTGAGTTTTAACATAATCTGGAGCAAAAGGGCGCAATGATACTTCATCTGTTGAATCATCATATTGACCTCTAATGTTTTTACTATCAAAGCCAGGAGCATCTATTGACCCAACATAATTATAATTTGGGAAATTTTTTATCCTTTCTAGATACCCTTGTCTATCCTTCTCGAATTCTCGCTGTAAATCCTTATCTGGAATTTCACGATTTTTATACCAATTTGCCAAGAAAGCTTTACTCTTATCATTTTTAGTTAAATTATTTGGGTATTCTTTGTCGTAAATTTCTTGGACTTTTGCAAGATCTTTTGTATTACTCAAAACTTTCGGATCAAGGTGATTTTGAATAAACCACTCTCGGAAAGTTGGAGCTTTTTCTGTTTCTAATCTTTTTTCCATTACTCCCTTCTTTTGCTTACTACCTACTTGCCCTTCCAGAGCAACATCCAAGTGAGCAGTGCTCGCACTTTTAGGAGATTCTTCTTTGTTTATAATATCAAGATCTACCAATACTTCTCCTTTTTCGTCTAGAAGTTTGTTGCCTTGCCATCCTTTTGTTTTTTCCTGGAATCGAGCAACAGTGTAGTTTTCAGTTGCACCTACTTTTGTGGCTTTGATGTTGTGAGCCTCCAATTTATTTAAAATATCATTTTTCTGTCCTGGCGAATAGTATTTAAATTCTTGGCCATGGACATTGAAAGTGCCCAAAGATATCCTCTCTGTTGGGAACTCAAATTCCACTGGTTGTACTGGTTTTTTCCAAATAGGTAACGAATATGTGAACTTGTGTATTTGATTTACTATTGCTTCTGGCCTATACCCTTTAGTTGAATCTTGGGTATAATTTCTTTCATAATAATCAGGTTCTTCCCAAGATCTATCATAAGGACCAACACCCTTTTTCATATAATCAAGCGGGTCTCTTGTTCTCATATTTTCTATAGCTTCATCAATATCTTTATCAGTTAAGCCTGGATATATCTTTTTTAACCCTTCTCTATCTGTTGCATCTTCCATTTTCCAAGTATGTGGTTTTTTATACTTTTCGGCACTTGGGTTAATAGCATAATTATCACCGAGATACCCTTCTGAATATTCTTCTTTATTTAAATATCCTATCGGTTTATACTTTCGCATTAAATTTCCTAGTTTTTTGTCATTTGATTTATTCCATTCATCTATGGCTCTTCTTATTTCCTTTTCTTGTGCATCATACAATCGACGATTGCTGGAATCAAGATTTCTACCCTCTTCAGCACTCTCGCGAATATTTTTGCCTGGACGCGTTGTCCAGTCTGTGCCCATAGGTTCTTTGCTTCTTGTATATTCAACAACCGAACCTTTATACCCTGGCTCATTTTCTTTATCAATATCATGCTTAGACCCAAATTTGATTTCTTCTATATATCCTGAATCGAAACTTGCGCTCCTATTAGGGTCAAGTCTGTCTCTCATCCCATAGAATCTTTCATCAAAATTCTTTCCTTGATTCATTTTGTACAAAGCCATACTGTCATCATAAGCTTGCTTAGCTTTATCGTATTCAGCTTTGTTTGTATACACTTTTGGTGCTCGTTCTTTTGGTGCCTGGCCTTTCATTGTATGCGGTAACGCAGCGAGTCCCACCACCCCAGCAGCAACTTTCAATAAGTTACGAGCTTTGGCTTTTAGATAGTCGTATTTACCAACCTTGAGAGCTTCAGTATTTACTGCATTAAGATTTTCTTCAATGTGGAGTTCTTGTTCTGTAGCTCTGATTTCTTGTTGTGGGAGATGCGAAGAAGATTCCGCTTTCGCCAAGTCTACATTTGTTTCAGATTTAAACTTGATTGCTTCTTCTCCAGCCCAAAGTTTCAATTTCTTGATTTCTTTGGCGAACTCCTCTTGAGAAATCTCTCCTTGAATCATTTTATTTTCCAAGTCTACTGCTTTTTCTGGATTCTTGAAATGTTTGAGGTGTTCTAAGTTTGCCATTTTATCTATTCTTTATTGAGTTCTTAATTTTATCCACTTCTTTTTCTTCGAGCTTTTTTCTTAAAACCGACAAAATATCTCGTCTTTTTAAACGTAGTTTGGTGAATTGATTCTCTATATCTTTCTTTAATTCACTTAAGTCCATCATTAATTTATTATACCAAACATAGGATAAATCAAAAAGCCCCCGAGTGGGGGCTTTTTGAAAAATAATATTTAATTATTTTGAAGACATTTCGTTTGCAACATTTTGTACAGCACGGCCTGCAGCCTCTTTGCCACCAAGACCAAATGCAAGACCGAATGCCAATGCAAGACCAGCAATCAATCCTGTAAACAATATTTGCATAAACGCTGCTGCGATACCAAGCTCGGACAATGCAATAATAAATGCAAAGATCCAAATTGCGTATCGAGTAATTGTACCTAGCAAATTAGCAGAGTGTGAGTTTGCAGCTTTTGCGCCACTAACCACGATCTTCTTCATTGCGTCAGCAATAACTCCAGCAATTACCAAAACTAATGCCGCGATAACAACCTTTGGTAAGTAGAACAATACTGACTCACGCAAGAAATCGTTAACTTGTGTTAATCCTAGGATCTCGAGTGATGTCATCAAGAAAACAACGATGATGAACCACTTTACGATACCACCAAGAAAACCACCAACATTTAATCGCATACCTGCACGATTCATTAGATCGTTTGCACCTGCACTTTCAAAAAGTTTATTGATCTTCAACGCATCGATAACTTGTGCTAGAGCCTTGCCCACTATAGAGCCAACAACCCAACCAACGATGAAAATAATAATCGCTACAACAAGATTTGGTACGAAGCTTACGAATCCATACCAGAGGCTCTGGAGTGATACGCTAAATACTTCTCCCCATGTTTGATAAAACATAAATAGAATATATAAAAAATAATAATAATAAATAAGTACACATAAAGCTTCGACCTTTTATAGTACCTATTTATTATACCAAATATTTAGTACTTTTTAGCTATATGTGTGGATAACTGCCCAGTGTCCACTAATTTGGAGTGAGGGAAATCTATAATATCAAGTACCAATTTATCGTACATATCCATACGGTATATAAATTCTGCTGTATCGAAAACTACATAATTAAGCTCTTTACCAATTTCAGCTTCAAGACCTTTGACGATTTGCTGTATTACATTTCTCTTTAATTTATCCCCCACTAGCATCATATCAACACGGCTTTCTTCATTGCCGATAAAAACTCCGGATACTATCATTAACTTAATTTTACCGATTGGCTTAAATTTATGGACGATATCTTCATGCAATAATAAGTTTGGATCTACAAGTAAATCTTTGATTGGTTTCAAATACTCGAAATCAGAATTCAACATATACCCTGCAGATTTCTTTTTGCTACCACGCGCGCCTGTTGTTGTAACCACTTTTGATTTAATGAAACCGAGTGACATTAGAGAATTTATTTCGCGCCTTGCGCTAGCCCTCATTACTCTGCTACGAGAAACAACATCATCAATGTTGAAAATTTGTTCTGTGTTTAAAAGAAACAAACGCATAACCTTGATTCGTGCTTGTCCTCCAAATAATTTAGCTAGTGTGTCCATCCCGTTAGAGATAGGAAGTCCAGAGACTTCCGTATCTTGTTAATTTCTGTTAATAATATATTTATAGTAATACTTCTGTACTATCCCGTAAGTACATAATAGCACATCTCTAACGGGATCCATGGGTACAGTATACGCCAACAAAAACCACCCCGCAAGGGGTGGTTTTTGGATAGAAAATGTGGGGTAATTACTTTAATGTAACAGTACCGCCAGCTTCTTCGATCTTCTTTTTCAAGTCTTCTGCTTCGGCTTTCTTCATACCGTCTTTAAGTACTGAAGGTACACCGTCTACGAGATCCTTTGCCTCTTTAAGGCCAAGACCCATAGCTTCCTTAACAACTTTCATAACTGCAATCTTTTGTTCTCCAGCAGCTGTTAATTCAACTGTGAAAGAATCTTTTGCTTCGGCAGCATCACCTGCACCCGCAGCTGGGCCAGCTACTGCAACTGCTGCAGCTGAAACACCAAACTTTTCTTCAATAGCCTTTACAAGGTCATTGAGTTCTAGAACTGAAGCATTTTCCAATTCTGTAAGAAATGAATCAAATTTTGACATATATTTTTAATTAATTAATTTAGTAATTTACGCTTTCTTGTTTGCGACTGCATTAACTGCAATAGCTAAACTTTGGATAGGACTCTTGAGCAAGAATGCAATTTGTGATAGCAATACCTCGCGTGGAGGGATTGTCGCAATGCTTTCCATTTGCACTTTGTCCATATACTTACCTTCAAACACTCCACCCACGATAGAAATATTTTCTTTGTGAGTTTTTTGGAAATTGTAAACTTCACGAGCTGGAGCCAATAGATCTGTACCATAAGCACAAGCTATCTGCCCTGCAAGTTCCGGCATATCACCTTCGATCTTTTTAGAATCGAGAACTCTTTTCAAAAGAGTCTTTTTTGCAACAGTGTAACCTACACCATCTTTTTGCAAAATTCGGCGAAGTGCATTGGAATCTGCAACTGTAAGTTTATCAAATTTCACAAACACAGCAGATTGCGCGTCTTTAAGAGAGCTCTCCAAAGATTCTACAATCTCTACCTTTTTTTGTTTTTTTAATGCCATATTTTTGTATGTTTAAATTAAAAATCGACCTTTTGGGCCGTATAGAGAAAACACATATATTGTGTATTCACCTCGGAAGGAAATTTTATGCCTTTTAGGGCAACCTTC
>JACCDN010693949.1_pt1 | contig 10417 bp, 11 predicted proteins | sample 7441691 | NCBI WGS metagenome assembly JACCDN01 (sample SAMN15323439, study PRJNA562643) | freshwater metagenome | isolation source: river surface water | place: USA:Blue River Watershed | collected 2017-08-16
AAGTACTAATTTGACCTAAGTCAGATTAGAACGAAGTACGCATACCAACACCGTACGTGAACAGGTTCATACCTGTTGCACCAGCCGTACCCAGAGCCGAAGTCTGCTGACCAAACGTGAAGTTCTGGTTAGCCGAGTTGTTCAGGTTCGAGATCAGGCCGTAAGCTTGCGTACGCTTGCTCAGGTAGTAGCCCACACGAGCTTGCCACTGACGCGAACCCAGCTGCTGAGTCAGAGCACCGTTAACATCGCTCGACCAAGTAGCCGACAGAGTAGGCTCCCAGTTGCCCATACGGTACGCAGCACCTGCGTACAGCTGGTTGTTGGTCAGCTTGCCAGCGCCATTGGTCACCGTAGCGAGCGTGCCATTAGTACCCAAGGTATTGCGGTTGTAAACCGTCGACAGCTTCAGGTTCTGAACGCCCGTGTACATGGCACCAACCAGGTACGAGGTGTAGTCGCCGTAGTTACCTGCGCCGTTAGCATCAGGAGTTACGTTGTTGTTGAACTGCGAGAACGCACCCTTGATGTTCACGCCATAGCCAGTCCAACCCAGGTTGAAGCTGAATGCACTCTGCGGGGTTGCGGTACATGCTGAAAGCGATGCATTACAACTTGCGAGATCGGTTGTGTTAGTCGAACCGTTGTTGTTCGAACCCGTATAGGCGATCGAACCGTCAAAGCCGTACAGAGTCGGCATGGCATAGGCCAGCGCGGTGGCACGAGTCGACGATGCATATTGAACGCCATCGTAGCCGAAACGCATGGTACCCATTTGCTTGTCGATGGTCATCGCACCAGTAGCACCCGGTTCAACAGCGAACGAAACCAGTGCCGAACGGAACGGGGTCGACAGATAACCACCCAGAACCGTACCGTACTTGCTGTTCAGGCCAACATACGAATCACGAAGGGCGCTCGAGAAGAGGCCAACACCGTTAGAAACACCAACAGCTGCGTCTGCAGTAGCGCCTTGCTGGTTACCAAGAATGTCCAGCGCAGTCTCAGCTTGGAACAGAGCCTTGAGGCCGTTACCCAGGTCTTCCGTACCCTTGAATCCCAGCAGCGAGCTGTTCGACTGCAGAGCCATGACATTACCAGCTTGATCAACCGTGGACTTGCTTTGCGACGCCGAAATACCCTGAACGGAAACGTCAGCAACGCCGTAGATGGTCACGTTGGTTTGTGCGAAGGCAGCGGTCGACAGGCCGGCAACTGCCAGAGCAACGATTTTCGTCACTACATTTCAACATCCTTCTTTATGATTTCTTTTATCTCATTGAATTCAATGGGTTATAAAAGATAACAAAAGCGCGGCAGAAAGCTGAAGGCATTACTAAACCCTGCAAAAGCGCACTTTTAACGCAGAGGAAGTGGGTTTTTAATGCTGACAATGCTGACTTTACACGCAGAAAGTCGCCCGATTTCCCTTTAATTGGCACCTAATGGATAGCAGATGGATAGGGAATCTTTTGTTCTGCGTTAAAAAAATGGCCGGGTAAATACACTGACAGGAGAAAATCATGAGATTCCACGAATTTGCTGCACCTAAACCCAAAACACCAGAACAAACCCGTATTGCTTCCCTTAGACAAGCGAAAGATCGTGCCAATGATGCTTTGAAGGCTGAAAAGGACAGGCAAAAAGTGCAAAAGGCACAGAAACAGATTGCACAGGTAAAACTATCAAGCGTCTAGATTCTAGACTCTAGTTAGCTCACTTAATCTTTTGCTCTTTCATAACTTGCTCAACAAACGGGGTCATGTTCTTGCCCCAGAGCATGCAACCTTTGCCAGTCATGTGACCTTTGCCGACTGGCGTGTCATACATACGGTGATCCCAGTCAACGGGAACATCTTTGACCCAGTGTCCGTAGTAGTAAGCACCATATTTCTTAGCGGTTTCTTCTGCATCTGCATTCGTCTGTATTGCGCCGTTCGAGATGTAGATAGCTGGCAGCTTAATGGAATGCAGGTACGCTAGGATTTTTTCACTGTGCTCAACGTTTGAAGCCTTGTTGAGATCATTTGGTCCTGGCTCAAAAAGAACTAGCTTGATTTCCTTGTTACTTGCCAACATGCGCTGCAAGCGAACAAGCATTTCACCTGGAACATCGCCATCAATCCCACCGTTAATAACATTCACCGTATAACCGTCTGTGCGTAGGTTGTGCTCAAGAGCAACAGTAAATGACTCTTCTCGGCTTACTTTCCGGCAGTTCGTTGCGCTCGTGCCAAGTGCGTAAATATCGAGCGCATGTGCCGTACCCGATAAAAACAAAGCGCAAGCAAAGAAAAGATTCTGAAATTTCATAACAGTACAACGCCGTATAAAACCAACTTACTGATTTATATCACCAATTACAACTCTCTCGGTAAATGCACTAGGTTCTTTGATCCATATAGCGCCTCTAGCTGCCATCTGGCCTGTACATAGCCTTGCGCCACCACTCTGACTGTCACATAGTTTGCATTAACCCTGACAGTAGCTTCATATGTCTTCATACCCTCTCCCTTCTATTGTCCTTTAAAAGGACGCTGGGGCTGACCGAAGCCAACCCCTATGTCATTACTTACCAAAGCCAGACTTAACGACTCTAGCTACAGCTTCAATCTGGTTATCTAACTCACCAGCTTCTGCTGCCTCTTTGATCGTATTAAGCACAGAAACAACCTCAGCTTGGCTCGCTAATTCGATTGCGAACTTGCCTTTACTTAGCTCTATGGTGTTTGAGCCATATTTCACGTTAAGGCAAAGTTTGCCGTTATCTCCAGTCCACCACCACTGACGGACACGTTTAGGAACTTCAACTGTCTTAGTCAGTCCGGTTTCGGCATCCCGAACATTCTTTAAGCGTTTAGCCGTGTAGGTCTCCCCTGCTTCTTGCGCCTGAGCCAGTTGGATCTGTTCATAGAGCTTTTTTACTAGCTTATTACGCCGGATCAATACAGCAGGCATTGCTTGCGGGCGCTTAGCATTTGTCAGCTTTAGATTACTTAGTGCGCTCATTACGTTCTCCTATAAAAGTTATCGAGCACACACAAGTTATGACTGATCACCTGAGATGGTCGACCTCTTTCTGCCTGATCAGGTCAATTTGTCCAAAACCACCTAAAAAGAGGTGGTTTTTTGTTGGGTTTTCTTTGGTCTAGCTAAATACTTGTATGAAGAAAAACACATTGACCAACACGCAATACGACATAGCAATCAAAAACAAACGCGACACTGGCCTTGCGAACTGGTGGCTGCGTCAAAATGGCATCAACGCCAAATATGTTGCAAACACAGACAAGAAGTTAGTTCAAGCACAGCAAAAGGCACATTTATTGCTGAAGAACCATATCGAGCTGCTTTCGAAGTCGCAAATCAAAACCCTCCGAAGTTTCAAACGCAAGATGAATACTAAGGAGATACGAATCAAACTGAAGCCTGATGCAGCATTAGCTGTGTTCAGCATCCATACGAAGATTGTTCGTAAACTACATAGTCAAAACTAAGACATAATGCAAAACGGTACAACCAACCGTACACAACAGGTTAAAACGCGGGTTGTAATATGACGGCTAATGAGCCCGCACTCTTTGTAGCTAGGCTGTAGACGAACTACGAATAAGAGTGGATGCCGCTAGATTGCTGCTGATAGCAGTTGGGAGTTTCCTACAACCGTCTCCCACATACTCATGAATCTATCTACAGTCGTGTGAAACGACTCAACTCAAATGAAATCACACGGCACGGCGGTTATGTTTGAAATCATCAGGCATAGCCGTCGTGCGGCCAATCTAATCTAAATGAACCAACAACACCAAACACAACTGCGTTGTGTTCGGCTTAAGTCAATAAAAAAATGTGATGAGCGACAGCGAAGAACGAGCAAACGTCAGTTTGCTCTTGATAGATAAACAATAACTGGGAGCAGATTATGAATGAACAGCTGAACCGCATTGAAGCCCAGATAAGTGCAATAGTTGACCTCATTAGCCAGCAACAGAAGGACATTCGCAAAATACAGAAATGGATAGCAATGAAGGAAAGAACGCCAAGAATAAAACAGGCGACCGCTACCATCACTGCACCATCAAGCTATCTTGAATATCCAGACATGTCTATTACTCTTGACGCAAAAACATGGATGGATATACGCAAAGGAAAACAGGTAACGTTGAAGGGACAAGGTTGGCCGTTAGACGACGAAGATACTTCTCAAGATTTCTGGAGTTTTAATGAATCTGGGCAGGCTACAGTTCGCGTTTACTTTCCAGACCCAGACAATGAAGACGAGCTATTCACAGATACAATTTTTAACGGGTTACTGCGCGAATGTGACGTAGAAGAAAGCCCTGTACAAAAGCACAAAGCGGGCGCAACCCAACAAAAACCGCCTAGAAACGCTTAAAAACAGCTTTTGAATAGCAGAACTGCTGGGTTTGGGGCACAAGCGCACACAGAGCTACAGCGCCAATCTAAGACGCTCCAGCCCTGTATTAGCTAAATACTACGACCAAAGATAAGTACAGTTTTCTTTGGTGCTGATGTAACCCATTGAATATTGGAAGGTCTTATTCCACCTGATTTCGGTCGACCTTTTGCTCTAAAGAAAACAAACTACTAGTGACTATTTATTACTAGGAGCAAACAATGGCACAAGCAAAAACCCTTACTCAAGCTGAGATTGATCAGGTTCTACACTACATCGACACACGTAAATACGCCCTGCGTAATCGCACCCTTCTGCTTACGAGCTTTTGGAGCGGCATGCGGGTCAAAGAGATAGCCTCGTTGCGCATCATGGATGTCATGAATGCAGATGGCAGCATTAAGAGCGAAATTCGCTTAACAGCCGAACAAACCAAGGGAAGCAATCCACGAACTGTTTTTATTCCGCAAAAACTGCGCACAGAACTAGCGAACTATCTCAAATTCCGTGAGCTTAGCCGCCCAGAAATCCCTCTCTTCTTCACAGAGAAAAACGTAGGGTTCACTCCCAACTCTATGTGTCAGTTCTTCTTCTGGCTTTACCGCAATGCAGGCATTAGTGGCGCTAGTAGCCATAGCGGAAGACGTACTTTCATTACATCGCTTGCTCAAAAGGGCATTGGTGTACGTGTACTCGCGTCGTTATCTGGCCACCGTAACATCGCTGTGACTCAGCGGTATATCGACGTAAACGACGAAATGAAGCGAAATGCTGTTGAGTTAATTTAAGAGAGAGCGTCCAGAGAATAGACGCTTCAGCATAGATGGCTACTTTCGGGCTCTCCTTGCCTTAATCAGCCTTTCTTCTGCATCCACCAGCATTTCGTATTCAGTTTTCGGGGCATGGGGTTCTTCGTCTGTAGCCTGGGAGTTTAACCATGCTTCGTACTGAGATTCCATGTCGAAGCCAAGATCCATTGATTCAGGCTTTTTACGGCGCGATCGAATTGTTGTGCCAGAAGGATCGAATAGCTCTTTCCAGTTATCGCCCTTTGTTTCTGCAGACACTAGGCTCATCCAAAAAAGCTTAAGTTGCTTAGCTTGTATAACTTTGATGTTTATATAGTCAAAGTTTAGGTTTGATTCCGTTTGGGCTAGGCTTGGGAACTTACCTCTTGCTGCATTTTCAGCAATCGTGAGCGCATCTTTTAGGTTCTTGCTAACAAGAATGCTTAGATAGTTACGAACAGGTGTGTTTTTTGATGTTCGTTTGCTATCTAACCTTATGTGCTTCGTCCACTTTGAAGCGATACCAGACGATTTTCCAATAGACCAAAGCGTCTCCTTCTTTATCTTGTTCTCAATGTGCTGAGCCCGTTCAGTCACAAGATGTAAACGCTGCCTTAATGAAGTTAGCCTTATTTTGTTTGTCTCTAACTGCAAGCAAGCACTTTTTTGCTTTGACCGATTTTTGGCTTCGAGGGCGTCTAGGAACTTCGAGTAATCGGCGAGCAGCTCGTCACGAGATTTAGAAAGATCGACGCTCAGCCACACTTTATTAGTTGGTTTTGAATCAGCAAACAGATCCTTGCCCCGAAGTTTCCACCATTCATGGAATGTGTTGGTGAAAACATCGCCAACCTTCTTATATAGAGCTAATACAGCCTTAAAGTCATCTGGCAACTCCCTGCTAGGGGTATTTTCCTTAAGCGCAAGCTTCTTGTGCGCTAACCAGTAGCTAGGGCTGATCTGCAGGTATTTAAAGAAATACTCATGCTTGCCCAAAACCTTTTCTTCTTGGTTGTAAGCCGACAGAGAGGTCATTTTTTTACTCATTGCTTATTATACCGAATAGAATTGACGTCATTTTGTATAAGTTTCGACAAATGTGCTTTTGGGAACAATCACTCCTACACCAGCAACGCACTTACCTCGGCAATCTCGCCTTAACCCGCCACGCTGGTTCTTATAGGAGTAGTAACCATGAACGTACTTAACGCAACCGCTGAAGATTTAGTTGAAACCTCGTTAATCAATACACCGTCTATTAAAGTGACGGATAAGACTAATGTAGTTATCGACAACCCTTTCTCAACCAGTAACGTTTTTTGCCTTGGAAGCACAGTCACTTATGCTGACAAGCCTGCGGCAGCTAATGATCCCGTTACAGTTAAAGCAAAAAACTCGACGCAAAGTGATTTTGTAGAAGATGCCCTTAAGGCTTGTGATGAACTTGCTAGCAAAAACAGCAAATATCACAATGATTATGTGGTTCGTGGCACGCAAGCACTTTATGAGCTGCTAAGTTCTATCTATAAGCTTGCTGTATACATTGAGCAGTCTCATGTAAAAAACCTAATCATCAAGAAAATGCGTAAGCTTCTAAAGGAGCGTGGAATTAAGTCACAAAAAAACACTCCTGTTATGACAGTAGTCGTGAAGTATGTCGTCGGAGCAGATCGCAAGACCGCGGCTAATTATAGTCGTGTGCTTCAAGTGGCTATGGAAGAAAATGTAGGTGACGAAGATCTTGCGGCCTACATTTCGCGCCGTGGTGGCATAAGTCGTATTCGTGACACAGAAATGAAACAGCACGCTAAAAAGATTAGTGCTGACGATGATAAGGAACGAACAGAATTGGTTCGTGAGTTTCTTACTCTGCAAGGTTGGGATACAAACCATTCATTCAAATATGATGGAAAAATATTGATTCACAATCCTGAAAATGAAAGCAAGTCAGAAACAGCAAGTTTCTGCCTCTTTGTTACTACTTACGATAGAAGTAGTGACACATACAAAATTGTGACTGCAAACGACCTTGGAAAAACAATGGAAGATTCATTGCTGCACATGATGTCTAGATGTGCAAATTTGAATCTTGATGTTATTCGCAAAAACTTGTCACATTACAAAAAGAAGCTGCACACGGAAGGCAAGCTGCCACCAATCTATGACAAGCTTCTTGCGAAAGAGATTGAAACTGAGGCAGTTGATGCTGAATAGGGGCCTGTAAATATGACCATGGAGTAATAGCACTAACGCTGGGAGGGCGTCGCTCTCTCAGCGTCTATGCTTTGGACGCTTGTGTTCATCTTTATGTTTTTCGCATCTTGTTTAGCATTGCAGTATTTATATAAACGTCCACCAAATGGACGCTACACGCCCGCAGGCGCCATCTAATCGTTAACATCAGTTCGTGCCTGCTACGCAGCCACTCAAAGCAACTCCTCTCAGCGTCTGCGACACTGAGCCTATGCCATCACCCCTACCGCAGCGGGTCAACTTTAAAGTATTCACCAGTCGTCCTCCCATATTGCCAATTAGCCAGCAGCTCCTCCCTGTGTATCTCAATCCAAGCATTAGCTAGCAGCAGCTTATTATCTGGCAGGTATCCATAAATCAGCTGATTGTCCTGGATGTTGATGCCAGCGTCCCTTCCCTCATACATGACCATCACGTATGGATCGGAATTTCGCTTATTTCTAGTTGCTGCGAATGCGATGACTATTCCATAAAATGCGGACACAGGCTTAATCTCTGAGCGAAGCAGTTGATTGCTAACAGGGCGTACATATAAGTGCGACAAATCCAAATCAGGGATTTCATATCGCGCCATTGCTTCAAAGAGAGGCTCTAAAGGATACTGGTCATTTCCATAACCCCGCCCTGCTGATGCTCTACAGTGACCAGTAAGTGCATCATGTACAGCTTCCTCTATCCCTACTTTGCGGCATATATCTTTAAAAGTGTGGCGAAAGCTGTGAAAGACTTTTCGTTCGTCTGTAATGCCTATTTTATGACGCAGATAGTTGGAAAAGAAATAGCTGAAGTAGCCCCCAAATTTTTGGCGGTGATTTGGCTTGAGATCAGGGAATAGCATTGCTGACTTGGATTGTCTGGCTACATAGTCCAACAAACCACAAGCCACCAATATGCCGTGTATTGGCACTCGACGACGAGAATTCGAGTTTTTAAGATGGGCGTGAGCAGCGTCATCACTAATGTTGATGACGTGACCCAAACCGTCTATTTCTCGTATATCACTTACCAACAACTGCGCCAATTCCTCGATGCGGGCGCCTGTGAACAATGCAAGCAAAGGCAGCCAGAAGGCCGCTTCCTTGCCTCCGCTAATTGGACGATATCGTTCTGTGTATAAGCTACTGCGGAATATCAGGTTCAAATCATCTGCGCTAAATGGCACACGGGCTTTTCGATCGTGCACTACATGGCTATGTATGTCAGCAGCAGGATTGTTCTCGATTAGCTCGTAGTTTTGAGCACCACGAAAGAACGTACGTAAGATTCCAACCTTACTGTTAGCAGTAACAGGGCTTATGCCTTCACCTAATACAGCATCCCTGTAGCTGACTACATCACGACGAGTTATTTCTGTTGGTGCTTTAAAACTAATGAACGAAGCAAACTCTAGCAGAGTCTTGGAATAGGCAATTTTGGTGGATTCGCGCTTTGAACGGGATGACTTAAGCCAAATGTCGATGATTTGATCGTAGGGACTAGTATCTGCTGGCTTTGATACAGCTATTTCTGTTTGCCCCATTGCTTATCGCTCATAAAGTCTGCGATTAACAATGTAGTTTCGATTTTTGAGCTTGTCGACCTAACGCCCGCGTACACTCGATTCAAGCAACACAAATAAAAACGGGCACCGAAGTGCCCGTTTTAAGCGCTAATTTGACTTAAGTCAGATTAGAACGAAGTACGCAGACCAGCACCGTACGTGAACAGGTTCGAACCAGTGGTGTTGCTGCTGGTGCCGAGAGCCGAAGTCTGCTGACCGAACGTGTAGTTCTGGTTAGCCGAGTTGTTCAGGTTCGAGATCAGGCCGTACACTTGGGTACGCTTGCTCAGGTAGTAGCCCACACGAGCTTGCCACTGGCGCGAACCCAGCTGTTGAACCGACGAGCCATCTACATCGCTCGACCAGGTAGCCGACACGGTCGGTTCCCAGTTGCCCATGCGGTAGCCAACGCCAGCGTAAAGCTGGTTGTTGGTCAGCTTGCCAGCGCCGTTCGGGGTGATCGTGCCAGCGCCACCGGTCGAACCGTTGGTGCCCAGGGTGTTACGAACGTAAACGGCCGACAGCTTCAGGTTCTGAACGCCGGTGTAACCAGCACCAACCAGGTAGCTGGTGTAGTCGCCAACTTGGCCAACGTTACCGATACCGGTATTGGTACCGCTGTTGTAGTTGTTGTTAGCTTGCTGGAAAGCGCCCTTGACGTTCACGCCGTAGCCGGTCCAACCCAGGTTGAAGCCCCAAGCAGATTGCGGTGTTGCCGTACAAGCCGAGGTATCGGCAGTAGCGTTACAAGTGGTGAGGGTTGTCGAGTTAGTCGTACCTTGGTTAGCCGAACCGGTGTAAGCGATCGAAGCGTCAAAGCCGTACAGAGTCGGCATGGCGTAAGCGATAGCCGTGGCACGAACAGCCGACGAGAACTGAACGCCCGAGTTACCGAAGCGCATACCGCCCATTTGCTTGTCGATCTGCATCGAACCGGTTGCGCCCGGCTCAACTGCGAACGACGTCAGCGACGAACGGAACGGGGTCGACAGGTAGCCGCCCAGTGCTGTACCGTACTTGCTGTTCAGGCCAATGAAGCTATCGCGCATAGCAGTGAACACACCGTTGCCGTTGTTCATTGCAATTGCGCTGTTACCGTTACCAGCGCCAGAATGCTGGCTACCAGTCAGGTTGATGGTGGTTTCAGCTTGGAACAGCGCCTTCAGGCCGTTGCCCAGATCTTCCGTGCCCTTGAAGCCCATCAGCGACGAGTTCGACTGCAGTGCAAACACATTGCCACCGTTGTAGCCGTTAGCAGACGCGTTGGCGCCCTTAACGTTATTTTGGCTGATGCCTTGACCCGAAACGTCAGCAACGCCGTAGATGGTCACGTTGGTTTGTGCGAAGGCAGCGGTCGACAGGCCGGCAACTGCCAGAGCAACGATTTTCTTTTGCATTAGAGATTCTCCTCTTAAGATT
>JACCDN010083476.1_pt1 | contig 10414 bp, 13 predicted proteins | sample 7441691 | NCBI WGS metagenome assembly JACCDN01 (sample SAMN15323439, study PRJNA562643) | freshwater metagenome | isolation source: river surface water | place: USA:Blue River Watershed | collected 2017-08-16
GTCAAATTTGTTAATGAAGTCCACCACTGGCTGCGGAAGTGCTTTTTGAAGCGCACCTGCACCAATGTCGGCAATTGCTGTAGCCGTGTCAAGTGGATGAGTTACGGCTTCATAAATGCCACCCAGCATCTTGCCGCCAGATTTGACTACATTGCCTAGAAAGCCACCGACTGATCGTTCGCCAGGCATACCTTCACTGGAAACAGACGGCCCATATTGAGCAAACGGATTATCGGACGCAGCAGCTGGAGCTGCCGGAGCCGCATACTGAGCGAACGGATTATCAGCCATTTACTTCCCCTTGCCGAGAACTTTATCTGACGCACCTGCTCCAAATATCTGATCAAATTGCTCGCGAGTGCCTTTGCCGGATTTTAACGCATCGATTGCACCTTGTGGAATACCCGAGGTTTCCATTTTTAGTTTACCCAGTGTTTCTTTGGCAGCAGGCGTCAGCTTTTTCTCAAAGTCCTTACGGCCTGTAGTATTGCCATACTGAAGCTCAAGGCTCTTAAGCTGACCACCCATCAGATCCTTATAGGCATTGATAACACCCTTAAGCTGAGCTGGACTATTAGCTGCGGCAAAGTTGGCTTCAGCTTCTTGACGCTCTTTGACACCACCACCACTTGCAACAATCGACTTGATAACTTCGGCGGTAACAATCTGTTTAGCTGCATTGAAGCTAGTCGGAGCAGGAGAGCCGGTTTGTTTAGCAACCATGTTACCAATGGCATTGATGGCTTTAGTATCGCCGTTTGCCAGCGCATCGGACAACTTATCCATTGTTGCAAGGTGATCAATCGCCGTATTAAACGAGTTGACTTGGCGACCTTGCATACCAGTGGAAAAGTCTTTAGTTGCTTTTTCCTGCGACTTGTAATCTTGTTTAGCCGAAATCACATTACCAGCAACATCAGCTGTTGTAGGAGCAGGTTGACCATCAGCACCAGTTGTACCCAACGCTGTGGCACGATTGAGAATTGCCTGACGTGCGGCAGCAGCTTGTTTACCCATACCTAATTGTGGCAGCTGACCTGTTTTCAGGAACATATTAGCAGCCATGTCCACCGTTTCAGGGGTAAGTGAACCACCGGCCATCTCTTGAGACAGGCGCTCACGAGCCAATGCCAAATGACCGCCCGAAATACCTTCGGATACGCGATTATGACGGCGTGTTTCCATTTCTTTAAGAACATCTTCAGCTTTAGTCGCATTGTTCAAGAAAAATTCTCTGCGCTGATCTGGATTCATACCAGCAACATTACCCCAGCTGATTTTAGCCTGATCAGGAGTAATCCAACCTTTAAGAATCTGATCTTGAAGATGTGCCTGAATGTTCTGATCCGATGGGTTAAACGCCATGTCTTTAGACATTTCGCGCTGCATTGGCAATCTCTCGCTTAGTGCTTTCATTTTGGCTTGTTCAGTCTCAGCAACGGCTTTACCGATAGCAACAGATTGTTTGCCTTGACCCAGCTTCATCAAATTTTGCTGATATTGACCAACATCGCCTTCAGCAGCTTGACCAGCAGCACGTTCAGCCATTGCATTTTCAATACCGATCTGAGCTGCGCGATTCTCAAGCATTTGGGATTGAAGGGCATTGGCTGTACCAAAGCCTTCCATTGCACGATTTTTGCTTACAAGTGCATTATCAAGTAAACCGTAATTTGGTCCAGCCATGTTAATTACCTCAGTCCTGAGAGAACATTCAGATAGCTATTGAAGTTTTGCTGATTTTGTTGACCGGTCAGATAGTTACCGTAGGCACCAGCTGCACCACCAATCGCATTACCAATGGCACCGTATTGGCTGGCACGGGCATTACCTTGAGCCAGCAAAGCATTAGCATTGGATGCACCGGTATCCATCAAATTAGCAGCAGCCGCATTACCGTAAGCGGTACCGGCACTGCCAATCTGCTGACCAGTGACTTGACCAATACCTGCAAGATTAGCCAGTCGATTGTAACCAGTTGTTTCACGAGCTACTTGCGAGTTGTAAACATCAAGGGCTCGCTGATACGCGTTGCCGTATTCTTGTGAGCCCATTTGCTGACCATATCGTTCAGCCGCTTTAAGCGCGTTACCCGAAATTAAACCACCACGGGCGGCGGCAGATTGATTAAGTGCGCGATTACCCTCGGCTAAACGAAATGCGTAACCGGGATCTTGATTCAGATCTACTTTGCCGGTAAACGCACCAGGCATTGCATTTGCAGCAGCTTCCAGTTTAGGAAGCGCCCGAACACCGACATCGTACCAAGGCTGTTGCAGAGCTTTCTGCTCTTGGAACATCTTGTATTGTAAATCACGCGCTGCTGCATTACTTTCCGATTGTGCTTGAGCCGCTTGACTAGCGGCATCAGCCTGTTCTTGAGCGCCCAAATATGAAGTCACGCCACCAATTAAAGCGGCTCCACCAATCGCTGCTGCTACGGTTACTCCAGCCATTTTGTTTCTCCTAGTACGAGTTGGCCGTTGCGCTTCCTAGCGTCATACAAACCGCACTCGGGTACGACATACAACCGTTCTTCCAATGTATCTATATTAGTACAATTATCTGGGTTTTCATATACATCCGTCCAAATTACATCATCGTGTGAATAACCCAGACGTTGTTCGCCTACCGGTACATCAAATTCAGCCGGAGCAGTTAAAGTAAAGACTTCAGTGCCCCGATTGACCGTGATGGTACCTTTCTTCAAAATCACTTTGTAAGGTGTCTTGTGCTCTGCACCAACAATCATGCACGACGGTGGCGCAATCATTGTCCGCAAATACTGATTTGGTAGAAACTCGTGGATCGTCTGAATGTCTGCTTGTGGCATTTTAAGCAGTTCGTCCTGAACCACTTGAATCCGTTCTTTAACAGAGTCAGCGCCAGCTAGAGCAGTTTGAAGCGGATTGACCGGTACAATGTCGGCAGGTTTATACCCGTTCCAGATAAAAGCATCGTGGATGTTGGTATAGGTGACAGTGTGCTCAAATTGGATCATGACGGTGCCACCATATTAACAGTAACGATGACGGATGGTACGGCTGGTCTATATGGTGAAAGTCTAACTGGTTTTGATTGCAGCTCAATATGAGTATCCGGTGTGCTCCAGATAATTTCAACATAGTCGCCAGCAGTCATCGGGATAAACAAATTGACTACAGCAACAATCGGGCTTGCGGCAGGACCGCCGGATATTGTGAAATCCGAACAAGATTGTGCAATATCTACACCATTTTTGGTAAACCAGATACTCGCAATGTCAGTACCAGAGTTGGTTCTGTCTATCTGTGCGGAAAACTGTACGTTGTAAACACCATCGTTTGCTACGGTTATCTTTGAGTCTGTTGAGCCTGTAATTGTCGTACTAGCTACAGTTTGTGAATCGCTTACGGTGTATGTGCCTTGATAGCCCCAAGGCTTAAAAGTGTACGTTCCGCTACCACCACCAGCTTGAAAGTTAGCGCTTAACGTGACTGTGTTTGTGCCTGAATCAATATCAATTACCCGTGTACCGGCAGGAAGGTGTGTTCCTGTTACAAATTGACGTAATTCAATTCCAGTAACAGAACTAGCAACGAATGTAGCTGTACCAGCCGTACCACCACTTACCAAAGTAGGCGAAGCTGCTGTAATAGCAGTCGAGGTGAGCTGAACAAGAATAGATGTGCCAGCAGTCACACCTGTACCTGATAACAGCATACCTGGATAAAACCTGCCAGATGTTATCGCTGTGCAAGTTAAAGTAGTGCTTGCTGGCCCAATAGACGCAGTAACTACAGCAGTACGAGCTTGTACTGTTACCCCGTTACTTAAATCTGTAGTGTTCAAGCGCATTGGGTATGGAATACCACTATCGCCATTTACTTGAGTAGTCGTATCATAAAACGAACCATAGGCAAACGGTTCCCAACTAGGAACACCAGCGCTGGTCATTTTCATAAACGACAGAGCGGATGGTTTTCCTAGTTTAGACAGCGTATTTGCTGCACTTGCGTATAGCGTATCACCGGTAGCATAAGTGGATTGATTTGTGCCGCCGTGGGTTTCATTTAGTACGCCGCCAAGCGTAACATCACCGGTTGTAGCGGTTGCTGGAGTTAATCCTGTACCATCACCAGAAAACGACAAAACACCATTATTGCTGATTGTTACATTTCCGGTAGCTTGATCTACAGAAATGCCGCTTCCTGCGATATTTGACAATACGCCGGTATTCTCGATGCTGAGCGTACCCGGACCAACAGTTGCGTCGATACCCGGACCTGTGCCTAAATCCGTGACGTTATAAGCATTGGTCGATTCATCGCCGACGAGGATCTGCCCATTTGTGGGAACTTGAGTAGTTCCCGTGCCGCCACGATCCACAGGAATGGCGCCACCGGTAGTACCACCCGTTGCATAGTACAAGTTGTAAAAGTACCGATACCACTCACGGGTAACGCCACCTGTACGCTGATCAACGATGGGTACCCGTGGTGGGGTAATTTGGGTAATGTTAGGCACTTGTCGGCGTCACAAAAAGTTCTGCACCCATGATAGCCGTTTTAACCGGATCAGTCATGGAAACTTCGTAAACACGGTCACGGATCTTTTCGGTCATACCGAGGCGACGCCAAACAACCCGCTTACCATATCTACCGATTTTACCCACTTTAGCCCAATGCTCATTGGACCATGTGTGACCGCCATCATCCGACCAGCGCAGCATTACTTGTGGATCACTACCCTGACCATCGTTCAGACCAACACCGGACTCCATATCCAGTTGTAGTCCGTGCTGAGCGGTACGTCTTAAATCATTTTGACCAGTTGGCAGCGCACGCCAGCTACGCAGCCAACGCTGGATCTGATTATTATCAGCATAAGTATCAAGGTTAAACGTGTAGATATTAGCATTTTCATAGTCACCGACTACGATGTTGCCTTGATAGTTACACTGATTATTTGAACGATGGCGGGTAAACTGGCCGTTATCCCAGCCAGCACGCTCATGCCATGCGTTAGTGGCGGCATCGTAAACCCATGTACGGTTAGCCGTCGGGAAGCTCAGCACATAGAATACATGACCATCCTGCTGGTATGAGTAAGCTACCGCATCGGTAATGCTCTCATATTGCTGGATTTGCCATTCTACGGCATGGGTTGATACTCGTTTGGCAACGTAGCCATCAGCACGATACACGATACCGCGACCACGGGGATCAGACCCCAGCCAGAAGATCGAGTTGTCCAGCTTGGCAAGTGACCAAGGAGAAACGCAGCCAACCTCATTAAACGCACCTTGAATCGGGGCTAACGGATAATCTTGACCACCGGCGTCATACCAGACTTCTGTGGTGTTATTACCAAAAACCCACAGCTCACGGTGATCTGCCAAAATTCCAACGACGCCATCGGGAGCGCCTTCAGCACTGGCGAAATCTAACGGATCTACCGATGTACCATCCAAAATCTGACTAACCCAGATTTTCTGACTATTTGGCTCGTTGAATACAAAATAACCATCAAGATAAGTTACTGTGGTCGCACCCGGAAAATCAGGATCAGTAATCTGAGCAAAGACGTTCGTGGATTGATTGTAAATGTAACCCTTAGCACCGCAGGCAATAAAGATTTGATTACCGTTATCGGCAATAGATACAGGCGTTGGACTAGCCGAGATGTTGCCAAGTTTTGTAGCGATACCGGTTAAGCTACTTAATTTGTAAAATTCATCACCCGATGCGACGTAGAAGTTGTCAGGATAAGTCTGACTCACCCACAATCCGCGAATCGGGCCTACGCCTACACGGTTTTGCAACAGAAGCCCAGGGCAACGATTCAAGAAAGCTGGCTCTTTGCCGCCTTCCGGCACGATTTCTGGGAACAGATTGACCATCCGTGCATCGGCTGCATTGACGCTCCGAGCAACATAAGTTGATCCGAGAATCGGCGTTTTCATTAGTAGTTACCAACGTAGACGTTGAAACGCTGCTGACGGACCACCAGCGGATACGGGATGGACATGATGTCGTCAGGATTGTTGATGCGCTTCAGGTTGCGCTTGCTGGTCATGGCGATGCGCTGCACAGTTTGAGGCGGCTCAACACCGAACTCATTGGCGATTTCACAGGCCAGATTGTACTTAAACGCACGCAGATAACCTGGCGGGAAAGCCAGAGTCGTGGACAGCGAAGCGGGATTACTTAGTTCTTCAACCGAGATGAAGTGGAACTCTAGCGACGTGTTAGGCACCGGATACACGAACATCTCGATGTCTGGGTACGTCATATTGACGAACATGACCTGCGGATAGGTCGATGTTACTGTCTTAACCGCAATACCGTCGTACATCTGCTGGTTGATCAGCTTGATGCCGTAGGACACAGTGCCGACTTTGAAGTAAGTGGCGTCATCAACCAGAATGGGACGATTGCCTACAAAGTCGCCTGATGGGCCAAGAGTACGCTTCAGCGCACCAGCAGGCCAGGTGAATACTTGATCTTGGGTTGAGAATACCGACAGACGCTCTGTATTCCAACTATCCACCATCTGGTTTAGAGCTGTCAAAGCATCTTGTGCTGTATCTGCTGACGGCTGTTCACCTTCAGCAAGTTGACCGATCAATCGAAGTGCTGCGTAGATTTGATCTGCTGCTGTGGTGACTGCCATAATCAGACCTCTTTAATCTTGCGCGGACGCCCTTTTTTGGGAGCGGCCAGCTCATTTACCGGTTCTTCCGTTGCTTGTAGAAACGACGGGATTTCAGCTACAGGCTGGAGTTCGTTAGGATTATAACGCACCCAGCCGTTTTGTTCATCATACTCGGCTTCCAGTTCCATTGTAGCAACTTTAGCACCGTGAATGGGATGTTTCAAATAGATATTAGGCATATTTTGAGAAGGGGGCTTGACGCCCCCATCTTGCTAGTTAAGCAACAACGGCATACTGCCACTTAGTACCATCAGATACGAACAGCTTACCCGTACCAGTTGCATTGGTAGTGGTAGCAATCGAACCTACAGGAGCTGTGGTAGTAGTCGAGTTAGCGGTAATAGCTGTGGTCAGGAAATACAGACCGGCTGTAGCATTAGCAGCAGCTACAGAACCAGTTGTAGTAACAGAACCGGCTGTAACAGCGCCCGAAACAGCAGCAGAAACGGCTGTGACAGCACCGGTAACAGCTACGCTATCGAACTGCGGATCGGCGTAAGCAACGCCAGTAGCTTTGGTATTAGGCATGATGTTCCTTTCAGAGAACGATGCCCCGCCGAAGCGGGGCTATCTGATTAGGAAATAGCAGCGTACTGCCACTTCGTGCCGTCCGAAACGAACAGCTTACCAGCACCAGTTGCGTTGCTAGTGATAGCCATCGAGCCAGCCGGAGCAGAAGTGGTAGTCGAGTTTGCCGTAATAGCAGTGCTCAGACCGTGGAATTGAACGCCGCCTGCGAACTGAAGAACAGTGCCGCCTACGAGCTTCTCAGCATCGGTGTTACCGTCGGTGAACTGGTACGGACCAGCGCCATTTGCAATAGCCATGATAATTCCTTTCAATAATTTAGTTCAGAATGGGGGCACAAGGCCCCCAATTCAGATTAGCCCCACATGCGGACGGCCATTTGCGGACGGATCGTGCTGTAGCCGTACAGAACGTCGATACGGCAAGGCATACGGTCGTTGTTGATGTCGTACTGACGAACAACGCGGAGCGAGATGCCGTTGTGAACAGCACGCGAGGCCATGTCAACACCCTGCGGCAGCAGGAGGTCAGCCGTGGCAAACGTGATGGCGTCTTTGTGGTAAACCAGGTTCTGAGCATACTGAGTCGAAGCAGCGCCGATGAAGGTAACAGCCTTGCTGTTGCCCGGCAGAGCGTCAACGGTAGCCAGAGCTTGAGTAGCCGAGTAAACCGGAGCAACAGTGATGCTGCCAGCGCCCGAACCGTTCAGAGTCACGTCAGCCAGAGCAACGAACTGGAACAGCGAACCGGTCGATTCACGAGTCTGTGGGTTGACAGCGTAGCAGTCAGCAACCGTAAACACGTCACCAGCCTTAACTGTAGCACCGTTACCAGCGCCAGTGATGGCGATAGTCGTTGCACCTTCGGTCGTAACAGCAGCCGAAGTCGTGCCGCCAGTAGCAGTACGCGAACCGGTGGTGAACTGCTTGATCGATTGGCTCATGTTGATTTCTTCAAAGCCCAGAACGCCCGTGCCCATCAGACCATTCTTGAACTGCTTCGAGATGGTGTCCGTTGGGTTGAACAGACCCTTCATGCCTTCAACCAGACCGGCGTTGGCAGCAGGGTTTACAGTGGCGTAACGCGGCGACATGACAGCAGCATTTTCGTTCAGCTTCTGTTGAGCTTGCAGCAGAACCAGCGAGGTAGCAGGCGTAGTACCAGGGGTACCAACCGAGTTACCAACGGTCTTGTATGCGTTGCAAACGTCAGCATCAATCGAAGCAGCCAGCTGGCTGATACGAGGCTTCAGAACACGCTCAGCGAAGTCGTCCAATTGCAGAGTCAGTTCGGCAGATGTGAAGTTCACGCCGATGTGCTTTTGCGAAGCGACGGTCAGGGTGGTGTACTGTTCGTTGTCGCTTTGAACTTGCAGAGCGGCACCATCAGTTACCAGAGCGCGATCCGGCAGGCGAATACGCAGAGTCGAACCAATCTTAGCACCTTCAACAGCAAAGCTGTCGTCGTACTGACGGTTCACGTTACGGGTGACTACCAGGTTGTTCTCGAGGATTTCGAGCGACTTACGGGTAATCATGTCAATTGTCAACAAACTATTCGACATGGTTATTTCCTTTCAAAAATGAAATTAGCGGCGTTTAGCTTCCCAAGCCTTGATCTGGCGCTGCCGTTCCTGCTCAATCCACTCAGACGTGCTCAGGGTTTTAGTTGAGCGTGGGTCAGTCGTGTCATAAGACGGTGTACCAGATGTACGGGCAGTTACAGGTGCAATAGGCGCTGGGGCGCTAGATGTTTTCTTTGTGACCGGTTCAGCTACCAATTTGGCTTCGATCCGACCGATTTCTTTGGCTTGCAGGAAAGGCGACAATTTGGAAATGCGGTCTGCTTCTTTGGGGTTCGATCCGAGGTAATAAGCTACATCAGGACCAACTTCCGAAGCCTGAATCGTCTCGGCCATCACGTTGGTGATTCGCAACTGCGGGTTATATGCGACTTGTTCAAAGTCATCATACTTATTCCGAGCTTCTTCTTCACGATCGTGATACGCCTCAATCATTTCTGATTGTTGACGCTCAGCTTCCCGTCTGGCAACCAATTCCTGAGCTTTACGTTCAGCCAGTGCTTCTGCATAGGCTTCAGTTGACTCAAATTGATCAGCAGGCGGCAGGTCAGCAGGAACTTGCTTAGCTTGGGCTTCAGCCGCACGCTGTGCTTGTTCACGTTCCCATTTGCGTTGCTCTCGTGCAAGTCGCTTACCGATTGCAGCGTCCAGTTCTTCCTGTGTAAAGGTTTTTACAGCAGGTTGTTCTTCTGGTTGCTGTGTATCAGCAGTTACTTCCGGCGAAGAAACTTCGGGTTCAGGTGCAGCCGTTACATCCTGTTCCGGCACGGGGATTTCACCCGCTAGTTCATTTTCACTCATTTTTGATTCCTGAGAATCCCTGGTGTGCTGCACCAGTACAGTTGATACAAATGTTACATATTACAAAGTGTATGTCAAGTACATCCAAATTATTGCCAAAATGCCACCAGTTACTGTGGCAACTGCATCATATAGATCGACTGTATGATCAGGATGATACTTGTCATACAGTTCTTTTCCTGCTGCCGCAATAGTTATAGCAATAATTGCAGCAATTGATCCAAATGATGCGGTTACAACAAATCCGATTACAGCGCCAATCAAAAAGTGCAGCAGCTTATCCGTAGGAATCACGCTGACTTCCATATTTGGTAGCTATTCCAACCAACAACACCTAAATAAGCGACATCTAGGCCAAGGGTCAGCCACTCATTCCATGCAACAAATACAGCAATTAGCACAATTAGCTTCATGCCGATCAATGCCGCTAGAACACCAACTTTACCGAAAAGCCAATTCATAAACGGATTAGCTTCCCGACCCCCATCCTTCAGAATGTGAACTGTCGTTAGACAGTCCGCAATCTGAAGCAGGATGAAGATGAATAGTAGGGCAACTATCATTCAACAGCAGGAGTTTGTGCAGCTTGATAAGCAGCGATTACTTCTGGTGTATGTACAGCAGCGCAAATCGCTTGTACGCGAGCATCTTCTTGTGAGTAGTCCTGACCGGGTGCCACAACGTGACGATGAAAACTACCTGAAAGTTGTACCCCATCTTCAAGAATCGCGGTTTTAGTGCGAACTTGAACGCAGCCATTTTCAACGGTTTCAATAAGGTCAACTACTTCAATTTTTTCTAGTGCCA
>JACCDN010841539.1_pt1 | contig 10413 bp, 6 predicted proteins | sample 7441691 | NCBI WGS metagenome assembly JACCDN01 (sample SAMN15323439, study PRJNA562643) | freshwater metagenome | isolation source: river surface water | place: USA:Blue River Watershed | collected 2017-08-16
CTTTTAGGTAAAAACTTAGAGGATGAAGTGAAGGTTGAAACCCCTGGAGGTTTAGTGAAATTTAGAATTATTGATGTAGCTTATCATGAGTAATAAAAGTCCTATCGTGTGCCACTTAACATGTAAGGTGATTGATTTTTTTGGGGATATTGGTGTTGCTTGGCGAATAGCAAAGCAGCTTAAGGTTGATTTTAATATTGAGGTGCATCTTCTCGTTGACGATCTTGTAACCACCAAGAGATTGATACCTTCAATTGATCTTTCACTGCAAAAACAAACGATTAATGGAATCAATATTTGTCATTGTGATTTTAGTGATGATTCAACATCACTTCCGCCGCCTCCAGATTTTGTGTTCAACCTTTTTAATATAGATTTGCCACATAGCTATAAAACGCTTATTAAGCGCAAAAAGTCCAAATATATTGCGATTGAATATTTATCAGCCGAACCCTGGGTAGATAACTTCCATTTAAAACCTTCGATTGATCCTCAATCGGGGCTTATTAAAACTTACTTTTATCCTGGCTTTACTAATCAAACAGGTGGTCTTATTCGGGAAAAGGGATTGTTTTTGCGCCGAGAGGCTTTTGATCAATCTAGACGCAAAAAGCTTATTCAGTCATTAGGTGGAGATCCGAACTTATATTCAATATCACTCTTTTATTATCCAATACAAAAAATTGAAGTTTTTTTGGATGTAATAGATCACATAAAGAAATCTGCTCAATTTTTTATACCTCAATATCTATTTGATCTGTTGAAGCTAAAAAATAATTATCAATTTATTCATATCATTTCTTATCCATTTTTAAATCATGATGATTTTGATAACCTACTTTGGTCATGTGATCTTAATTTTGTGCGAGGAGAAGATAGCTGGACAAGAGCAATTTGGGCTGGCAAACCTTTTATTTGGCAACCTTATATCCAAGGAAATAATATTCATTTAATTAAACTTAAGGCTTTTTTAAAGCGTTATTGCGAAGCATGCGATCAAGATTTATCTGAAATTTTAATTAAAATGCATGATGACTGGTCGAATAACAAATTTAACGAAGTTTTATGGCGTGATTTTTTTAAGCAACAAGCTCGTTTAGAAGCTTTTGCATTAAAGCAAAGTCATCATTATTTCAAAGAGGCTTCATTTGTAGAGAGTTTGGTCGATTATTGTTACGAAACATAATTTTCGAGTATAATTCCACCCTTTATTTGGTAAGCATTCCCAAGGATCAATATTATGAAAATCGCTCAAGAACTTCGCGCTGGTAACGTTATTATGGTTGGCACTGACCCTATGGTCATCTTAAAAACTGAATATAACAAATCAGGTCGAAATTCAGCTGTGGTGAAGATGAAGATGAAAAATCTTCTCACTGAAGCGCCTAGTGAAAACGTATATAACGCGAGCGATAAATTTGAAGTGATTGTCTTAGATAAAAAAGAAGTTACTTATTCTTATTTCTCAGATCCTGCTTACGTCTTTATGGATAATGAATATAATCAATATGAAGTTGATGCTGAAAATATGTCAGAAGCATTGAATTTCTTAGAAGATGGCATGCCTTGCGAAGTTAAATTTTACAATGGCAAAGCGATATCTGTGGAGTTGCCAAATTCTGTGACTCGAGAAATTACCTATACTGAGCCAGCTGTAAAAGGAGACACTTCAGGCAAGGTAATGAAACCAGCTAAAATTAATACAGGTTTTGAAGTAATGGTGCCTTTATTCTGTAATACAGGCGATAAAATTGAAATTGATACACGCACTTTAGAATACAAAAACCGCGTTTTATAATTTTAAGCAGTTCCGCCTACAACTAAGCCATCAATTTTTATTGTGGGCTGACCTACACCTACCGGAACACTTTGACCTTCTTTGCCACAGGTACCCACTCCCGAGTCTAAAGACATATCATTTCCGATCATGCTAACTTTCTTTAATACCTCTGGGCCATTGCCTATTAGAGTTGCGCCTTTGACTGGATAAAGTAATTTTCCATCTTCAATCATCCACGCTTCAGCTGCAGAAAATACAAACTTACCGCTTGTGATATCAACTTGGCCACCACCAAAGTTAACTGCATATATACCTTTCTTGACTGACTTGATAATTTCTTCAGGTGTTTTGGTGCCATTAAGCATATAGGTATTTGTCATTCTCGGCATAGGAAGATGCGCATAGGATTCTCTTCTCGCATTTCCAGTGGTGGGCATATTCATAAGTCTCGCATTTAATGTGTCTTGAAGATATCCTTTCAGAATACCATTTTCTATAAGCACTGTACTTTGTGTTTCATTGCCTTCATCATCGATATTTAGTGAGCCTCTTCGATCTTGGATCGTACCATCATCAACCACAGTAATATCCTTTGCAGCAACTTGAGTGCCAATTTTATTGCTAAAAGCGGAGCTGCCTTTTCGATTGAAATCACCTTCTAGGCCATGACCAATAGCTTCATGTAAAAGAATGCCTGGCCATCCAGGGCCTAAGACAACTGTCATGCTCCCAGCGGGCGCAGGTTTTGCATTTAGATTTGTAGTGGCTTGATGAACTGCTTCATGCGCATATTGTTTTAATATTTCATCAGAGAAATATTCAAAACCAAAACGACCACCGCCACCGGAAGAACCTTGCTCTCTTTTTCCATTCGCTTCTGCAATGACATTAATCGATAATCTTACGAGGGGTCTAATATCTGCAGCAATTTTTTGCTCATGATTAATGACGAATATTACTTCATATTCTCCAGCAATCGATGCTGTGACTTTAGTAATACGCTCATCCATTTTTTTAGCAAAATTTTCTATTTTTTCTAGCATTTTAATTTTAGTTTCAGCAGGGACTGCCGAAAGCGGGTCTTGAGTGCTATATAAATTAGATATGATTCTTGGATGATCAAGTTTATGACTTTGATTTAAATTTTTTGAAGCAATAGCTTTAGCAATATTTGATGAAGACAAGAGTGCTTCAATTGAAATGTCATCAGAATATGCAAAAGCAGATTTGTCTTTGTTAACAGCCCTAACACCTACACCTTGATCAATTGAGAAGCTACCAGATTTAACTTGTCCTTCTTCAAGCCCCCAATATTCATTTTTTGTGTATTGAAAATAAAGGTCTGCATAATCAACACCATGTGACATCATACTATTGAGTATTTTATTTAGATCATTTATGTCAATTCCGGACTGCTCGAGAAGCAAGTTTTTTGCATGAGCAATTTTATGTTCCATAAGAGATATTATTTAAGAATTCGATGTTTAAGAGCAGGTAAAGATTTACGAACAGATTTAATATATTCTCTATTTAAAAATCCAGTAATTACTCCAGAACCTCGGCTGAGACGATCAAGAACAACCCCCCACGGATCAACGATCATTGAGTTCCCGTGAGTTTCTCTTCCTGACAAGTGATAGCCGCCTTGGGCAGGGGCCAATACGTAACATTGATTCTCAATCGCTCTTGCACGAATCAATATCTCCCAATGTGCTTTTCCTGTTGTTTCTGTAAAAGCAGATGGAATGACCAGAAGATCAATATCTTTCATGGCTCTAAATAACTCTGGAAATCTAAGATCGTAACAAATTGCAATACCGATTTTTCCAAATGGAGAATCGACTACTACAGTATCGGAACCCGCCTCAATTAATTTATCTTCACGGTAGTATTCATCACCCATATCAAATCCAAAAAGATGTATTTTGTCGTAGCGGTGAATTAAATTACCTTTGTCGTCATAAACAAGACAACTGTTCCTTATTTTATTTTTATCTTTTGATACCAAGGGAATAGATCCCCCAATAATCCATACTTTATTTTTCTTAGCTTGTTTTGATAAAAAAGACTGAACAAGACCTTGTTCGGGCTTCTCTTTTGCTTTCAGTTTCTCTGAATCTTTAGAGGACATAATAGAAAAGTATTCAGGAAGCGCTATGAGTTTAGCGCCTTGGTTTGCGGCAATAGTAATTAAATTTTCAGCTTCATTAAGATTTGATTTGATATCTGGTCCAGATGCCATTTGAATCCCGGCAATCTTTATAAAATCTTTATTTACTAGCTTAGCCTTCGTTGTTTTTATTTTAGATTTAATTGCCATTATTATTTTTTATCATTTAATAAGTTTTTAGTATTATCTATTGTGGTTTTGATTTTATCAGATGGAGAGTTATTCACTTCTTCTGGCTTTTCCCATGTACCAATAATTCGATATTCGGAAGTAAGAACTTTATTGAGAGGGTCTTTCAGTATTTTTTGTGCAACGAAAGCAACAGCACCCGCTAATGGACCTCCAGCAAGCGCTGCAATTGATAAACTATCGCTAATATGAGGGGTTACTTTTACATTTAAATCTTGTGTTTCTTTGATGATATTGGTTTCACCTGACATAAATACTTCTGCAGCAGGGCCATTCATCCTAAAATTTGTTGTCTTCATGATGCCATTATTCATTCTTATTGAGGCATTGATTGAGTCAAATACGAAACCGCTACCAAATAAATCCCTAAAGTCTAAGCTAAGTCGTCTTGGCAAACTTTGTAGAGTGATAAGTCCAAAAAGACGACCTACACCTGGCTCTACTTTTAAAATTGTACCTTTATGAATATCAATAGTGAAAGAGCCATCAATTTTAGTTTTATCAAAATTGATAGGACTTCCAATCCATTTAAACTGGCCAGTAATTTCTGCATCACCATCTTTAATGAAATGGTCGTACCCCATATAGTCGAGAGCATTACCAAGATTGCTAATCTTCCAATTGAAATTAATGTTTGATTTTGAATTTTTATTCCAATCGAGCCACTCACCATCCGCCTGGAAAACACTTGTATCATTTGCAACTTTGAATTTTTGAATAGTAATGTTTTGTTTTGAACTATTGGAAATAAGTTCTACTTTGCCTATTTTTTTACCATCCATCTCAAGTGCTTCAATTTTGATATCTAAATTAGGCACTTTTTGGTTGTTAGAAGTCTGAGATGAGGAAATCTTTTTAATTTCGTGCGGAAGTTTGAGTCCGTTTAAACGGGCAAACAATTTATTCTCTTTTTCCGCCCATAAAAGACTGCCTGATGTTTCGCCCGAGCTTACTTTAAATTTTGTGCTACCGTTGGCTGGGGCTATCTCTATTTTGATATTGTTAAATCTTCTGTCAAATAGATCAGCACTCATTAGGACTATATCTGCCTTATCTATCTTAAAATTATGATGGCTATTTTCTCCACTATACACACTAATAAAGTCATCCAAATTAGCGTATGGAAGATTAGCTTTAAGATAAAGCCCCTTTTGCATATTTGTTTGAATATCTGAATTAATAGCAATAAAGCCTTTCTCAATAGTCATAAGATTATTTTTTTCAGAGCGCAATATTTTTGCGCTTACAATATTGCTGTATTTAAATTCAATCTCATCATTTTTTTGGCTATTCTGTTTTTTGCTAAAATAGAATTTCTCTTCTTTATCTCTTGGTTTATTAAATGGGGCAGGGTAGCCCATTTCAATACCTTTTAGATTTGACGAAATTTGTATATTAAGTAAAGGCTTTTTGTATTCTACTAAACCTTCCCAATCGGCTGAGCCACTAAATTTTGTAAAACTTTTACCTAATTTTTCTTCAATACCTTTATCAGTAAATTTACCATTTAATCTAATCTTAATAGCTTTACTTGGATCGGCAGTAAGCGAAATATTCGTATTACCTCCAAACATCGTACCATTAAGATTTTCAGTGTTAACATTGTGCTCATCAAATGTGACGCTACCATTAATTTTTTCTATATTAGGAATGCCGATCGATGAGTTACTTAGAGTACTATTTAAAAATTGATATTGACCTTTAAAGGTAGTGGCATCTACATTGTCCATAGGTATCTGAATATTTACCATCAACTTGCCATCACCTGATCCTATAGCTTCATCAAAAAAATGTTGGGCTGATTCCTTTACAGGGCTGTTATTAATAAATTTAATTGCTTCACGTGTAGGACTATTTAGAGTTCCTTGAATATTAAGCATGGGATGTTCAATTGCCATTGCGGGAATTGTTGTTTTAAGATCTTTAATTGTATTTCCTAAAATTTGACCTTTCTTACTAGCCAACTCAAAAGTGCCGGCATTTACTGAGGCATTAAAATCGAATTTTTCGATTACAGGCCAACCTGCGCCATATTCAATTAAAGTATTTTTCCCTGTTGTTGTAACTATAAATGTACCCTTGTTAGGATCAGGTCGATTATTAGCATCAACAAATGGAAAATCCGCTGTCGACCCTTTTATAGTGACCAATGTATTTTCTAGATTTCCTTCAAGAAGAGAAGTGTCTAGCCAATGAAGGCCTTCTGCGCTAATTGTTCTTGGGTAATAAGTTTTTGCATGTTTAAAATCGATAAAAGGAATTGAAGCTTGTATGTCTAGATAAGTTACTTTTTGAGCGTCAAATTTAATACTTCCATTTATTGAGCCATTAATAAATGGATTATTAAAACTAATATTTTTAAACATTAAATAACTTTCTGTCCACTTTAAGTCGCCATGTAAGTCACTAAATTTAAGTTGCTCTCTAAATAACTTATTATAAGAAAGCGAAACATCTGCTGATTTAAATTTCAAAGAGCCGCTTTTATTTGACAGATGAATAGAGCCTGAAAGATTTTCGAAGCCCGGCAAGTCCTCAAATGATTTTAAGCTTAATTTGTCAAACTGAGCCTTGAGACTTAATTCAGTTTTTTTATTCTCTGTCCATTTAAGATCTACATTAGTTAATATTCCTGCAGGCTGAATTACATTAATTTTATTTTTCACATCATCAAAGTAAGGAATAGTTTGTAATATTTCATTTGCTGCCTCAAGCTGAATTTTATTTACATTCAGAGAGAATGCGGTAGGTTTATTTGTTTCAGATGAAATACTAATAGAGCTATCAGCATCTTCGATATTAATGCCGTTATTAGTCAGTAAGTAAATATTTTTAAATGCAAGTTGATAATCTTTTTCATTAGAAAGCCATATAATATCCCCAGAAAAATTCTTCAAATTTAACTCGTTTTTGTATGCTTGATTCAATTCAGTTTTAAAACTTGTGAGCTTAATTGATGATTTAATTTTTGTAATTGCAGCATTAGTGATGCTCGCAGTTAGGTTTATATCGCCAGTACCTGCATTAATTTTGATAGGATAATTAATCCAGGGCATGTAAGCTGCAAGATTGATATTGCTGGCTTTAATTTTAACTTCGGAGTCCCATGAATTTATATCTTCAATTTTTTTAGCATAAATATTTCCGTTAATATAAATAAATTGATTGTCGCTATTACTGATTCTAAAATGCAGAGCAAATTCGTGTTTGCCAATGAGTTCGATAATAAATGGTGTTTTATAGCTAAAATTTAAATCTTTTAATGTGAGCGCAGGCGCTTGTCTGTATTCGTCATGCCAATCAATTTCGCCTTGCTTGATTACCACCTTTTTTTGATTGAGAAGCCAATTCGTTAATTTATTATTAGCGGGCCCATCGATAAGTATGCCACCAATGAAAATTTTGTTATTAACGTCTCTCTTAATAAGAAGTTTGGGGGTTTGCAACCTGATTTCTGAAAGCGTTGGTTTTAAATAAAACGGACTTAACCATGAGAAGTCGATACTAATTTCTTTAAGTGTAAGAGCGATTTTATTTTCACTGTCATAAAATAAAACTTCTTGTAAAGCAATTTCTGGATTAAGAAAATCCCATCGACCTTCAAGCGAATTTATTTTAATCGTTTGACCAGTTGATTGAGATACAAGGACTTCAATTTTTGATTTGTAGTTATTTAAATTGGGTTTGATGTAAAACTGAAATGCAAAGCTTGAGATAGCGATAAAAAGTGTATAGGTAATGGCAAGTACAAAACCAATTTTTTTAATATAAGGTAGTAATTTTTGCTTCATGGGTCTTTCTTAAACTTAAACCGCTTAAGCTATTTTACTTTAAATTATTGAATTGTTTGTTTTAGTTGCTCAAGAATAGATGGGTTATCTAGAGTTGATATGTCAGATGTAATTTCTTCGCCTTTTGCAAGAGAGCGCAAAAGTCTACGCATAATTTTGCCTGAACGCGTCTTAGGTAAATTGTCACCAAATCTAATATCTTCAGGTTTGGCAATAGGGCCTATTTCTTTACCAACCCACTCTCTGAGTTGATTTACTATTGCTTTGGCTTCATCTCCTTCTGGTCTTTTGCCTTTAAGCACTACATAAGCTACGATAGATTCGCCTTTAATTTCATGGGGTTTTCCTACGACCGCAGCTTCAGCCACAAGCGGATTTGACACCAATGAAGATTCAATTTCCATCGTACCAAGTCTGTGACCTGAGACACTTAATACATCGTCGATACGACCCATGATAGTAAAGTAGCCAGTCGTTTTATCTCTAATTGCTCCGTCACCTGCTAAATATACTTTTCCCCCAAGCTCTTCTGGGTAGTAGCTTTTTTTATATCGCTCAGGATCTCCCCAAATGGTCCGAATCATTGAAGGCCAAGGTTTTTTAATTACCAATAGCCCTCCTGTACCCCATGGTACTTCATGTCCTGATTCATCAACAATTGCTGCATCAATTCCTGGGAAGGGAAGGGTGCAAGAGCCAGGAACTAATGGTGTGGCACCCGGCAATGGTGTTATGACATGACCCCCTGTTTCTGTTTGCCAAAATGTATCTACAATTGGGCATTGATGATGCCCAATTTTTTCGTAATACCACATCCATGCTTCAGGATTTATAGGCTCTCCTACAGAACCTAGAAGACGAAGGCTCGATAAATCATAAGTATCAGGATTAGATTCTTTATTTGATTCTGAGGCTTTAATAAGAGATCTAATCGCCGTGGGCGCAGTATAAAAAATACTGACATGATGTTTTTCTATCATCTGCCAGAACCGTCCTGCATGAGGAAAAGTGGGAATTCCTTCGTAAATAAGTTGAGTAGCCCCCATAGCAAGAGGCCCATAAGCAACGTAAGTATGTCCTGTTATCCATCCCACATCAGCCGTGCACCAGTAAATATCATCTGCTTTAATGTCAAAAGTCCATCGCATTGTATTCATGGCATGAAGGAGATAGCCTGCAGAAGAATGTTGAACGCCCTTAGGTGTGCCAGTCGAACCCGAGGTATAAAGTAAAAAAAGAGGATGTTCAGCATTCACATATATCGGATCACAATCTTTAGATTTATTCTTAATGAGGTCGTGCCACCAAACTTCTTTAGTTTTTAATTCGATCGCATCATTTGATTTTTTAAGTACCACATTACCAATGACTGACTCACAACCACCCAAAATAAATGCTTCATCTACTGCAGCTTTGAGAGGAAGTATTTTTCCTCCTCGAAATTGAACATCAGCCGTGATAACAAGTTTAGCTTGCGCATCTTTGATGCGCTCTTGAATGCTTTTTGCTGAAAAACCTCCAAATACAACAGAGTGTGTTAATCCAATTCTGGCACAAGCAAGCATAGCTACAACTGCTTCAATACCCATGGGCAGGTAAATAACAACCCTATCACCCAGATTTAGATTGAATGTTTTAAGGCCATTTGCAAATTGACATACTTTTTCATAAAGCTCTTTATAAGTGACATTAGTAACATCACCATTATCAGCTTCAAAAATAATTGCAATTTTATTTGGTTGACTACTTAAGTGCTTATCAAGACAGTTATATGAAACATTTAATTCCCCATCTTCAAACCATTTGTAAAAAGGGGCATTCGAATCGTTGAGAGTTTTAGTGAAAGGTTTTTTCCAGACAATCAACTCACGAGCTAAATTAGCCCAAAATTCCTCATAATTTTTGTTTGCAGCAGTACATAATTTTTCATAAGCCACCATGCCGGAAACATTGGCTCTACTCACAAACGATTGATCGGGATGAAATGTTCTGTGTTCACTTAAGACTGACTCGATACCCATACGTTTTAACTGAAATCCCATTTAAAAAAGTAAATCTATTATTAGTAGTAATTTATTTTATGTAAAGCAAAAAAATGTGCTTGAATTATTTTCATTATTTAACTCTTGTGATCAAGGCTTTATGTGTGGTAAAAGTCTTTTAATATAATGATTAATACCGCGACATCATGAATTTAAGACTTAGATTAAATCTTTTGATTACGGTACTTTTGCTGGTCTTTTTTATTTCAATGGGTTATACCATCATGAAAGGGTCTAAAGAGTCCATTCAAGAGGGGGTAGAGTCGGCTAATAGAGTGACGCTGCAGTTATTAGATACAGTCATCATAAGCTCTGCCCAAAATCCAGAATGGGGTTATACCCACGAGGTCTTAAAGAAATTTTTGGAAGAATTAGGTCATGTAAGAAGTAGCGATATTTATTTATATTCACTTCAAGGCGAACTTCTTTATCAATCACCAC
>JACCDN010049625.1_pt1 | contig 10412 bp, 9 predicted proteins | sample 7441691 | NCBI WGS metagenome assembly JACCDN01 (sample SAMN15323439, study PRJNA562643) | freshwater metagenome | isolation source: river surface water | place: USA:Blue River Watershed | collected 2017-08-16
TTAAAATTGATACCCTATAGATAAAACAAAGGGTACATCAAATCCCTCATTTGGGCTAGCTAACCCAGCGTTAGAATAATGCAGCAAATACAAATTCACATCAATACTACGCTGGTTTTTAAGTCCAAACTCTATGCCGCCTCCTAATATCGATTGCAAAAGGAAATTAGAGCCTTGCTGGCGTTCGCCAAATTGTTTATCAGAAATATATGCAGGGCCAAAAGAAGCAGTTAAATAAGGTCTTATTTTATGAACATCTGGGTCAGCAAAATAGGCGCGCAATGCTAATGAAACCGCTGCTGTAATGATATTTTTATATTCATCTGTATCGGCATGAAGTTGTGCAATAGAACCATCAATCGTTGCAATTAAGGTGTCGTCAATCTTAGGAAATTTGTAGAATTTCCCACCAAAAATAAATACGCTATTGTGATAGTCCTCATCAAACTCTTCACCCCAACCGTAACCTGCTGAAACCTCATGTTCCCAGGCATAAACAGAGTGATATGAAAATGCAGCTAAAACTGCTAATAGTGTTAAAAGAACTTTTTTAAATTTCATCATATACTGCTCGTACTTGAAAGTGAGAATTTTTTTGATGTTTCCTGGATTGCTTCGTCACAAACTGCGTTCCTCGCAATGGCGATGTCACACATATATGGACTTCGTCCATATATGACGAACCCATTCATCGTCGTTGCGAGGAGTGTTTTTTACGACGAAGCAATCCACTATTTTTTATCCTCCTCTGCCGTATCCTTTTGCGCGCAAGCTGAATCCTGTACTGTGACTTCTTCCGTCGTTGTTGTCGCTGTCGCCACTACCTGTACCTGCGCAGATTTCGCAGCCAACTCCGCTTCTTTTTGCGCTTGCACATCTTTGTAAAGCGCATTCAGTTTTGCATGTATCGTTGAAACTGCCTTCGCTTGTTCAGCATGAGCCGCAGCTACGCTTTGCGCTAAATTGATGATTTCCACAAATCTAGCTGCTATCTCATCACCATCAGGCGCTTTTGGAGGAGCACCTCCTCCGCTGACAGCAGATTTAACGCTATCTATTAATCCGTGAATATCAAATTTTTTAGTCAGTTCTGAAAGATCTGGAATTTTTGCCATATTTTTATACTCATTCAACCTGAAGATACTGGTTTTGTATCTTCAGGCTGAAACAAAACCAAGGGGATTTTTAAAGGGGGAAATGTTTTGTTTCCCCCTTTAATTCAATAGATTATACCGCTCGTATCCAAAAACCTCTTTTTCAAAAAAACCAGCATCTTCAAGTACGAGCGGTATATTTCTCCTGAAGACTGGATACCGGCTTTCGTCGGTACGACGAGGTAAATGCGTCTAACATTTGCGAAACCTCACCCATAATTGAACCACAATCTGCCGATACAGGCAAATACCAATAACGCTCATCAGCAAAAGACTGGCATTTTACGGCATCTTTCTCTGTCATAATAATCATTCTATCATCTTTAAAATCTAAATCTGCCGGTTTATACGCATAATGATCCGGAAACGCATGTTCAATGACGCTAAATCCCATGCTGCGTAGCTGTTCAAAAAAATTTTGCGGATTGCCAATACCAGCAATAGCGTGTATGGTTTTAAACGCCAAATCCTTAGAAAATAATCGTTCAGGCTGCACAAGATTAACCGGACTTCCAGGTATGATTTGCATAAACCACTCGCCTGCTAACGCTTGACCTTTTGCAACTATAAAAGTCGCTGTTTTTAGTCTAGTTATAGGTTCTCGCAAAGGACCTGCTGGCAAACAAAAGCCATTTCCAAAACGCCTGACGCCATCTATCACGATAATTTCTATGTCGCGCCCCAGGGCTGTGTGTTGCAGCCCATCATCACTGAGGATGACATCGCAAGGATAATGTGCTAACAGTCTTTGTGCGGCACGTACGCGACGGGGATCTATAACCAACGGACACATTGTTCTGCGAGCAATAAGCAAAGGTTCATCGCCTGCTTCTGCAGGATCACTGCTGGCATACACCTCTATTGGAAATTTTTTAGCTTGGCTGCCATACCCTCGACTTACGATGCCAGGACGATACCCTTTTCCCGCCAAAAAATTAGCAAGTGCTATAATAAGAGGGGTTTTGCCCGTTCCGCCAACTGTTACATTGCCAACCACAATCACTGGCACAGATAAACGAACCACTTTTTGCAGCCCAAACCGATAGCTCAATTTTCTAAGAAATGCGCCGGCGCGGTAAACCCATGAGAACGCCAATAAAAAAGCCAGCAAACTCTTTTGACAGGCGTTTCGGGGCTGCGAAATGCCTGTCTGATACCAAATTTCGTCAAGTTTCTTCCGAAACCACGTATTTATAGCCATTTTTTTTATGAGGGAACTGCTGTAAATTGCATGGCATAAAGCTTTGCGTAGTGACCATTTTGCTCAAGCAGTTCTGCATGCGACCCCATTTCTATAATATTTCCATGATCCATCACGAAAATACGATCTGCATTTTCGATAGTTGACAAACGATGCGCTATGACCAGCGTAGTACGATGTTTCATCAACGTTTCCAAGGCTGCTTGAATATGGCGTTCAGATTCTGTATCTAAAGCCGAAGTCGCTTCATCCAAAATTAAAATGGGCGCATCCTTTAAAAGTGCGCGAGCAATAGCAATTCGCTGACGTTGCCCGCCGGACAACAATACCCCATTTTCACCGATTAACGTATTAAACTTATTAGGCAATTCTTGTATAAATTCTAGTGCATGGGCAGATTCTGCCGCTTGCGTCATCTGTGCTTCTGTCACCTGGCTTAAACGACCGTAGCTAATATTGCGCGCAATGGTATCATTAAATAAAACAACTTGCTGCGACACTAACGCAAACTGATTGCGTAAATCAGCCAACCGGTAATCGCGAATATCTATGTTATCAATGCTTATCTCCCCTGCATTCAACTCATAAAAACGCGGCAATAAGCTGACTAGTGTGGATTTGCCCCCCCCCGATTTTCCTACCAAAGCAATGGTTTCACCTGGGTTAATACAAAAGCTAATCTGATTGAGCACCGGTTTTTTAATCGTAGGATAGGCAAACGTTACCTGCTTATATTCTATACGACCCTTAGCACGCACTAGCTGCAAAGCGCCTATATCTTTTTCAGATTCCACATCAAGCAACTCAAAAATGCTTTGCGCACCGGCCAATCCTTTTTGAATCAAATTGCTGGTTTGATTAATGCGCCGCACTGGACGCAATAAAGTAAACATTGCAGTCACTAATGCTGCAAAACTGCCAGCAGAAACCGCTAAAGAAGGTAAAGTTGCCACAACCAGTGTTGCCGCAATAGCACAAGAAATTAAGATTTGTATGGATGCCGTTCCTAAAGCATTAGTAACTACTATTTTCATCTCGCGTTGCCGATTGTTTTCAGTGGCCTGCGTGAACTTGTTGTTCTCATATTTTTCACCTCCAAAAATGCGTATCACGCGATAGCCTTCAATACTTTCTTCTGCAATATGGCTAACTTCGCCCATAGCCGTTTGCACGTTTAAACTTAAACGACGGATACGTCGACTCGTGTAACGCGATAAAACTATCATGACAGGAAAAATCACCATAAAAAACAACGTTAATTTCCAGCTCAACAGGAACATTACCACCACCAATCCTATGGCCAATATGCCTTCTTGAACAACAAGTAAAAGCGCTGAAGTAGCCGCCTCTGCCACTTGCTCAACGTTATACACAAGTCTAGATAGCAATTGCCCAGAAGATTGGCTATCATAAAAACTTGCTGGCAAGTCCAATAAATGCATAAAGATACGTTGACGCAAATCTCTGACTACACTACGCCCCACATTTTGAATGCAATAATTGGAAAAAAAAACAAAAACGCCTCGCAATATAAAAATAGCGATGATGATGATAGGTAAAGTGCGTATAAAAATTGGATCACGATCTATCAGTCCCTGATTAATAATAGGCTTAATCATCCAGGCCAATCCTGAATCAACGGCAGAAGCTAATGCGGTACAAACAATACCAACAACAAAAAATCCCAAATAGGGCTTGACTGAAGTTAATAGACGCACATAAAGCCTGAAAGAGCTATGAGATAGTTTTGTCATACATTTTAGTTTCGACTTAGCCATACTAAAAAAATAATGCTAGAATGCGAATTAGAATAACTTCTTAGCGTTTGTTTACAATCTGCTAGACCGCAGCAGAAATCGCGTATTTTAAGGAACTCTTTATGAAAGCTCCCTCACCTGACGCACATTGGCGAGATTCTGCGCGCTACCCGCGCTTTTTTATCATAGATGCTCGCGCTGCTTTTCCTATATTGCTTATGCTGGTACATATCAGATTATGGACTTTTCTTTTAGCCGTGGCAATCACGCTATTTTTTGCCGTGTTGCATCGCTATGGTTTTACGGTTACTGTGTTTGCCCGTTGGATACGCTCATTGTTTGCTGGTTCAAGAAAAAATGCTACCCCCTGGTGGTTGCGTTGACAGCAATTTCCTCCAAAAACAGACTGGAATTACTGCAAGAGGTTTTTATGAAACTAGAACTATCCAGCCAACTAGCCGCATTATGTACAGAGCTAAAAGTAAGTTTTACCTATAACAATAAATCAATTTCTTATGAAGAAGTGTTTTCGCCAACTGGCTTATTGCCCGCCTTGGCAAAACGAGCAGATCAGCTTTGTTCGCTATGCCTGGGATACGGCCTTGGCATTATGTTTGATGATTCGGATAAATCTATGTTGGGAAATGAAGTAAAATTTGATGACGCCACGCCTATAGTATTGCGCCTAATGTGTTTAACAGATGTATTGCACGAACTTATTAAAGCGTCTTCTAATAAAGCGTTAGTAGCGCTTGATGAACTGATGTATGACTAGGGCGTATCATCAATTCTACTATACTGGCTATAAAACGCGGCTTTTTTGCGCTTCGCTGCTCACATACTACCCCTGTATGCTGCGCTGCGGTGCTCAAAAACCCACGTTTTCTTGCTCAGTCTAGCGAATTGATGACACGCCCTAGGGTGTAGCAAACATCTAGATTGTTGCAAAATTTTTATAGTGCATGCTAATATTTTCTTAAGAAAAATATGTTTAAATGTACACATATCCTAAGTGATGAGAAGGAAAGAATCGTGTTTCACGGCCGGTATATACTCCCCGCGGTTGAAAACGCGAGCTTATTGAAAAAGAGTTTTAATGTCGCGGCGAGTATAATCTATTGATTTTAAAGGGGGAAAACAAGGCATTTCCCCCTTAACAATCCCCGGTTTTGTTTCAACCTGAAGATACAAAACCAGTATCTTCAGGTTGAATGAGTATAATAGAATTGTCAACAGACCCTAATATCCTAATAAAAAAGAACTATATAATAAGGTAATTTATGTCATTGAATGGAAAAGATTTTCAACAAATTGAGACTGTCGTTTTAAAAATTATTAGAACAGGGGATAACCTGCTAGAACTCTTGGAGCGAGCATCAAAAGCAGCTTCTAACAACGTCACTCTGTTTAATAATAACCAAGGAGCAGAATCCAGAAATACATGTTTAAAAGCTATTAACACTATGACCACGGAAGCAAAAGAAGTGCTTGAAAACATACACGCACAAAAAGACCAGACTCAGGATATGACTCAAGCCACTGTCAATCCATCAAAGGCAAGTGGATAGATAAAGCAGAATTATGAATTGCTTCGTCGCGTGGGGCGCTCCTCGCAATGACGATTTTTCTTAATCTGGTCTTTAAGAAGGGAGTGTTTTTTACGACCGAAGCAATCCACATCAAAAGATTCTCACTTTCAAGTACGAGCAGTGTATACACTAACGACGACAAAAGGCGTTTGTTTCCATGAGCAAGCAAATCGTACTTCGACAAGCTCAGTAAGCATATGTTTCAGGGTTTAAACATCCCTGCCTATATTCGTACCTATAAAAACTACCCCACCAACCTTTTCTTCAGAAAATCCAGCGTTTTCTTATGAGCTAATTGAGCAGCCTCAGGATTATAGCTGGCGCGCTTATGGTTATAGAAAGCATGTCCTACACCCGGATAAACAGCAATTTCTACATCCGTGCGACCGGCAAAAGCAGCACGGATAGCCTCAATCTGATCGGCAGAAATCATTTCATCTTGTTCCCCAAAATGTAACAGCATGGGGCAAGAAATAGAGTCAGCAACATTGAGATGTTCAGCAATGCCCCCTCCATAAAAAGCTACTGCAGCATCTGTGGTGTGGTGCGCTGCTGTTAAATAAGCAAGTTTGCCTCCTAAACAAAATCCCAAAACCGCTACTTTTCCATTACAGGCCGGGTGATGTCGTAAGGTTTCAATCGTTCGCCCTATGTCTTCAACTCCCTGCATAACATTAAAATTGTGGTAATAACCAAAAGCCTCTTCTAAATCAGCACCTTCATAGCCCAGTTGTACATTTGGTTTAAATCGCCAAAAAATATCAGGTGCAACGACCGTAAAACCCTCTTGAGCAAATCGGTCTGCCGCTTCCCGTATAGAGGGGTTTACGCCAAAAATTTCTTGAACCATTACAATACCAGGTCCTTTTCCATTTTTGGCAGACGCCAAATATCCAGAAAAATCTTTTCCTGCAGATGATGTAATGATGATGGTTTTATCAGACATAAAAAACTCCTATTTTGTGCAAACCAATAGCCTAGGGTCTATTGACAATTCGCTAGACCAAACAGAAATCGCCAATTTTTGAGCACCGTATCGCAGATATGTTGTTAATAGGTGAGAAACGGAGCGCATAAAATTGGGGATTTATGGCTGGCGTAGTAGAATTGTCAACAAGACACTAATCGGTTGTCGGATGACTTAGCTTAATAGCTAAATAAAATACTATTACTGTAAATGCCGCAACGATACCAAAGTCCAATCCAAAAGCCATTTTTCCAATGCCGCCTCCAAAAGTGCCTAAGTATGAGACACAACACATCCCGATAATATACGGAATAATCCACCATGAAGTATGCCATTGTTTTAGCCATATATTATTTTTTTGACGATAACAATACACCACAAAAAAAACAAAACCAATGCCCATGGCAATCATCATTCTATAAACGGTATGCCAACCTGTCCAATAAACCAATAAATTACAGGCATAAAAGGCTAGTAAAGCAAAAAAATTAGGAAAAGGCAGTTTAAACGGCCTGCTTTTCTCAGGATGAGACTTCCGCAATTCAATCAAAGCAATAGGACCAATTATATAGGACACAATAAAACATGAAATAATAAAACCAACCATATCTTTCCAACCAGGAAATGGCAGAAATAAAAAAAGTCCCATAAAGTAATTGAATATTAATCCATGCGTTGGCACGCCCTTTTTTGTTAACTTTGCAAGAAACTTAGGAAAAAAGCCTATTCTGCTGAGTCCATAGTTTATCCGTGCGGTTGAAGCTGTATAGACATATCCTGTTCCAAAAGGCGAAATTAAAGCGTCTCCATATAATATAATCACAAACCATGCTAATCCAAACGCGCTTAGTATGCCTGCAAATGGTCCACTGTCTCCAGCATAATGTAATGCTTTCCACCCATGTTTAATAGACGAAGCATCTAATGCTCCTATAAAAGCAATTTGCAAAAAAACGTTTAGAATAATGCAAAAAACAATAGATGAAATTAGCGCAATGGGGATATCCCGTTGCGGGTTTTTTGTCTCTCCGGCTAATTGCAGTACAGTATTTGAACCAATAAAAGAATACACGACGCCGCCTAAAGGCAATGCAGCCAAAATACCCTGCAAACCATAAGGCGCAAAACCGCCTGACTCTGCCATGTAAAAATTCTCAGAATGAAAATGCAGACCCAGTAATAGAACACAGGTTGTAATGGGTACAATTAATTTCAGTGCAGTGATGATACTATTAGATTGGCTGAAAAATTTAGCGCCCTGGTAATTCAATAAACACATCACCAGCATAATTACAGCGCCAAAAAAAATGCCTATATGCGTCAATACAGTTTGGTTTTCCACTTTTGTGACTAACCCAGGCACATAGTTAGACATATATTGTATGGTCCCCATGGTTTCGACAGGCGCTACAGCAATGCTAGAAACCCATATCATCCAACCCGTCATAAAGCTAACCAATGGCCCATGGCTGAGTTGTGCGTATTGCACCATTCCGCCTGCAATAGGAAAAGCGCTGCCCAGTTCAGCAAATGTAAAAGCAATAATCAGCATCAGCAGTCCGCCGATGATCCACGAAAGCACAGCAGCAGGACCAGCAATTTGTGCAGCATATAAGGGACCAAATAACCAACCAGAACCAATGATACTGCCAATTCCAGCGAACAATAATCCAAACGGTCCAATCGTGCGACGAAAACGCATATAAATTCTCTGTTTTTGTTATACATGCTGCGCATACAGCAGGCTTACAATTGACGAATCTTCGTTGAAATCACGTAGGTTCACTTCAAACAAACAGCTTTTGAGTGATTTTGATGAGAAAAATGAACGAAAAAGCGCAGCACATTATATCATTTATCGAAATTAATGATATACACTATGCAAACAATGAATTAAATTTTGTTTGCTCTTATACTAATCGGTAAAGGAAGTTATGGCGTGATGCAAATGAGTGGGAAGTAATATTGTAAAATTCAACGCATTAATTTCGAGAAATGATATTAACCGCCGCGCGAACCAGGTTCACGCGGGACGGTTATCAATGGATAACTTCATTAGTTTACAAACGAGGTAGAGGATTCTAAAAGTAAAAAACCATCTTCTTCTTGTAGTGGTTTTGGCTTTGGCGCGATAGTTTCTAAATTAGCATCAGATTTGGCTTTAATCGGCTCTAAAGCTAAAATACTTTCATTACCAGTGCGTAATGCCAGATTTTCAGCATAATTCAGTTCTTTAGCCGCTTTTAAAAATGCTTCTTTAGCTGCCTCGGCAGCTTCGAGAGTACTGCCGTCTACAGATTCTACAAACATATAGTTGTGCATCTGGTGTACTGTGGCCTTCTTGATAGCCACAGATTTTGTGCCAACAGCCATACAAAAGTCTTCGTAAGCTGCATACAAAGTTGGCGGTACGTCTTTTTCTCGTCTGGACTGTCCTGTACCATGGTGAGAATTCATAAAACTTAATCCATGAGCAACTGCTTCGGTCGGTTCACCTAATCCTTCCGGCTCAAATTTTAAGAAAGTAACCTGCTGTCCTTGGCAATCAACAGCTCCAAATAAGAGATGGGTGCTCTTAAAGGGAAATAGCGGCAACGAAAATTCATTTTCTTCAAACCGTAAATCAATACCATACTGCTGCCTATTTCCGAGGTAGTGGCTAGATAACTTCAGTTGTGGATCGCGTGAATAAGCAAATGTGCTAATAGCGTGACCGTGATTACTAAAAAAACTACTAATATTTCCTGTTGCTACTCTCTGTGTCGTGTCCAATATAGACACACCATAAGGAGAGACATTTTCAGGGGTAGCAGTACGTGCTACGAAAGCAACATAATCACGTAAACACTCAAAAAGCCGCTGCTGTTTTTCATCGACGATTTTATAAGAGCCGCGACTAAAATCATCTCCTTGATCAGCGGCTTCTTTATAAATTGCCCACATCATACATAAGACAGCAGCTAAGTAGATTTGCCTATTTTTTCTGTGGCTCGCTTCCACAGGAAATAAAGTTCTCTTCAGACTTAGCGCAGCAGTCGAGACTATATTTATCTGACTGGCACAGGTTCGAAATAAGGAGACTTCTTCTTGGCTTATGTTGATTCTAGTATCTTTGTCTGCCAAACCTACAAATTGAACTAAATCCACTTCCTTTGAAATTTCTTCTAACCATTTTGGAAGGCTTGGCTGCGATGCGTTGAATTTTTTTGAACAAGCATCTTCAGGTGCTGCATCACAGAGCGATTTGATTAAAAACCGCCCCATATTTATGAATGCTTGCTGCTTTTCTTTCGCAAGAACATGGTGATCTATATGCTTTGCTTTCTCTTCGTGTAAGCTCGTGGAATTAGTTTTAACTGTTGAAGATTGATATAACGAAGCACTTAGCGCATGCTGATCTTGAACCTGGCTAGTCTGATTGAGTGCATCCAAATCAGCATTATTTAGCTGGGATGATAATAAATCCTGGTTATTATCTGAGTCAGCTTCTTCGTCACTGGATACCTCTTCTAATGTCAACGACTCATATAAAAAAGCGCTAATCTGATCTTTCTCTAGTGATATTATTTCCGATGGGAGTTGAGTAGAACTTGCTCCACCAGTTGTAGCTGTGAATGACTGATATAAAGAAGCGCTAATACTCTTGCTGATATCACCGCTAGATATATGTGCTGATGAAATTGTCTGTGTTGGCAGATGCGAAAAATCAAAAATCCCAGATTTTTGTATATCCCAGTTTTCTAA
>JACCDN010647724.1_pt1 | contig 10411 bp, 11 predicted proteins | sample 7441691 | NCBI WGS metagenome assembly JACCDN01 (sample SAMN15323439, study PRJNA562643) | freshwater metagenome | isolation source: river surface water | place: USA:Blue River Watershed | collected 2017-08-16
CTAAGTTCTTAGCTGATAACAAAGCTAAAGAAGGCGTTCAAGTGACCGCGAGCGGTTTACAATACAAAGTGATCTCTGCCGGCAATGGCGTAAAACCAAAAGCGACTGACACTGTAAAAGTTCACTACACCGGTAAGTTGGTTAACGGTACTGTGTTCGATAGCTCTGTTCAACGCGGTGAGCCAGTTGAATTCCCAGTAAACGGCGTTATTCCTGGTTGGGTTGAAGCTTTGCAATTGATGCCACAAGGTTCTAAGTGGGAATTGTACATTCCATCTGATTTGGCTTACGGCCCAGCTGGTAACCAAGGCATTCCACCGGCATCAACTTTGATTTTCGAAGTTGAATTGTTGGAAGTTAAAGCTGCTGCTGCAGAAGTTGCACCGGCTAAGCCTGCTAAAAAATAAGTCGAATTCGTTCGATTGATAAGAACCCGCTTCGGCGGGTTTTTTTATGGGTGTAAATTTTTAAAACGTTCATTTAAGAAATGAAACCCCCTCCCGACCTCCCCCTTAAAAAGGGGGAGGGGCTGATAACACTCTGTAGGTAAGTAGGGAGTAAGGCTCCTCCCCGCTTTTCAAGGGGGAGGTTGGGAGGGGGTTAAGTTTGTGTAACAAAAAACCCGCGCTAGGCGGGTTTCTTAAAATCAAATATCAGCGCTGCAACTTAACCATTTACCAAATCTTTGTGCGATGTGTGCAACACAGAAATCATGCGGTCTTCAGCGCTAAAACGAACTTCCAAAATCTCACCCAAGTTAGATAAGTCTGCATCTAGGCTGCTGAGATCATCGGTTTCTAGGTATTTGTCGTTAAAGTCGAGCAATTTCTCTGTGGTGCCGTCAACCACGGTGAACAAGCGACCAGCCTCATGAAGCGCCTCTTCATCGTCAAACTCGCGGCCTTCTTTGATCAGTTGATCGTAAACTTCAAAGTGGCCAGCAGACACATAGTCCACCAGAATTTGGCAAAGGCGACGTAGCTTCTCGCCGCGTACTTCTTCGTTTTGATCTGCTTCGCCGATAGCGCAGTACTGTACCAGCATGTCTTGGCGTTCTTGTAACCAGCGGTCGATGATGATGTTAACACCACCCCAGCGTTCTTTAGCGTTTTGACAATTCTCTAACATGCTTGATTTCCTGATTACTGCTTAATGATCGGGTTGGATTTACTGTGTGCGTTTTACACCGTTATAACTACACACGCTTAGATTAACAAAACTCTCGAATTATCGACACAATAGGTCATCTTGCCGAGGGCTTCAACTGGCTTGTGTGGAAACAGCGCCATTTTTTAGGGCGCGCACCAGTTGCCACAGGTTGATGAGCCCTAAGCCTACAAAGGCAATCAGCGACCAGCCAGCAAAACTTAAGCCCAAGACTTTGTGCGGTTCTGCGCAGCTACCGTCGCCTTGTAATAAGAGTTTTACTGCTTCCATAAACGGAAAAGCCTCAAACATATAGGCGAGGCCGGGGCCGCAGGCGGGCACTTGATCGGCGGGTAGGCTTTGTAGCCAGAGTTGATGCTGGGCGAAATAACCACCGCCAAGTGCGGCAAGAATGCCTAACACGGCATAAATTTTCAGGCCTTTTAACTTGGGATTATGCAAAAACGCAATCAACGCCAAGATACCGATGAGATCAAAAAAGGCGCGTTGGGTAATGCACAGCGGACAAGGTTCATACTTCATGACATGCTCGTAAAACGCGCCCACTAAAATCAGCCCAAGGCAGCCGAGAAAAATAATCAGGTTGGTTTGGCGAATCGATGGAATCATGGCGACCTCGTAATCCTAGTAGGGCGGCTATAGTAAGCAAAAAGCTCGCAAGAGAGCCAGATGTTTGCGACAAATCGTCTATGCTGTAGATAAACGTCGCCCTAGAGGTGATGAACGATTAACAACGAAGCGTTCAGTTGGGAGTTTTCATGAAGTTAGTGCGCAAGTGTGGGTTCATTATGGCTGCAGTGGCAGCAAGTTTTTTATCGAGTTCGGTACTGGCGAGTGGTGGGGGTGGCGATACCTTTAAAGAAGGCGTGAACTATATTCCAATCAAACCTCACTTGGTGGTGAATTATGGTGGCACCGGCAAGGTTAAATATATTAAGGCAGAGCTTTCTCTGCGTACCGAAGATATGCATAGCGCTCAAGAAGTTTCGCACCACATGCCGCTTATTCGCGATACCTTGATCATGCTGATTAGTAGCGTGACGGAAGATCAAATGGCTGGCGCAGAAGGCAAAGAGAAGATGCGTTTGGAAGCTTTGGAAAAAATTAATGCGGCATTAGATCATGCGATTCACCCTGCTGCGAGTGAGCATGCTAAGGATGACCATGCTAAAGATGACCACGCTAAAGATGATCATGGTAAGAAGGAAAAGCCCAAAGCCGATAAGGCCAAAAAGTCTAAAGGTGACGAAGAAAAAGAAGATGATGACAAAAAAGCCGAGCATAAGGGCCCGCTCGTCAGCGATTTACTGTTTGATAATTTAGTGGTTCAAAAATAGAGAACTCGAAATAGATGCTCCGATATGAAAAAGCCCCTAGCGATAGGGGCTTTTTGTTTTTAGCTAGCTGTTCTCTGAGCAACTACACGAACGATACTGCTCGTAATACTTTGCTAAATATTCATCAAACGGAATCTGCGGCGATTGCTCCAACTGCGTCTGCGCTGCAAGCGACTGCGTTGCTTGGGCTTTAAACTCTTCCTGCTTCCCCGCGGTTAAAGGCCGTTCGCTGAAATAGCGGCGATGCGACTCAGCCAGCGCCAGCGTATGTTCAAAGAAGCTTTTATCTTGGGTTTTTAAATCCGCGAGTACTCGTGCCGAAGGTGTTAGCTCCGGGTTGCTGAGTTTGGCGAACTGTTTGTCCACAGCGCTTACATAGTCTTCACCGCCGTAGCTTTGATCCAGTAACTTGGCGCAGTCGAGCGAGCGCTCAAGAATTTCCTGCGCCCAGTCTTTAAAGGCAACTTCATTGCCATCGCGTAAGAGTGTGAGCGCAGGGTCGCGACCAGAGTAAACAATGCGCTTCTGGTTTTCTTGCCATTCGGCGTATTCATCTTCCGGCGTTTCCGGGCTATCGCTGAGCAAACAATAGAGTAGGAAGGCATCAATCACGCGCAGCTGTTCTTCGCTAACGCCCAGCGGTTCGTAGGGGTTTAAATCCACACAGCGAACTTCAATGTATTCCACACCACGCAAGCGCAGAGCTTGCAATGCCGTTTCGCCGGATTGGGTGGTGCGCTTGGGACGAATGCTGGAGTAGAACTCGTTTTCAATTTGCAGCAAGCTGGTATTGAGCTGCTTGTAATTGCCAGCGTCGTCTTTTACGCCAATCGCTGCATAAGCAGGGTGCGATTTGGTGATAGCGCCGCACAGTGTGCGCAAATAGCTGTTCACGTTGTTGTAGCAGACAAACAGCGATTGCTGCGCATCGCTTTGATAGCCCAAATCGCCCATGCGGAGCGAAGTAGCAAAGGGCAAGTGTTGGGTTTGAATGTCATCGCCAAAGGCTTGCAGGCGATGTTTGCGCCCATCTACAAAACTGTTGCTTACCGCGGGCGCTGCGCCAAAGAGATAAACCAGCAGCCAGAAATAACGGCGGAAATTGCGAATCAGGGCGAAGTAGCGCTGGGTTTTAAAGGCTTGTAAGTCTTGGCTATCGCCTTCTTGTTGTTGCAGCTCGCGCCAAAAATCATCGGGCAATGAGAAGTTGTAATGCACGCCTGCAATTGTCTGCATGCTGCGGCCATAGCGATGGCCAAGGCCAACGCGGTAGATCGTTTTCATGGTACCGCTGTTGGAGCTGCCATAACGGGCGACAGGGATTTCGGCATCCGCTGGTAATTGGCTCGGCATACTGGCCGGCCACAAGCGCTCGTCATCTTTGGCGAGCTCTTGATAGGTAAAGCGATGAATATCGTCTAGCTGCTGCAAAAGTGCGGGGATATTATCCAAAGGTTCGGTGATAAATTCGAGCAGAGCTTCGCTATAGTCGGTGGTGATATGGGGGTGCTTAAGTGCTGAACCCAAACCTAGCGGGTGGCCGGTTTGCGCCAACTTGCCCTTAGGCGTAATGCGCAAACTCTCTTTTTCCAAACCGCGCAAAATACCATTAAGGCTAGCATTGGCGGGCGCTTGGGCGAAGGCGGCGAGGTGCGCGCGCCAAATGGCATTGTTGATGGTTGGCAAGCCGAACCCCTAGGTATTTTTAAGTTAGATCAGTAGGTATGTTAATTAACAGATCGTTTGTGGATTAAATCAGTGTAGCCTGAGTTTCGCCGGCATCATCGGCCGTGTCGCTTTCTACTCTAAAGGTTAACTCTTCTTCTGGCTCATCATCCGCGTCGGCTGTTTCAGTTTCTGCTTCCGCAAATAAATCTGTTCCTGCTTTAGGCGGTTTGGGTACTTTAGGCAGAGGTGCAGGCATGATTTCGCTATCAATGATCGGTAGAGCTTTTTCGTCCGACTCGCAGCTAATGACTTTTACGCGCTGCTTATAATCCTTAGAGGTGATTTCAAACATCTGATTAACGGCTTCATCTTTATGCGGTGTTTTGTACACGGCATTGGCATCGTAGCCATCCACCCACTCTTTATTCTTGCCGAAAAAAAGCTTGTCTTGGTTTTGCAGAATAAAAGTCTGATTCATAGGCGGTTATTCCTCATACAGAACGGAAATTGGAAACGTCTAATTTTATAGGATTGGCAAATGGTTGGGGGCGAAGTCAGGAAACTTCAAGGTTGCCCCCGAAATATCCGTGTTAAGCTAAGTAATTCCCCAATTCCTAGTCGGCTCAAGGTTTTGTTTATGTACCAACCGGAACTTACCGCCTTTATCGAATTTTTGCGCAGTGAAAAACAGCTGTCGATTCATACCCAAACTAATTATCAGCGTGATTTGCAAAAGTTTGCGGATTACTGCCAAAAGTTTTCTATCAAAAGTTTGGATGAAATTCGCTCGCAGCATATTCGCCAAATGGTAGCGCAGTTGCATCGTCAAGGCTTGGGTGGGAAAAGCTTATCGCGCTGGCTTTCGGCCATGCGCAGCTTTTTTGAGTTTGCGATTCGCAAGGGTTGGGCGAAAATTAATCCTGCGGATGCAATTCAAGCGCCCAAGAGCGAAAAGAAATTACCTAAAACTTTAGATGTTGATCAAACCGCGCAATTTGTGAGCGTGCAAGGCGATTCAGTCTTGGCGCTACGCGACCGCGCACTGCTAGAGTTAATTTATTCTTCCGGTTTGCGTTTAGCGGAAGTGGTCGGTTTAAATTTAACCGATATAGATTTGCGCGATGCTATGGTGACCGTACTCGGCAAAGGCAGTAAACAGCGCATGTTGCCCATAGGCACGCACGCTATCACGGCATTAAAGGAATGGCTGGCACAGCGCAAAAATTTTCTGAAAGATGAAACTGAACAGGCGGTGTTTATTACCCAGCGCGGTACACGCATCGCGCATCGCGCTGTGCAAGCGCGAATGCAGCAGCTAAGTATTAAACAGGGAATGGATACGCCGGTGCACCCGCATATGTTGCGCCACTCCTTTGCCAGCCATATGTTGGAATCCAGTGGCGATTTGCGTTTAGTGCAAGAAATGCTCGGTCACGCCAATATTTCCACCACCCAAATTTATACCCATTTGGATTTTCAGCATCTGGCCAAGGTGTATGACAGTGCGCACCCTAGAGCGCAGCGCAAGAAGATATCAGAAGAATAAATATCTAAGTAATAAAAAAGCCCCATAAATCTAAGATCTATGGGGCTTTTATACAGAGCTTATATTTTTGTGCAAATTATTTTGCGGGGGCTGCAGTCGGTTTGGTGTCGGCTTTGGCTTTTATTTCCTCAAATGCTTCTTGTTGGATCTTCTGAATTTTCGGCATTATGTTGGCCATTTGTGACTGCACATTACCCATTGTGGATTGCATCACCAAAGGCATCTTTTTAATCACTGCTTGTCCGCCTTTGCTCTTATAAAACTTAATCATGCTATCTACTTCATCTTGTGAAAAAGACTCTTTGTAGATGCTGATCATCATAGGCTTCATTTTCTCGTAAGAAAATTCTTCTTTAAAAACGCCCGCCATTTTGGCGTTTGTGTTTTCCATCACTTTTTGTTGTTCTGCATTAAGTGAGGTATTGCCCAGTGCTTGCTTGGCAGCGTTATTCATCATGCCTTCAACTTGTGGCCACATACCGTCAATCAGCTTCTGTGATTCAGTAATGGTGAGTAGCTCATCTAATGAGGCGTCGCTAGGCTTGGTTTCTGCAAACGCAGTCATTGAAACCAAACAAACTCCTAATATGGCGATTAATTTTTTCACGAGTATTTCCTTTAAATAGGTTATTAATTGAGCCGCCTTTTAATAGGCTTAACCTCGAGTAATAGTCTTAACCTCGAGTAAATATTGGCTAAGCAATGGCAGCGGTCGCTAGCGTAAACCTTGGCAATAAAAAAATCTGCTGGTTTGTGCGCAATATATACAGGTAGTAGGTAATCGGAAACGGTAAAACTTATGGTAAATTACCAAATCGCCCATTACTACTAATGTATATGTCTTATTCTGCTGCATCATCAACTAATGCGACTTTGCCAAAGCCTAGATGTGTACCCACTGCATCAAGTGGTTTGCGCATAGCATTGCTTGGTTATCGTAGTCATCCCCATGTGGGCGGGCAGGGTATCTATTTGCAATATCTCAGCAGGGCATTAGTTGAACTGGGACATTCGGTGGATGTTATTTCTGGCCCGCCTTATCCTGAATTAGATGCGCGCATTCATTTAATTCAGCTGCCAAGTTTAGATCTATATGCGCATAAAAATCCGCATTGGGCATTGCGACCAAAACATTTACTGTCGCTTGCAGATTTTTCGGAATGGTGGAGTAAGTTAAGTGGTGGTTTTGGCGAGCCTTATAGTTTTGGTCGTCGGTTAGTACGCTATTTTAAAAAGCATAAACCGCATTACGATATTATTCACGACAACCAAAGCCTGTGTTATGGCTTGCTGCAATTACAAGCGCGTGGCGCAAATGTGATTGCGACTGTTCATCACCCCATTACGCGCGATCGAGAATTAGCAATCGCTGCTGCAACCACTAAAGGTCAGCGTTGGTTAATTAATCGCTGGTACAGTTTTTTAACCATGCAAGAAAAAGTGGTGCAGCAATTAAATTATGTAGTCACTGTCTCGCAACAATCGCAGCATGATATTGCGCAAGCCTTTGGTCGCCCCCTAGAAAAAATTACATTGATCCCTAATGGTATAGATACAGAAGTATTTAAACCTCTGCCGGAGGTTGAGCGAAAAACTTGGCAGCTGATTACTACCGCATCTTCAGATCAGCCACTGAAGGGTTTGAGTGTGTTGTTAAATGCGTTGGCGCAACTGCGCACAAAATTTCCTTTGTTGCGATTGTTGGTGATTGGAAAATTAAAACCGGATGGCATCACCGAAAAAGAATTGCATGCATTGCAGCTCTCTAATTGTGTTGAATTCAAAAGTGGCATTAGCACTGAACAGTTGGTGCGAGAATACGCCGAATCAAAACTGGCGATAGTACCATCCCTCTACGAAGGTTTTGGCTTGCCTGCTGGTGAAGCGCTGGCTTGCGGTATTCCACTCATTTGTAGCGATGGCGGCGCATTGCCAGAAGTGGTTGGCAATGCAGCGTTTATGGTGAAAGCGGGGGATGTTGCGGAATTAGTTAATGCGTTGCGCACGCTGTTAACGAGTGAAGCCCTGTGTGAGCAATTAAGTGTTGCTGGCCGTGAACATAGTTTGCAGCACTTGTCGTGGCAGGTTGTGGGTGAGCAGTTAAGTGATTACTATCGACAAATACTAGCACTCAAGAGTAAAGCTTAATTGCTAACCATAAATTACAAACTGCTTAACTTTAATGACGGCGATACGTTGTTAGATGTCGGCTGCGGTGAAGGTCGCCATGTAATTCATGCCTGCCTTGCGCACAATATATTAGGTGTGGGGGTAGATTTATCCTTACGCGATTTAACCTCGGCACGCGAACGCTTTGCGCCTTTTGCTAGTTATAACTCAAAAAGTCAATTTAACCTGCAGCAAACCGATGCAACCAAGCTGCCCTTTGCCGATAACAGCTTTGATAAAATTATTTGCAGCGAAGTCTTAGAGCATATTGAAAATTACGCGGGTGTATTGCAAGAAATAAAACGCGTATTAAAACCTAATGGCATTTTGGCTATTTCAGTTCCCCGCGCATGGCCAGAAAAAATCTGTTGGAAATTAAGTGCGGCTTATCACCAAGTGGAAGGCGGGCATATTCGTATTTTTAATGCACAACAATTGCGCGAAGATATTAAGGGCTTAGGTTTTGAGTTTACGCATCGCTATTGGGCACATGCGCTTCATTCACCATTTTGGTGGCTGAAGTGTTTGTGCTGGGATAGACAAGATAATTCATGGTTAATAAAACTCTATCACCGTGTATTGGTATGGGATTTAATGCAAAAGCCGTGGATTACACAAACGCTAGAGAAGTTGCTAAATCCAGTATTAGGGAAAAGTGTTGTGATGCATTTTATAAAAACGGAAACATCCTTATGAAAAACTTACTACTCACCAAAGGATTCTTTCCTGAAAGCCTGCTGCGGCCCACCGTTAATTATATTTTGCAGACTCAATTGGCCAGCGGATGCATTCCGTGGTTTAAAGATGGCAAGGCTGATCCTTGGGATCATATTGAAGCGGCAATGGGGTTAAGTATTGGCGGTGAGTTTAAGGCGTCAGAGCGCGCCTATCAATGGCTTGCTAACGAGCAGTTGGCGGATGGAAGTTGGTGGGCAAATTATTTAGACGATCAGCCCGTTGATAAAAATCACCGAGAAACCAATTTTATTGCGTACATCGCCACCGGCGTTTGGCATCACTATTTAATTTCGCAACATCAGACGTTTCTACAGAAACTATTTCCTGTAGTGAAAAAGGCAATTGATTTTGTGTTGCGCTATCAATCGCCAACGGGCGAAATTTATTGGGCAGTCGCGGAGGATGGCACAGCAAAGAAAGACGCCTTGGTTACCGCATGTTCATCTATTTATAAAAGTCTCCAGTGCGCTATTTTATGTGCACAAGAATTGAATCAGCCTTGCGATGCTTGGGTTACGGCTTATCAAAAACTGGGTAAAACCTTGCGTCACCACCCAGAATGTTTTGATCGCACTTGGGAATCTAAAGAGCGTTTTTCCATGGATTGGTTTTACCCTGTGCTTGCCGGTGTTATGCAAGGCAAAACAGCGCAGGACAGAATTGAATCGCGTTGGGCAATTTTTATTGAAAATAATATTGGCTGCCGCTGTGTGAGCGATGAACCTTGGGTGACAGTCGCTGAGTCTTGTGAATTAACCCTCGCATTATTGGCGGCAGATGAACATGCAAAAGCTTTGAGTCTATTCAGCTGGTTGCATCAATTTATGGATGATGATGGCGGTTATTGGACTGGCTATAATTTCCGCGACAAAGTTATATGGCCGCGCGAAAAAACCACCTGGACTGCAGGCGTGATTCTGTTAGCGGCAGATGCATTAACCGAACACAGCGCCGCCTCCAAATTATTTATTGAGCATACCGCCCTCGCCGATTGGGCAGAGCAGGTTGAAGCTTAATTTTTTATAATTCATGAACTTTCAAATTGTGAGGTTCTTATGAGCTTAATTCAAATCACTTGCCCAAATTGCAATGCAGCCAACCGTGTGCCAGAGGAGCGTTTAAGTGATAAGCCGCAATGTGGAAAATGTAAGAAACCATTGTTTGCGGGCAAACCCATAGACTTGCATCCGGGTAATGTTGGCGCTGTGTTAGATAAAAATGATATTCCGGTTTTAGTAGACTGCTGGGCACCTTGGTGTGGGCCCTGCAAAAGTTTTGCGCCTGTATTTGAACAAGCGGCGGGAATCCTAGAGCCGAAAATTCGTTTGGCAAAATTAAATACCGAAGCGGTTCCGAGTATTGCGCAGCGCTGGGCGATTCGCAGTATTCCAACATTAATTTTGTTTAAGCGAGGCAAAGAAGTTCAGCGTATGTCGGGCGCTATGTCATTGCCGCAGTTACAGCAGTGGTTACGTTCTGCGGGTGTTGTTTAGCTTTCTTCTGACGCTTTTAATTTTCTAAAGCGCCAATAAATGTATGCCGGAGTAGTAATGACTGATGTGATGCGTGTGCCCTACGAGATCTTATGTGCGGCGGTAAAAAAAGCCTTGTACGATGTGGGTGTGCCTGAGCATCAAGCAGGCATAGAAGCCAGCATTATGGCTGAGGCAGATTTGTTGGAAGTGCCTTCGCACGGCGTGCGTATGTTGCCCGGTTTATTGAGTGCGCTAAAAGAAGGCCGCGCGACGCTTGCGCCCACATTTTCAAAACCGCGCGATCTCGGCGC